>Ga0157375_10000560_pt1 | contig 33418 bp, 20 predicted proteins | sample M35metaG_FD_115311 | JGI IMG/M metagenome (GOLD analysis project Ga0157375, IMG submission 115311) | Miscanthus rhizosphere microbial communities from Kellogg Biological Station, Michigan, USA - M3-5 metaG | ecosystem: Host-associated > Plants > Roots > Rhizosphere > Soil | place: USA: Michigan... | reverse complement strand
TCGCGGCGCTCTCCGAGGCCGGCTACCAGCCCCTCTGACGGTGGTATTCCGCTACCAACGAATCGAGCCGCTCGCGACTCAGTGAGGCCTCAGGATCGTTGGGGAGCGGCGTGCTAAGAAACCGCTCAGGAAGAGTGTCCTCCGCGGGTGTCCACCCCGCCAACAGGTTGAACTGCCGCTTGGCGGAAACGATGCGCTTGGCTGTCTCGCGCAGTTCATCCGCGGTTACGTCCCAGCCGGTAACGCTTCGCAGCATCTCCGCCGCTTCAGCGTGAAAATCTTCGAACACGCCGCGCAGGAACTTGCAGATGATCATCGAATCCATCAGCGCGGCCTTGTCTTCGGTGTCGATTGCATGGCGAACGGCATCAAGCGTCACATGCCGGCGATCGACCTTGTCCGAAAAATCGACCTCGTATGCGCCGCTGCGATTATGGTCCGCGCCGCGCGCACCCACGGCGAAACCAAGCGCCATCGTCTGTAGTGCCCGCGGCTCATAACCCGGAATCTCGAGTCCCTTGACCTGCGGCGCGAAGTCGATGCTGTGATGCCCGATAGCCTCAGCCGCGCGACGACTGCCATCGGCTAGCAGATCGCCGATTCCCTGGCGCGAGCCAATCAGATCGATCACGCGCAGCAGGGCATCGGCACTTCCGAACGTCAGCCAGGGCTCGTTTAGCCATCCGCGCTCGACGCACTCCATCGCAAACGCGATCGTTCCACCCGTGCTGATGGTATCGAGACCCAGCTCGTCGCAGCGCTGGGAAGCCCGGAGCACCGCGTCGGCATCACTGACACCGCACAGCGAACCCAGAGCGAACAGGCTCTCATATTCGACACGTACGCCGCTACCGCTTCCAAGCGTATAGATGTGTTCACAGCCGATGGTGCAGCTCACGCAGCTTTCGCGAGTTTTGGAGCGCGTCGTGCTCAACTGCTCGGGAGAGAGACTGGCAGCTTCCTCGAAGGTCCCGCTCTGAAAATTGCGGGTCGGAAGCGCACCGAAGCGATTGAACGTGAGCAGATTGGTGGCCGTGCCCAACTCACGGTATTTCGCTGTTGCCGGTCCGAACGACCGCTTCGATAGGGATATGCTGATTGTCGTCAACTCTTCAGGATTCGCCCACTCCGCGCGATGTTGTCCGCGCACGGCAATCGCCTTGACGTTCTTGGAGCCGAGCACGGCTCCGCTTCCGCCGCGGCCAGCATGGCGGCCATCGTGGGAGATCGTCGCGTAGCGAACCAGTTGTTCGCCCGCCTGCCCGATCGATGCGACTCGATAATTCGCACCCAGGCGAGCTTTGAGCCCGGATTCCGTCTCCCGGCATGTCGCGCCGCGATATTCGGTCGCGGGTTCCATGCGAACGTCCGTTTCATCGATCACGACCACGGAAAGCTCAGCCGCGCGTCCGACGATCACGATACCGTCGCAGCCGCAGCGCTTGGCGGCGATTGCAAAACCGCTGCTGGCGAGCGAGTCGTTGATGCGTCCGGTCAAAGGACTCTTGCTGACCACCGCAAACTTGGCCGACGTTGTCAAAGGGCTGCCGACCAGGGGACTGAAAGCAAAAACCAGCGGAGCTTCGGGCGCGAGCGGATCCATAACCGCCGCACCTTCGTCGAGCAGCAGCTTCACGCCCAGGCCGCTGCCGCCGAGGTATTGGCGCAGGACCGTATCGGACAGCGGCACGTACTCGGAGGTGCCTTCAGACACGTCGATCCGAAGGTAGCACCCGTGATAACCAAAGGGCATGAGCTTTCCGTTATCCTCCTGCGTCAGCGGAAAGGATAAGCACACGGTCGTCACCGACCAGCGGCGTGGCCGGATCGCTGATAAACTGATCGCCGTTCAGGTTGGCTATGAACGAGGAATGCAGGCGATCCACAGCGATAAACTCGCCCAGGGGCGGAATCTGGGTGGCAAGCGTTCCCAGCAACTGCCCTAGCGTATTGGCTTGCACTTCCAGTTCGGAGATGCCGGCACGCTGGCGTGGAACGCCAAGAAACTCAACATGCATAATGCGAGCGGCCTCATTGACATGATAACATGACAGTTAGCCCACAAGATGAGTAACTCTGTAGTCTCGACTCCCCCTGAATCGACCCCCAAAAATAAGCGCCGTGGAGGCCGGGGCGGAGTCCGGTCCAAGCTCAAAGGCAGGCAAGTCGACCCCCAGGCACGGGAGGATGTCCTTGCCCTGCTAGGCGATGCACCGCGCCGCCGCGACTTGCTGATAGAGCATCTGCACAAGATCCAGGACCGTTATGGCTACCTGTCAGCCCGGCATTTGGTCGCGCTCGCGGCCGAGATGAAGATGGCGATGGCGGAAGTCTACGAAGTGGCGACGTTCTATCATCACTTCGACGTGGTCAAAGAGGGCGATACCGCGCCTCCGGCGATTACGGTCCGTGTCTGCGATTCGATCGCTTGCGATCTCGCAGGCTCGCATGATTTGCTGGCGAAACTGCCCGCGCTGCTCGGTAGTGATGTGCGCGTGCTGCACGCTCCCTGTGTGGGCCGCTGCGAGACCGCGCCGGTCGCAGTCGTCGGCCAGAATCCGATTCCGTACGCAACCGCCGAGCAGGTAAAGCAGACGGTTCAAGCCGGTCAGGTAACGCACCCCAGCGCAAAAGGCGTCGTGACGCCCGGCCACGTCGATTACGCGGCGTATCGCGCGGCCGGTGGATATGCGCTCGCCGCGTCCTGCATCGCCGGGGCTAAGAAGCCCGCCGATGTGATCGCGATGATGGAAGATTCCGGCCTGCGTGGCCTGGGCGGTGCTGGTTTCCCCGCGGGCCGTAAATGGAAACTGGTGGCGGCGGAACCCGCGCCGCGCCTCATGGCGATCAACATCGATGAAGGCGAGCCGGGTACGTTCAAGGACCGCTACTACCTGGAGCGCGATCCGCATCGTTTTCTGGAAGGCGCGCTCATTGCGGCCTGGGCCGTCGGCATCGATGCGATTTACATTTACCTGCGCGACGAGTATCACGGTTGCCGGGCCATTCTCGAACGCGAGGTCGCGGCGCTTCAGGCGAACCCGCCCTATGCGATCCCGGCGATCCACCTTCGACGCGGCGCCGGCGCCTACATTTGCGGCGAAGAATCCTCGATGATCGAATCCATTGAGGGCAAGCGCGGCGAGCCACGTTTGCGCCCACCCTACGTCGCGCAAGTCGGCCTGTTCGGGCGTCCTACTCTCGAGCACAACATGGAGACGCTGCACTGGGTGCGCGACATTATCGAAAAAGGTCCAGCCTGGTTTGCCAGCCAGGGCCGCCATGGACGGAAGGGCATGCGATCTTTCTCCGTCAGTGGACGCGTCAAGAAGCCCGGTGTGCATCTTGCCCCTGCGGGCATCACGCTGCGCGAGCTGATCGACGAATACTGCGGCGGCATGCTCGACGGGCATGAGTTGTACGGATACCTTCCCGGCGGAGCGTCGGGAGGAATTTTGCCCGCGAACAAAGCCGACATCCCGCTCGACTTCGACACTTTGACCGAGTACGGTTGTTTCATCGGGTCGGCCGCGATTGTGGTCCTTTCGAATAAGGACACAGCGTCCGGCGCAGCGCGCAACCTGATGAAGTTCTTCTCGGATGAGTCCTGCGGTCAATGCACGCCGTGCCGGGTCGGCACCGTCAAATCGCTTCAGCTAATGGAGCAAAAGCGATGGGATGCTCCGCTGTTGCAGGAATTGTCGCAGGCGATGATGGACGCATCCATCTGCGGTCTGGGTCAGGCCGCGCCCAATCCAGTCCTGACCGTCTTGAAATATTTTCCTAAGGAAGTCGAGTAATGCATCAGACGAACGCGCTCCTGAAAACCTCGACGGTTTCCTTTGTACTGAACGGCGAGACGGTTGTCTGCCCCGCCGACCAAACCATCCTTCAGGCTGCGGAGAAGCACGGGGTCGAAATTCCACGCCTGTGTTACATGGAGGGCATGCGGCCCGACGGCAACTGCCGCACCTGCATGGTGGAGATCAAAGGCGAGCGCGTACTGGCGCCCTCCTGCTGCCGCTATCCCAAGGAAGGGATGGAAGTCACCAGTAACAGCCCGCGAGCTCTGACCAGCCAGAAGATGTCGATCGAGCTGCTGCTCGCGGATATTCCCGAGACGTCCTACACGCTCAACTCCGAGCTGGATCTGTGGGCCAAGAAGCTATCCATCGGCAAGCCGCGCTTTGCCGCACGCCACCAACCCGCGGAAGACCTGTCGCATCCAGCGATGGCGGTCAACCTGGACGCCTGCATCCAGTGCAAGCGCTGTGTGCGCGCGTGCCGCGAAGAACAGGTGAACGATGTGATCGGCTACGCCTTCCGCGGCGGCCAGTCGAAGATTGTGTTCGATCTCGATGACCAGATGGGCGATTCCACTTGTGTCGCCTGCGGGGAATGCGTACAGGCGTGTCCGACGGGAGCGCTGATGCCGGCCCGCGAGGTCGGCAAAATCGTCGCCGAGAAGCAGGTTGATTCGGTTTGTCCGTATTGCGGCGTAGGCTGCCAGCTCACCTACAACATCAAGGACAACATCATCCTTTATGTGCAGGGTAAGGACGGCCCCGCCAATTCGAGCCGCCTGTGCGTGAAGGGACGCTATGGCTTCGATTACGTTCAGCACAAGCATCGCCTCACCAAGCCCCTGATCCGCAAACCGGGCGTTCCGAAGACCAAAGACTTCACGGTCGATCCTGAAAACTGGCAAGACGTGTTCCGTGAAGCCACGTGGGAAGAAGCTCTCGATGTTGCCGCCAAGGGATTTCGCGAGGCTCGGGATACGTACGGCAAGCGGTCGCTTGCAGGTTTCGGCTCCGCCAAATGCACCAACGAAGAGGCGTACGTCTTCCAGAAGCTGGTACGGACCGGCTTCGGTTCGAACAACGTGGACCACTGTACGCGGCTATGCCACGCCTCGAGCGTCGCGGCCCTGATGGAAGGCATCAACTCAGGTGCGGTGTCGAATCAGGTGCGCGACGTCGCCAACGCGGAAGTCATGTTTTTGATTGGCGCCAACCCGACGGTGAATCATCCTGTCGCCGCGACCTTCATCAAGAACGCCGTGAAATCGGGCGTGAAGCTGATCGTGGCCGATCCCCGGCGCGGCGATCTGGCCCGGCATGCCACCTACAATCTCCAGTTCAAGGCCGACACGGATGTGGCGCTGCTCAACGCCATGCTGCACGTCATTGTCGAGGAAGGACTGGTCGACAAGAAATTCGTCGCCGATCGCACCTCCGGCTACGAAGCGCTCGCCGAGAACGTAAAGAAGTTCTCACCGGAACTGATGGCCCCGGTCTGCGGCATCGATGCGCAGACCATTCGCGAGGTCGCCCGTTTATATGCGACGTCCCGTGCATCCATCATCCTGTGGGGCATGGGTATTTCCCAGCACGTTCACGGGACCGACAACGCACGTTGCCTGATCGCGCTGGCGCTGTCGACCGGCCAGATTGGTAAACCGGGCTCGGGGCTCCATCCGCTGCGCGGCCAGAACAACGTGCAGGGAGCATCGGACGCTGGTCTGATCCCGATGTTCTATCCCGACTATCAGCGCGTGGGCACGCCCGCGGCGCGGCAGCGGTTCGAAAAACTCTGGCACATGGATCTCGATCCCGATCCGGGCCTCACCGTTGTCGAAACTTTGCACGCCGCCAAGAAGCGCGAGATTCGGAGCATGTTCGTCATGGGCGAAAACCCCGCGATGTCCGATCCGGATGTCGATCACGCCCGTGAAGCGCTGGCCACCCTGGATCACCTGGTCGTGCAGGATATCTTCCTCACGGAAACTGCGTATCTCGCCGACGTCGTGCTGGCCGCCACCGCCTGGCCCGAGAAAGTCGGGACCGTCACCAACACAGATCGCATGGTGCAGCTCGGCCGTAAAGCGATTGAGCCTCCCGGCGACGCGAAGGAAGATTTCTGGATTCTGAACGAGCTGGCGCGCCGCGTGGGCGTTGACTGGTTCTATACGCATCCCAGTGAAGTATTCAATGAGATGCGAACCTGTATGGACTCTATCGCCGGCATTACCTGGGACCGCCTGGAGCGCGAGTCGTCTGTCACCTACCCGTGCGTGAAGGAAGGCGATCCGGGAGATCCGGTGGTGTTCATCGAGGACTTCCCGACCGAATCGGGACGCGCCAAATTCGTTCCCGCCGACCTGATCTCGGCAGCCGAACGCCCGGACGCTCAATACCCGATGGTGCTTATCACCGGGCGCCAGCTCGAACACTGGCACACCGGATCGATGACGCGCCGTGCGTCGGCGCTCGATTCCATAGAGCCGGAGCCGGTTGCGTCGGTGCATCCGCTGGATCTCGAAATGCTGAAGGTTCCCGCCGGCGACACGATCACCATCGAATCGCGGCGAGGCCGCATCTCACTCTACGCGCGCGCCGACGATGGAATGCCGCGCGGAACCGTGTTCGTCCCGTTCTGCTACTACGAGGCAGCAGCGAATATGCTGACCAACCCGGTGCTCGATCCTGTCGGCAAGATTCCCGAGTTCAAGTACTGCGCGGTAAAGGTCACTAAGGGTGGCCCTTCGCCAGAGCGTATGAGCTTCGGGGGCGGCGTGATGCTGCCGGAACGGGCGCCGGTACCGGCCCGTTAACTGCGAAAGATCTCTTGAACAGTTTTCACCACTCCGGCATCCTGGCAGCGATAGCCAGGTAACTGTGAAATTGCGGTCTGGAACTCTTCCCCTCGCATGATCGCCAGCACACGTTTGATCGATTCCAGCTCCAGGAGCTGCTTTCGACAGACAAAGAAATAGTCCTCCGTGACTAACTGGACAAAATCGAGATCGAATTGCCGGGCCGCGGCCTCTACTCCAAAACTCACGTCCGCCATGTCGCTGGCGACATAGGCCGCGACGGCCGCATGCGTGAATTCCACCTGCTCATAGCCGTTGATGCATGAACCGTCGAGCTTGTGTTGCGCCAGGAACTGGTCGAACAGCAAGCGGGTACCCGAGTCGGGATCGCGATTCACGAACCGGACCTGTGGATCGAGGAGCCGTTCGAGTGAGGTTATGCTCAGTGGATTTCCACGCTTGACCATCAAGCCCATCTCGCGAGTTACCAGGCTGATCACCCGATGAACTTTGGGATTCAACCAACCCTTGCTGGCGTCGATGCTTCTCTGCCGCAATTCTCCTTGTGGCAGATGCATACCGGCCAGTTCGCATCCATCGTGGGCCAGGGAGACCAGGGAAGTCTGATTACTGACGTAGCGCAGATCCACGCCTAGGTCGGCTTCACGGCTCAGCAGTTCTCTCAACTTCGAAACAGCGAATCCGTGGCTAGCGTGCACACGGATGATGGAAGGGCCGTGCGGGAGAAACTGGTTGATCTCGGTTTCCAACTCCTGGGCGAGGTTCTGGAGCTGCGGCCCCAGGCGCGCCTCAAGCCGCTGCCCGGCCCACACTAGCTTCCCGCCGAAGGGCGTAAGGCTGGTTCCGCGTCCCTGCTTTCTCTCGACCAGAGGCGCCTCGAAGAAGGCCGACCACTTCTCGATGAGGTTCCACGCGTGCCGGTAAGATACGCCGGCCCGTTCCGCAGCGCGGCCGATTTTCCCAGTAACCCGGATTTCGTTCAGGAAATCCAGCATGACCAGGATCGATTGCGTGTCGTCGTCTCGCTTGAAGCGCCAAACGGGTTCGATTTCGATGTGGATCAGTGCAGCCTCCTTCTAACCTTGATCGACGATACGATCAGGATCACGCCGAGCATCGCTTTTAGCAAGCTGGACGGAGCCAGGGAAGAAAGCAGTCCACCGCCGATACCGCCGGCGATCGCTCCCAGGCCCATCGGCAGAATTAGACGCACGACCATCTCTCGATCGTTCAGAGCGCCCGCGCGGTAGTGCCTCACAAAGCCGGTCGACACCGTGGGAATGCTCACTATCTGACTGAGCGATCCGGCGGCCTTGATGGGAGCGCCAAATCCCAAGATCAAAGTAGGGATGATCACTTCGCCTCCCGCAACGCCTAGAAGTCCACTGATGGCGCCGATCGCAGAACCCAACACGAGCCCGGAAGTGATTTTGAGAAGTGTGGAACCGGACAACATACCCAGCGGAGCAAATGAAACGATCGACTCTGCAATCATCACCAGCGCGAGCGCGAGCAGTAACGCGAAGACCGCGCGCGTAAGCGATCGGGGTGAAAGGCGTCGCAACCCGCTCACTCCCGCATATGCTCCCAGAACTGCCCCAAGCCCTAAAGCTGTCGTTTCATACAGGAATGGTGTGAGGCTTGCGGTCTTAAGCGTGTAAAGGCGCGTGGGTAGCGCGGCGAAAAGCGTGAGGAGGCTCACGGCCAGATTCACCGGTATCGCGGTTTTTAACGGAAGGCGTAAGGTGCCGGCGAGATACGGAAGCCGTAGCTCCGCGCCACCCAAGCCCACCAGGCCGCCAGCCAGGCCGACCAGAAACCCGACAACCACGTTCATAACGACCCGGCTCGGCGTTGTCGTCTGTTCAGCTACAGATGTGGCACTTTTGTTCATATGTCGCGAGGTCGATATAGGCTGTGAAGATCATATTCCCATATCCAATCCAACCAGTCTATCTTGGTCAAGATAGCTCGACCCGAGTCGTTTAGAAATAAGATATGTACAAGATTGCATATGTAGCTGGCGTTCTACTCTTGCCCCTGATGGGTACAGTTTCCGCTTTAGCGCAAGGCCCCGCCGATACCGGGCAGATTACGGGTGTGGTGAGAGATCCCGCCCAAGGGGTAGTGTCCGGCTCCCAAGTCGCAGTCACCAACCAGCAGACGAAAGCCCGGCTCACCACTGCCGCTGATAGTCAGGGATTCTACAGATTCCCGTCTCTTCAGCCGGGATCTTACACGATCGAAGTTGACGTGAAGGGGTTTAAGCCGGGCATCAGCTCCGAACTCAAAGTCGCGGCCGGCCAAACCGTCAATTTCGATGTTGCCTTGGTGCTCGCCGCAGCCTCGGATACGCTAAATGTCACCGCTGCCAACGTCGAGAACGCCTATCGCGTGGACAACGTAGAAGCGGGAGGACCGCTGGGAGCCACGCCGATACTGAATCTTCCTTACATGGTCAACGTGATTTCGCGCCAATTGATCGACGACACACAGTCGAGAAATTTCAAGGAAGCCGCCAAGTATCTGCCGCTGGTGATGTTTCAGGAGATGCAGGGTCCCGAGGTTCTGCGCCCCGAGACACGTGGCATGCAGGGCAGCAACATGCAGAACGATCGCAAAGATGGAATGGGGATTGCCGTTACGACGCCCTCCGCACTTGAAGAATACGAGCAGATCGAGGTCATCAACGGACTCGGCGGACCTCTCTATGGCCCGGCGAATCCTTCAGGAATGTTCAACTTCGTCACCAAACGCCCCACCGAGGAACGGCTCGGTCAAATCGAGCTGGGTTATGAAGGGCGAAGCGTCGGGACCATCCATACCGATCTGGGCGGGCGCTTTGGCAAGAACCGGATGTTCGGTTACCGCACGAATTTGCTGTTGGCCGATGGCGAGGGCTACGTCGATTCCAGCCAGCTTCGCCGCCAGCTCGCCGCAGGCGCAGGCGATGTGCGTCTCACAAACAGCACCATTATCGAAGGAAACTTTAGCTACTACAATCTGTTCCAGCACGGATATCCGGGCTGGTTTGCGTACGCGCCAACCACGACTCCACTTTCGGTGTCGGGATCGAAAAGCATCCTGCTGCCGCCCGATGCGCCGGATCCGACACTCCGAGGCTACGGGCAGTCTTTCTCGGGCGTGGACCTCTTGTCGCAGATCGGAGAAGTGCGAGTGAAGCACGACTTCAGCGCCAACTGGCACCTGGTCGTGGGAGTGCTGAACCAAATTGCCGATCGCAACATTAACACGGCGGTCAACCAGTTGCTGGACAACAGCGGAAACTACAAGTCCTACCTCGCCAACAGCTTCTCTTCGCTGGCCCCGCGTTTCCACGTGGATAGCGATATAGCCAACCTGACCGGCACGTTCCATACCGGCGGCATTCGCCACGACGTCGTGTTTGGTGGCGCCGGCTATAGATTCGCGTCCTACTCGCCGGTCACCAGCCCCGCGAAGGTTGCGTTGTGTACGTCGAACACGCCGCAGGGCGTCTGTCAGGCGAACATCGCCGATCCACTTGTTCTTGTCGCACCGCCGGGCGGCCTCTTCTCCTATACCAAGACCAGCCCATCGACCGGGATTTACGGATCGAGCATCATTCGGCAACAGGGCTTCAGCGGAGCAGATACTATTTCCTTCACTCCGCGCTGGCTCGTGCGAGTCGCCCTAAGCCAGGATTGGACGTGGACCGACAGTTACACGGATAGCGCGGCCACGAATTTCCTGAGAACACCGATTGCAGGTGGCTATGTGAGCCAGGGAGTCAGCCCCTCGGCCAGCGTGATGTTCAAGCCACGCGCGGACATGACGCTCTATGCGACCTTTGCCGACAGCATTCAAGCGCCGGATGTCGCGGCGGCGAATAGCGGTAACATCATCATCACGAATGCGAGCCAGGCACTTCCTCCCTATCGCAGCAAGGAGTACGAGGTCGGCTACAAGCTGAGGATCCGCAGAATCAACTTTTCGACCGCATTGTTCCGCGTGGAAAGGCCCTTTGCGAATTTTGTTGCCGGCGTTGTGAATCCCATTTGCGGCGCTCAATCGGGAACGGGGAATTGCGAAGAATTTAGAATCACCGGCAACCAGCGCAATTATGGCGTTGAATCGACGATCTCGGGCAGAATATTCCCGAGTCTGATGCTCACGGCGGGGCTCTCCATACTGGATCCGAAGCTCACGGACACGGGCATCGCCGCAACCAACAACCGGAATTTTGTGGGCATCCCCGACTACAAGTCCAATATTCTCGCCGAGTACCGGTTGCCCGCGATCTTAGGCGCTTACCTGAACTTCGACTGGCAACATGTTGGACGCCGCCCGATCGACGACATCAACAGCTCCTACACACCCCAGTTCAACACCTTTGATCTCGGCGCTCGCTACACCGCCAAGATCATGGGGAAAGTGACCACCTGGCGCGTCACGGCGAATAACGCGAGCAATGTACACTACTGGTCGACGCTCGGCCCTGGCAGCATCACGGGTCAGAGTACCGGCAGTTACCTGGGCCATCTGGGAGAGCCGAGATTGATCACGGCCTCCATGCGATTCGATTTTTAGAGCTTTTATGTGGAAGGTTTTTTTTGCACTGTCTGTCGCCGCTGTTGCGCAAACGCCGAACTGCGTACCGCCAACTAGCCAGCAGCTGATCATCTATCGCGCCGGCAGTCTTACCCGCGCCTTCGCACCCCTGGTGAAGGAGTTCACCTGTCAAACCGGGATTCAGGTGAAGGATGTGGCGATGGGCAGCGTCGATGCCGGCCGTCAAATCACCGCGGGTGGGCAAGCCTGCGATCTGTACGCGCCGGCCGATTTCTTGGACATCGATCTGTTCATGAAACCAGCCGGCTATGCGGATTTCGATATCGTGTTCGCTCGCGGCAGGATGGTTCTGGCGTATTCGGCTAGCGGTCTAGCCGCGAAGAAGTTGCCTCCCATTGCCGAGCCGGGCAGCCAAAGAGCGGTAGCGAAGTGGTATGAAATCCTGGCCATGCCAGGCGTCGCGATCGGGGGAGGGAATCCGTTTCTCGATCCCGGAGCCTATCGCGGTCCCATGATCTTTCAGTTGGCCGAGGCGTATTACAAGGTGCCGAACCTTTACAACAATATGCTCGAGCATGTGGTGATTGCGGGCTCGGATCCTGCGGCACCCACGCTTGGCAAGGGATTCGATTTTCAGCTCACCTATGAACACAGCGCCCGCGCTACTGCAGCCGCGAATCCGGATTATCGATATGTGAATCTGCCGGACGAGATCAACCTGTCGGATCCCGCGAAGGATACATATTACCGGCAAAACGCGGTTGTGGTTCTGCCCGGACTCGGGACCCCGCGAAGTGCGCGCACCATCGCGGTTCCGGGCGTTCATGTCGCCTGGGGCATCACGTTATTGAAGGACGCCCCGAACCGGGGAAACGCCATCAAGTTTCTTCAGCTACTGCTCAGCCCTGCCGGCAAGGCATCGCTGAACGACAATGGTCCCGCGCCTATCTCGCCGGCTCTTGTCAGTCCAGTAGATTTCCGCAAGCTTCCCGAGTCACTGCGGCCCCTCGTTAAAGCAGAACGAAACTAGAGAATGCCAGAGCGCTATATGTCTTATTCGGATTTGAGAGAAGCCATGTCAATGGAGAAGCGGTACTTCACATCCGACTTGAGCAATCTCTCATAGGCCTCGTTGACCTTCTGGATCGGGATGACTTCGACGTCCGCGGTGATGTTGTGTTTGCCGCAGAAATCCAGCATTTCCTGGGTCTCTGGAAGACCGCCGATCGGCGAGCCGGACAGGCTGCGGCGTCCGAAGATGAGCCCGAAGACGCCGACAGGGAGCGGCTTGTCGGGTGCGCCTACCAGGGTGATGTTGCCATCGCGGCGGAGGAGTTGAATGAAGGCGTTGATATCGTGATCGGCCGAAACAGCGTCCAGGATGAAGTTGAAGCTGCCTGCATGCTTCTGCATCTCCTCGGCATTGCGGGAGACGACGACTTCGTCCGCACCAAGGCGAAGAGCATCATCCTTCTTATTAGGTGACGTGGTGAAAACGACCACGTGAGCCCCTAAGGCGTGAGCAAACTTGACACCCATGTGGCCAAGCCCGCCGAGACCGACTACGCCCACTTTCTGGCCTTTCGTGACCCCCCAGTGGCGCATGGGTGAGTAGGTTGTAATGCCGGCGCACAGGAGAGGCGCCGCGCCGGCGAGACTGAGGTTTGACGGGACTCGAAGGACAAATCGCTCATCCACGACGACGCTGTCGGAATAGCCGCCATAGGTGACGCCGCCAAGGTGCTTGTCCGGGAAGTTGTAGGTTAGTGTCAGGTTCGGGCAGAACTGCTCAAGGCCGGCTTGGCACTCGGGACAGGTTCGATCGGAATCGACCAGGCAGCCGACCGCGGCCAGGTCGCCCGCCTTGAACTTCGTCACTGAGGAGCCGACCTTGGTAACACGGCCGACGATTTCATGGCCTGGAACGCAGGGATAGACGGTCGGCATGACACCGCTCCATTCGTTGCGGACCTGGTGGAGATCGGAGTGACAGATGCCACAAAAGAGGATGTCAATCTGTACGTCGTGCTCGGCTGGATCGCGCCGCGCGATGGTCGTGCTGGCCAGCTTCGATGTTGCGCTGGCAGCAGAGTAAGCTTTGGTTTGGTACATGCGTATCGTGCTCCCTGGTACTTCCAGTATTTTGTTCGGCGCGCCCTTAGCGACCTACAAGTTTCTGCAGGTGTTCCGGGTATCGCGCCCCTTCCACGGTGATCTTGGACGCCACGCTTTCGATCTCCCGCAGATCATTGGATGTCAGTTCCAGGGCGGCCGATCCGAGATTTTCATCCAGGCGATGCAGTTTTGTGGTGCCGGGAATGGGAACAATCCACGGCTTTTGTGCGAGCAGCCAGGCAAGGGCAATTTGAGCCGGCGTTGCTTTCTTCCGTTTCGCGATAGCACCGAGCAAATCGACCAAAGCCTGGTTTGCTTTTCGCGCTTCCGGCGTAAAACGCGGAACGCTGTTGCGGAAGTCGGTGCTGTCGAACTTCGTGCTCTCGTCAATTTTCCCGGTTAGAAAGCCCTTGCCCAGAGGACTGAACGGAACAAAGCCGATCCCGAGTTCCTCCAACGTCGGCATCACTTCCGCTTCGGGCTCGCGCCACCACAACGAGTATTCGCTTTGGAGCGCGGCGACCGGGTGAACCGCATGTGCGCGACGAATCGTTTGCACTCCAGCTTCAGAAAGGCCGAAGTGCTTCACCTTGCCCGAGTTAATCAAGTCCTTCACCGCGCCCGCCACGTCCTCGATCGGTACGTCCGGATCAACACGGTGCTGATAGAACAGATCGATCGCGTCAGTCCTGAGTCGCTTGAGCGAGGCTTCTGCGACCTGCTTGATGTGCTCGGGCCGGCTGTCCAGTCCTGCCTGTTTGAAGTTGGTTGGATCAAGTTTGAAACCGAACTTGGTAGCGATCACCACTTGATTACGCACGGGGGCGAGGGCTTCCCCGACGAGTTCTTCATTGGTGAAAGGTCCATATACTTCGGCGGTATCGAAGAACGTGACGCCGCGCTCGACCGCCGTGCGAATTAACGAGATCATCTCCTGTTTGTCCGCGGCCGGGCCGTACCCGAAGCTCATTCCCATGCACCCTAACCCGAGGGCTGAAACTTCCAAATTGCTTTTTCCCAGTTTGCGCTTGTGCATTGTGTCTCCTTTGGCTTCTGTTCTCGAGGTTAGATCCGTCTGCCCGTTTAGTGCTACTGCAGAAGGGCCCGTTGGTCGAAGGCGATGTGCGCCGCGAACGCTCCCAGCCGGCCCGCAAAATTGCCGCTCTGAGGCTCGGGAAAGGATCGGGCAAACGGAGAGTCCCGGCGCGACGCTCCACTGCCGGATCCCCGTATATCGCGCCTATTGCACTGGTTCAATCTTAAGCAGCGCACCGACCTCTTGGTCTGTTAGTGCGTAGATGTTCCCATCCGGGCCCTGCCGGACGTCACGGAAGCGTTGATGCAGATCGTCCAGAAGCCGTTCACGGCGGATGTCTTCGAACTTGTCGTTCAATACCACGCGCTCCAGATGCCCGAAGCCCCGGATCTCGCCATAGCGCGCGCTGCCGACAAACAGATTGTTCTTCCATGCCGGAAATTTATCTCCGGTGTAAAACATGATTCCCGAGGGTCCGATGGAAGGTACCCACACGATCTGCGGAATCTCCATGCCTTCTTTGTAAGGAAGAATGCGCGAGCCGTCATATTGGCGGCCGAAACTGATTACCGGCCAGCCGTAGTTGGCGCCGGGTTTGATCAGGTTTACCTCATCGCCGCCGTTTGGTCCGTGTTCGGCGTTGAAGATCGTGCCGGAAGAATGAACGACTAAGCCAAGATGATCGCGATGGCCGAGCGAATAAATCTCAGGACGAAAGCCCTGCTTGCCGACAAAAGGATTGTCGCGCGGAATGCTGCCGTCGTCGTTGAGCCTAAGAATCTTGCCGTAGGCGCTCATGGGGTCCTGCGCTTTTTCAACTTCGCCGGCGGCGGGCGTGGTCATTAGAATTTTGCCGTCGAGGGCAAAGGCCAGACGCGAACCGCCAATGTTGGTCCCCTGCTCGGTGCTGTAGAGTTCCTGGACCTGCGTCAGCGAGTTGCCTTGCAGTTTGGCGCGAGCCAGAACGGTTGCCGATAGATTACCCTCGCCGGGCTTGCTAAACGCGAAATAGATCCACTGATTCTGAGCGTACTTAGGATGCAGAACGAAATCGTACAGGCCCGCGTTAGCACGGGCGTTGACCTTGGGGACTCCGCCAATTGGTTGCGGGTCGAGCACGCCATCGCGAACAATGCGAAGCCTGCCGGGCCCGCGCTCGCTCACCAGAATATTCCCGCCGGGAAGGAAGGTAATGCCGAAGGGGCGATCGAGAGCCTTCGTGATGACGGTGACTTTGATCTTGTGCTGCTCGGCCGTGTCGAAAATAAAGGGACCGTCACCCAACGGAGCGCGAGGCAGATCGATCACATTGGCCTGCCCGTAGAGGACCGAGGCAAACAATACGGCGGCCAAGACTGGATGTTTCATCGTTCTAATATACGTCTTACCGTTGCATACTAGAAAAGGATCGACTTCACGGGCGAGCGTAAGACGATGGAAATCATCTGGAACGATCTCCGGCAGATCTGCAGAACGCTGCGCAGGAGTCCGACGTTTACTCTAGCCGCCGTGCTCACCCTGGCGCTCGGGATCGGAGCAAATACCGCGATTTTCAGTGTCGTGGAGAGCGTTCTCCTCCGGCCACTTCCTTACAAGGACGCTTCAAGGCTGGTTCAACTGTGGAACACCTATCCGCCGACGGTCCCTCAAGGACCATTTTCGGCGGGTGATTTTCGCGACTTTCAGCAGCGCTCGCAAACATTATCCGGAATGGGCGCCTTTATCGAACCTCCGAGAAGTTTGAACCTGACGGGAGAGAGCGAACCCGAGCGATTAGAAATGAGGTACGCAACATCTAGCCTCTTTCCGATGCTGGGGATCGATCCGATTGTGGGGCGCACGTTCACGGCTGCAGAGGACAATCCCGGCGCGCCCCCTACCGTCCTGATCAGCCGACGGTTATGGCAGAACCGCTTCGGCTCAAATCCTGCGGTTCTAGGCCGACTGGTAACACTTGACGGGCGAGGCTACACGCTTGTGGGAGTGGTTCCAGAAATGCGCCTAGCCCCTGCAACGGATCTATGGACGCCAATGGGAGAATACGAGGCCGGTCCGGACCCATATCGGTTTCATGAGTTCGATATCATCGGACGCCTTAAGCCGAACGTTCCCGTCGAGCAGGCACAGATCGAACTCAAAACACTAAATGATCGGCAGCAGAAGGCGTATCCGGATACGCACAAGAACTTCGGAGTATTGATTACTTCCCTGCAGGATCCGTCAGCCCGAAAAATGCGGAAGGCGCTACTGATTGTGCTGGGCGCCGTGGGCCTTGTGTTGCTTGTCGCGTGCGCCAATTTCGTGAACTTGTTGATGGCTCGAAATGCGGCTCGCCAACGAGAGTTGGCGGCGCGAGCGGCGCTCGGCGCAAGCCGGTGGCGGTTGATGAACCACTTGATGGCCGAAAGCGTTCTGCTGTCGCTGCTTGGAGGCATCTGTGGGCTGGCTCTCGCCTATGCCGGGCTGCGCATCATACGTGCGTTTGTCCCGCCCGATCTCTTCGCGGCGAAGGATGCCGGGTTAGATGTTTGGGTGCTGGCGTTCACGTTAACACTCAGTCTTCTTGCAGGAGTTGCATGCGGCTTGATTCCTGCGCTCCAAACGTCACGACTGGATGTACACAGCATGCTGAAGGAGGGCATGCGAGCAACGGGCGCGCCCGGACGCGAGGCGATCCGCCGCTTTCTGGTCGTGTCGGAAATCGCGCTCGCAATCGTTCTGTTAACAGGAGCAGGCCTCCTCGTCCGAAGTTTTCAGCGCCTCATGAGCGTCGATCCCGGCTTTCGGCCCGGGCACGTCCTGGCATTCGAGATCGCGAGACCTCAGCTTGCTCCGGCGGCGCAGAGCAAGCTCACGAATGACCAGAGAATCGCATACCTACGTCAACAGTCCATCGAGTACGAGACACTCACCCAGCGTCTCCAGGCATTACCGGGAGTCGTATCGGCCGGCGGAGTAAGCGTTCTGCCGCTTGGCGCCGCGATGAGATCGGCTTCACGTTTTCTCGTGCAAGGCGAGCCTGTTCCCGCGGATGGCGGCCGGCCTGTCGCCGAAACACGCAGCGTCAGCGCCGGCTATTTCGCCGCTATGGGTATTCCGTTAGTGCAAGGGCGCCTTCTCGACGCGCACGATTACGCCAGTCAGAATATCGTGGTCAACCAGACCTTCGCAGACAGATTCTGGCGGGGCGGCGATGCTGTCGGGAAGCAAGTCAATTTCTGCTCGCTGGCGGCAGAGCCGTGTTGGACCACTGTGGTTGGGGTGGTCGGGGATGTCCACCAATACGGTCTGGAAGCAGCTCCCACTTTCGATTCCTATAGTGCCGTTGGGTGGGAACCGTTCACCGTCGTTCGGTCCGCATCGGACCCTCGCGCGATCGCCCAAGCAGTCATTCAAGAAATTCACAAGTTCGACTCCACTCTGCCGGTCACGCACGTCGTGACGCTCGACACACTGGTATCGGAGTCGGTTGCGTCGCGCCGGCTGTCCACATTGCTGCTCGGCCTTTTTGCCGGTCTCGCCCTGCTACTTGCGACCATGGGGGTCTACGCCATCATGAGTTATGCTGTGCGGCAGCGAACGAATGAAATTGGCGTCCGCATGGCATTGGGGGCGGAGCCGGGCAACATCTGGTGGCTCATCATCGATAGTGGCGCACGGATGGTTTTCGCCGGAATCGGCATCGGTGTGGCCGGGGCGCTGGCGCTGACAAAATTCCTTGCGGCGTTGCTGTATGAAGTGAGAGCCACCGATCCAATCACTTACGCCGGTGCGGCGCTGTTTTTGGCGTGCGTCGCTCTGATCGCCTGCTACATTCCCGCGCGTCAAGCTATGCGAATAGATCCGGTGGCCGTGCTTCACCTCGATTAAGACGCGACGTTCCTGCGTGCCTGGCGCCCAGGCGCGCTTTTCGGATTAAGATACATGAGGACGATACTATGCGACATGTCAGATTTGCGATAGCGCTCATTTTCTTTGCCGGCTTACTTTTGGCTCAACCTCAGCCGCCGGGGCAGGTGCTTTTTCAGAGCAAGTGCGCAAGTTGCCATTCGGCTGAAGGCGGGGCGCCGGCGATGCCCGCGCTCAATGCGATGCCGACCGAGAGCATCTTCGATTCGTTGATCAAGGGCAAAATGAAGGAGCAGGCTGCGTCGATGACCAGCCGCGAGCGCCGCGCCGTTGCTGAGTTTTTGGGAAAGCGTCCGCTCAACGATCCAGCAGCGGGCGACGTAACCAAGATGACGAACCGCTGCCCATCGAATCCCGACTTGGGTGATATCAATGCGACGCCGTCATGGTCGGGCTGGGGCGGAATCACGAATGCCCGGTTCCAGACGGCACGCGCCGCCGGGCTGACAGCGGCCGACGTGCCCCGGTTGAAACTCAAATGGGCGTTCGGATTGCCTTCGGGATCGAGCCTCTATTCTCAGCCCGCAATCGCGTTCGGCCGCGTGTTCGTTGGCAGCGACGACGGCGTCGTTTATTCGATGGATGCCAAGTCCGGATGCGCCTACTGGGCCTACCGCTCCGATATGTTTGGCCGATTCGCGCCCATCATCGCGCCGATTTCCGGATATCCGGGCACGCGCTATGCGGTCTTCTTCGTGACCCGCTCTTCGACTGCTTATGCGATTGACGCGCACGATGGGAAACTCCTGTGGAAGAACGCGGAAGTGAAGGACAGCCTGAACAACCTCAGCGCCACCGCCGCCTATTACGACGGCCGGCTGTACGTGCCGCTATCCGGGACGGAGACCCTGACCGGAGCGAATCTCGATTACGAATGCTGCAAGTCGCGCGGCACGGTGGTGGCGTTGAACGCCAATACTGGCAAGGTTTTGTGGCGCGCGCAGAGCGTTCAGGAGCCGCTGCGTAACATTGGCGAGAATTCGCGCGGCAAGCAGACGTGGGGCCCGGCGGGGGCTTCGGTGTGGAACACGCCCACCGTGGACGCCAAGCGCAAGCTCATCTACGTAGGTACAGGGAACAGTTTCGGCCGGGTTGCGGCATCGACCAGCGATTCGATTCTGGCGCTGCGCATGGAAGACGGAAAGATGATGTGGCACCACCAGGAGTTTGCAGGCGATTCGTTCATGAATGGCTGCCGCCCGGCGAATGCGGCGGATACGAATTGTCCGGAAAAACTGGGACCTGACTACGATTTCGGCGGCTCGTCGGCAATTCTTCAGACGGTGAATGGTAAAGATATTTTGGTTGCGGCTGGCAAGGGCGGCGTGGCGATTGGGCTGGATCCGGATGCCGAGGGGAAGCTGGTTTGGCGAACCCAGTTATGGGAAACGCAGGCGCCGTCGGCTTCGGGTTTGGTGGTTTGGGGTGGCGCCTCAGACGGCCAGCGCGTTTACTATCCATTGCAGCAACCCGGCGGCGGATTGAAGGCGCTGCAGCTCGCGACGGGTAAAGTGGATTGGAACGCCGCGGTCAACGCGGACCGTCGTGGCCAGGCCGGCCCGGCGACCTCGATTCCCGGCGTTGTTTTCACCGGCGGTTGGGACGGCATCTTGCGCGCAGTGGACGCAGCGGGCAAAGTGATCTGGAGCTTCGATGCCAAGCAGGACTTCCAGACGGTGAACGGCGTGATCGCGAACGGCGGTTCGTTTGGGCCGGCCGGCGCCGTGATAGTTGGTGGGATGATGTATGTCGCGTCGGGCTACACCGGCATCATGCAAGGCTCACAAGGGAACGTGGTGCTGGCGTTCGGAGTGGAATAGGATGGAAATCATGCACCCCAGTAAACGCCTGACCAAGCGCCCGACCAAGCGATGGATAAAATGGGCCGCTGGCGCTAACTTTCTCGTCGCCGCCTGCGCGCTCTTCGCAGCTGACCCGGCGGTCATCACGATCGCCAGCAAAAACCTCTTCCCCGAAAGCATTACCTCGACCGCCGACGGTGCCATCATCATCGGCAGTTTCGGCACCAGCACTGTCTGGCGCATCCCGCCCGGCGAAAACAACGCCGCCAAGTGGATCGATGCAAGTAACTCCAAGGGCGCCTTGCTCGGCGTACTCGCCGATGAGAAGTCCGGTCGTCTGTTGGTCTGCCAGGCCGGCGTCAAGACCTTCGACCTCAAGACGGGAGCCGCCAAGGAAGAGCTGGCCATCCCCACGGCGAACCCGTTTTGCAATGACCTCGCCGTGCGCGACGACGGGTCCCTCTACGTCACCGATACCACGGGAGCCAAGATCTTCATGTTCGCCAAGGATACGAACACGCCCTTTGCGACGACGGCCGTTGAAGTCGCCTCCGACCCTCTGCTTGCTGGAGCCGACGGCCTCGCTTTCCTGAGCGATCCCGACAAGCTTTACGTCAACAGCGTGACCAGCAGCAAACTCCTCCGCCTGGATCTGGCCAAAGACGGTAAGGTCACCAAGATCACCGATCTCAAGCTGTCGCGTCCGCTTCAGGGTCCCGACGGGATGCGCCCCATCGACGGCAAGCGCCTGATCATCGCCGAAGGTAACGGCCGCACCGCCATGGGCGTCCCTAACGGCGACAGTGTCGAAATCACGACGCTCAAGGAAGGCGGCATGGAAGGCGGCACTCCCGCCGTCACCGTCACAAAAGGCATGGGCTGGACCATCGAAGGCAAGCTTCGCCAGCGCGACGCGAAGAACCCCGACGCCGACAAAGGGCCGTTCCGCCTGTTCCCCGTCCCGATCCCGAAGTAGGCCGAGAGCTTACTTCGCCACCTGAAGCTGGCCTCATGCAAGTCGGCTATACTTTCAAGAAGTGGCAATGCCTTTGGAGTCTCCGCAGCGTATTCACCGCGTTCTAGTGGTTGACGATCAGCCGGCTCTACGGAGCTTGCTCGGCACAATATTGGAAGGTGCGGGATTCCAAGTGTTTACCGCGGACAGTGGCCGGGAAGCAAGGGTAGCGCTATCCAAACATCAAATAGACCTGGTGATCACCGACCTCGGAATGCCGGATGAAGATGGGATTGAACTCATTCGCCGGCTGAAGACCGAGCATCGGAACCTGAAAATAATTGTGATGTCGGGGACCTTCGGCCCGGATCTCTTGAAGGTGGCCCGACTTCTGGGTGCACATGCGACGCTAACCAAGCCCATGACTGCACCGGAATTGCTCGATTGCATCCGAAATCTCGATGCCGGAGCAGATCCCAGCTAGCTAGCGAACCGGGATCTCTCCTCCATCATCACTTCTTGGATAACTGATCGATGCTTTGAAGGAGCATCTCCCGGGAAAGCGGTTTGACCAAACTAATGTGTGCGCCCAAAGCGCTGGCCGCTCTCAGAACGTCTGTACCGAAAGCTCCGGACATGGCGACGATCTTGACCTCCGGTTGCTCTTTCCGCAGAGCCCGAATTAACTCCATGCCTTCTTCACGGGGCATGGCAAGATCCGTGATGACCAGGTCGATCTGATGCTTCTCCACTTGCGCTCTCGCGTCGCGCCCGTCTTCCGCGGTGAACGCTTGGAAACCTGCCCCCTCTAGTGTTTGGGCCAGCAAATTGCGCAAAGATGCGTCGTCGTCGACCACCAGGATTCGCTGAATGGGGGACGCCGCAGAAAGCAGACCGTCAATCTTTTCACACAACGTGTCCGGCGTGAAGGGTTTCTGGAGGAACTCCACGCCAGGTTCCAGGTTGTCGCGCTCGTCGGCCGCGTTTCCCGTATAGCCAGACATAAACAGGACCCTGATATCGGGTCGGACTAAGGCAACGCGGTTCGCGATCTCCTTGCCTCCCATGTTGGGCAGAACCACATCGGTGAGCAACAAATGAATGGTTCCTTCGTATTCGTCCGCAAGCTGGATGGCTTTGGCCCCGCTTCCGGCCACTAGTACGTGATATCCGGCGCTGGTGAGAATCTCCTGAACCAGCAGACGAATCGCGGGATCATCCTCGACCACCAAGATAGTCCAGTTTCGCCGACCGGTGCCGTGCTTACTCTTTGCGGGTTCCGATTCCTCCATGGCAACGTGCTGCGGCAGAAATACTTTGACTGTGGTCCCAATTCCCGGCTCGCTTTCCAGCAGAACGTGCCCACCGCTTTGCGTGACAATTCCGTACACCGTTGCGAGTCCCAAGCCCACGCCTTGACCCGGCGGTTTGGTTGTAAAGAATGGGTCGAACACTCGCTGCTTGACCTGCCAAGACATGCCGCATCCGTTATCCGCCACCTGGAGCGTGGCATAGCGACCGGCTGGCACGTCGAAGGCTCGCGCGGACACTTCGTCCAGCTCCGTATTTGCCAGAAGGATTGTGATGGTCCCGCCACCGGGCAGGGCCTCCCGTGAATTAACCACGAGGTTCAAGATCGCCTGATGGATCTGCGCGGCATCGATCCAAACTGAAGGAACATCCTGGCTGATCCGGGTAACTATCTCTACCTCTTGCCGCACGGCCGCCTTGAGCGTAGTTTCCAGTTCACTTAGCAGGTCGACTAGATTCACGGCTCGCGGCTGCAGCATCTGCTTTCCGCTGAATGCCAGCAGTTGACCGGTTAACGCAGCGGCCCTCTCGCCTGCTTTGTGAATCTCCTCAACGCGACGGTACACATCCTGCTTCGGATCAGAGTTTGCCAGGAGCATCTTGGAATAGCCGATGACGACGTTCAGCGCGTTATTGAAATCGTGGGCCATTCCACCCGCAAGCTGGCGAAGCGCTTCCATTTTTTGAATCCGGAGGTTCGCACACAGTCGGCGGTTTTCATAGATTCGACCGGCCAATCCGCCCAGAATTCCCGTCAAGCGCGCATCCTCTTCGGTGAATTCAACTGCGCCGATCCGATGAAAGAGGCATAACCAACCGTAGTTGCGGGTGGGTGACAGGATGGGCGCGGCCAACAGTGAACTAAAGGTCGGAAAATCCCTGGGAAGACCAAATTTGGCCGGATCCGCACTGGTATTGCGGGCCCGGACCGGCTGCTGGCCCGTAAGAAGGCCAGCGATCACAGCGTTCACTCTCGTGATGTCTTTCAATCCGGGATACGCCTCCCGAGATAATCCCGCAATGTAGGTCTGATCGCCACTTTCTTCGATGATGCAGACCATCCCGAACTTCGCATCGATAAGGTGACGGGCCGACTTGCAAAACTCGTCCAGCATCCGGCTCGGGTCGGTTTCAGAGGAAAGCCGTAGACTGGCCTCCAGGAGAGCGTCCAGCTGGGAGTTAACGGCAGCCATTTCGAAGGCTTGCTTGGTTAACTTGTCCATGACCAGGCGCAGATGATCGCGGTCAAAGTTTTCCGCCACTGGCATCGCGCGAGGGGCCTTCTGTAGACAGGCCTCCACGGTCTGGAGCACGGTCTCGTCCGAGCATGGCTTGGAAAGAATGTACTCCACGCCGCACTCGCGAGCCAGATCTCTGGCGTCCCGTTCCCGAAATACGGCTGTCCAAAAAATCACCGGCGTATGGGCTATCTCCGGGCTGGATCGCAATCGGCGGCCGAACTCGTATCCGTCCATGGTCGGCATGAGAATATCCGTGATGACCAGGTCCGGACGCTCGGCAGAAACCAGGGCGAGCGCCTCCCCGCCGTCCGAGGCCTCTCGAATGGAGTGGCCGGATTGTCCCAGGAGTTCCACCAATAGGCTTCGATTTCCGGGATTATCGTCGACGATAAGTATTTTAGCCACCTGGTTCGCCTCCCTTGGACACGTGCCTCAGTAAGCCATCGGGAGGTCAGTCCATCTTAATTACCTGGAATCCGACTCCTGCCAAACGGAGTATTAAGGTTCTTCCGTGTTTGCGTCGATTAATGGGCACCGTGCGCAAAGAAATCGTCAAAAGAAGCAAACTCCTAATCGTTGATGATCAGGAAGCCAACATAGGATTGCTGACGAGTATTCTCAAGGAGCAGGGATTTATCGGTATTCAGAGCCTGACCGATGCCCGCTTGGTGCTGCCGCTGTTCCTGGACTTCCTGCCCGACCTCGTCTTGCTGGACCTACGGATGCCCCACATCGACGGCCTTTCCCTGCTGAAGCAGCTGCGGAGCCGTATCCCAGAAAACGCGTATCTGCCGTTTGTGATTGTTACGGCAGATTTGTCGCAAAGGACCCGGCAAGCGGCACTGTCCCTAGGGGCTAAAGACTTCCTCACCAAGCCGATCAACCCCCAAGAGGCGATTCTCCGAATATACAATTTGCTGGAAACGCGATTCCTTTATCTCGAATTACAAGAATCCAATCGTGTATTGGAAGAACGCGTGCAGGAGCGTACTCGCCAGCTGGAATCGGCGCAGGCAGAGATGCTCCGGCATCTTGCGCTGGCCGCGGACTATCGGGACGACTTGACCGGCCTTCATGCCCAGCGCGTCGGGCTACTGGCCTCCTTGCTGGCTGAGGCAACAGGTGTCCCGCCAGATGAGGTGAAGCTGATTCGTGGTGCAGCTCCGCTTCACGATCTTGGGAAGATTGGCATTCCGGATCACATCTTGCTGAAAACCGGGCAACTGACTCCGGAAGAATTCCAGGTTGTAAAGACCCATACCGGAATCGGAGGAACGATCCTATCGGGCAGCAGCTTCCCACTGCTCAAGATGGCCGAGCAAATTGCCCGGTACCACCACGAGCATTGGGACGGCTCGGGCTATCTTTCGATGAAGGGAGACATAATCCCCCTGCCTGCCCGGCTGACGTCGGTGGCCGACACATTCGACGTTTTGACTCATGATCGTCCCTACAAGGCCGCCCACTCCCTGGAAGAGGCTTTGGCGGAGATCCAGAAGGAACGGGAACGCCAGTTCGACCCGGCTGTAGTCGATGCATTGGTGAAAATAGTCTCGTCTCAGGACCTTCTTCAGCTGGATCAGGCGGTGCTTGACGAAACGGGAATCACCCCCGTTATTCATACTCAGGCCGCGCTGTTGACCGAGCAGACGATGCCGCATTCCTCGGCATCTTAGCCTTTTAGCATATAAAAACGGCCATGGTTTTCAAAAATAGGCCGGTATTAATTACAGAGTGCTAAAGCTTCGTTAAGGTCACGCCGATCTTTCGCCTTAGTACTATTCCGAGTCGAGTCATGACGCTCTCCACAACTCCCGTCAGAAAGCTCCTTCTAGCGCTCGCGGCAATTGCAACTCCGGTTTTGGCGCAGATTTCCGGCGGAGCCTTCCGCGGCGAAATTCACGACGAGTCCCACGCCGTCGTGTCTCAGGCCAAAATCACGATACGGTCCAACGAGACGGGTTTGGAAGTTGTGGCTGAGTCGAATGGCGACGGGTTGTACTTGACACCGAATCTGACTCCAGGATCCTACCTCCTAAGCGCCACGAAGTCCGGGTTTAAATCCGAAGCGTTCGGCCCAGTGGTGCTGCAGGTGAACCAGACCGTCCGCGTGGATTTCGCCCTTGTCGTGGGCAGTGTCGCGGATTCGATTGAGGTACACGCCACGGCGATGCAGCTGCTGTCGACCGAAAGCGCCGAAATCTCTCAAGTCATCGCGAGCAAGCAGGTGTCCGAAATTCCGTTAAACGGCCGGCAATGGCAACAGTTGATCGCACTGAGCGCCGGCGTCAATCCGGGTGCGCCTGGGGAAACCGGTTCGCCGAATCCCATAAATGTGAACGGGCAGCGTAACAAGGCCAATCTGTTCATGGTGGATGGAATTTCCACTACTTCTTCCGCCCAAGGCCGGGGCGACAACTTCAACATTCCGCTCGAGGCGGTCCGGGAGTTCTCAGTACAGGCCGGAGGATATTCGGCGGAATACGGCGATGTCGCGGGTGGAGTGATCAATCTGGAATCCAAATCCGGCACCAACAACTGGCACGGATCACTCTTCGAGTTCTTCAGAAACGATCGGATGGACGCGGCGAACTACTTCGCTAATGCGACCTCTCAACCCAAGAATCCACTTCGCTACAACCAGTTCGGTGGCTCACTTGGAGGGCCGATCCGGCACGACAAGACTTTCGTCTTCGGCGACTATCAAGGCACCATCACGCGCAATGCCTCGCCGATGGTGACCAGCGTTCCGCTCGATCAGCAGCGGCTGGGGGATTTCTCAAACCTGCGAGCCAACGGAGCGCCCGTTCTTATCTACGACCCATTCGGAGCATCGCTGGCGCGAACGCCATTTCCAAACAATACCGTTCCTCTGACCAGCATCGATCCCGCGGCCGCGAACATAACCGCTCTCCTGCCGCATCCCAACCAGTTCAATGCGACTGGCCAGCCGCTTCCTTTCAATAATTATGCGGTGACCCGCTCGAACGCCTCGAATGTACATTCGTTTGACATCCGCGTGGACCATCAGTTTGCCCCCAACAATACTGTCTTTGTCCGCGAGTCGTTCCAGAATACGTACGCAGTAACGCCCTCGCTCTTCGGTCTGCCGCTAGGAGGCCCACCGACGGGGGCAGGGACCACTCAGGCCCGAAATCAGAACGCAGGCATCGGTCACATTTATCAATTCACACCCGCCCTAATCAATGAGGCTCGCATCGGCCTAAACCGGCAGACCACCAGCCTGATTCAGGAAGACTACGGCCAGAACCTTTCGCAACAATTTGGAATTCCAGGAGTGAACCAGAGTCCGCAGACATCCGGCCTATCGACTCTGACTGTCTCAGGGTTGTTCGGTCTGGGCGGCAGCATTCTGACACCGCTGCGAGTGGCCGCTACTGCCTGGAACTTCAGCGACAGAGTCATCTGGATGAGGGGACGTCACACCTTTCGATTCGGATTCGACAACCAATACGAGTTAGGAAGCACCGGTTACCTGGTTTTTGGACGCGGTAACTACACTTTTCTCAACCTGACGACCAGCACACTGGTAGGTCCGGCGGGCGGTAATGCGTTCGCTAGTTTCCTGGTGGGCGCACCGTTCCAGGTGCTGAGGGATGCATTTCCGCCGGGCATGGCCGGGCTTCTCTCTTCCCGCAATGGATTTTATACGCAGGACGATTTTAAGATCACGTCGAAGCTGACGATGAACATCGGCGCCCGCTACGACATCATGCCGTATCCGCGCGAGAAGTACGACCGGCTATCGAATTTCGATCCGGCGACACGAACCATGCTCATCGCCGGGCAAACCACCAGCGAACGCTTGCGCGCGACCGATTACAAGGATCTGGCGCCGCGCGTCGGCTTGGCCTATGCGCCGGGCTTCAAAACCGTGATCCGGGCGGGCTATGGAATCGGATTCGTAGACCCCTTGGGAAGCGGCAGCATTCTGAACAGCAACGAATTCAATATACCGTTCTATTTTCGCAATAACATCACGCTGTTTCCGTTCACGGCGCCCACTTATACGCTCAGCAGCTTGCTTCCCGCCCTGGTTGTCCCATCGGCCTCAGCCCCGACTGGAGATCAACGCTATCTCACCCCCAATGACGGGAATCAATACTCGCAAACGTGGAGCCTCAGCGTGCAGAAGGGAATCAGCAATTCCTGGATGCTTGAAACGGCGTACGTCGGCACCAGTGGCAACCGGCTGCTGATGACTTCGAATATCAATGCCGCACTGCCGGGCACGACGAATCCGGTTTCGCGGCAGCCGTTTGGATCTTCCTTGGGGCAAGTTGTCCAGTACTCGAACAGCGCCCATTCCATCTATCATGGCCTGCAGTCCAAGATCGAGAAGCGATTTTCGAATGGGCTGTATTTCCTGGCATCCTACACCTGGTCGAAATCGATCGACAATCAGAGTAACGGGACTGATGATTCCGCGGCCAGCGGCCAATATCCTCAAGACCCCAGAAACGCTGCCTTGGATCGCGGTTTGTCCAGTTTCGACCGGACGCATCGTTTGGTCGCTAGCGGGGTGTGGGAAATTCCCGCGCCTAGAATCTCCGAATTGAGTCACGCTATTTTCGGCGGGTGGCAGTTGAGCGGGGTGTTTGTCGCTCAGAGCGGATCCCCGTTCAGCGTCGTGATGCCCTGTGCCACCATCAATGCTCAAGGAAACAATTGCCGGCCTAACGTCATCGGCAACGGTGCCTTGCCATCCGATCAGCGCTCGATCGCGGAATGGTTCAACACTTCTGCCTTCGTGACTCCCTCTCCGCAGGCATATGGCAACGCCGGCCGGAACATCCTGAGAGGGCCGGGGACCACAACCATGGACGTGGGGCTCTCACGGTCGTTCAAGTGGATGGAAACGCGCCGCCTGCAGATTCGATCCGAGTTTTTCAATGCGCTGAACCACACCAACTTTGGGCTGCCGGTGCATTCGACAGATTCACCAGCGCTCGGAACCATTACCTCAGCCGCGCCTGCGCGAGTGATCCAGATTGGCGCGCGTCTGGAATTCTGACATGGATGCCCCCGTACCATCGTTGAAAGATCGTTTTTCGGAAGGATTATCGAAACAGCCGAAATCCATCTGGATGCGCTACCTTCTGCCCGTGATCGGTACCGTGATGGCTCTGTTGGTAGCCGGCGGTCTGTCATTCATTCTGCCCAAGGAGTACGATTTCCCGAGCGCTCTGCTGTTCTTAGTTGCCATTTTCGTAGTGGCTTGGTTCGGAGGATACGGGCCGGGAGCGCTTGGCTGCGTTCTCACCATGGCTCTTCCGTTATTGGGAAAGTCTGGCTCCAAATTGGACTTCGGCCGCCTGGGACTCCTCATCGCGATTTCATTCCTGGTCAGTTGGGTAGCTCAGACGCAGCGGCGCAGCCGAGTGATTTTGCGGCAAGCCAATGATGAGCTGGACAAACGCGTACGTAGCCGAACGGAAGACTTGGGCCGCGTGGTGCAGGCGCTGGAATCGGAAGTCGACCAGCACAAGAAGACCGAAAAGCGGCTCCAAACCCAGTTGGAGCGTTTGAACCTGCTGGATCAGATCACTCGCGCTATTGCCGAAAGACTGGATCTGCGCAGTATCTTCCAGGTGGTTATCCGAACACTGGAAGACAGCCTTCCGGTCGATTTCGCATGCATTTGTTTATATGATTCCGCCGCGGAAGTACTCACGGTCACTTGCGTGGGCGTCCGCAGTGAGCCCGTCGCCATGGAGCTTGCGATGACCCACCAGGCGCGCGTGGAAATCGATCAAAACGGACTTTCCCGTTGCGTGCGCGGGCAGTTGGTTTACGAGCCCGATTTGAGTATCGTGGATTTCCCGTTTCCCAAAAGGCTCCTGCGTGGAGGCTTGCATTCCGTAGTTGCGGCGCCCCTGCTTTTTGAAAGTAAGGTATTCGGAGTCCTGATCGCAAGCCGCAAGCAGATGAATGGTTTCGCGAGCGGTGACTGCGAATTCCTGCGGCAGCTCAGCGAACACGTCGCTCTCGCGGCGCACCAGGCCCAGGTGTATACGGCCTTGGAGCAAGCTTATCAAGACCTTCGCCAGACGCAGCAAACAGTGATGCAGCAAGAACGCTTGCGAGCTCTGGGACAAATGGCCAGCGGCATCGCGCATGACATTAACAATGCGGTTTCACCCGTTGCGCTGTATACCGAGTCATTACTCGAAACCGAACCTAATCTCAGTCCTCGGACTCGCGAGTATCTGGAAACGACGCAGCGGGCGATTGATGACGTCGCTCAGACTGTGGCACGGATGCGCGAATTCTATCGCCAGCAGGAACCGCAGTTGGAGCTCGCCTCCGTGGATCTGAGCCGTCTGGCACAACAAGTTCTGGACCTGACGCGGGTCCGCTGGAACGACATGCCGCAGCAGCGCGGCAAGATGATTCAGCTTCGCACAGAGCTATCGCCTCAGCTTCCTCCGGTTGCGGGTAGTGAAGCCGAAATCCGTGAGGCACTCATTAACCTGGTTTTCAATGCCGTGGATGCGATGCCGGAGGGTGGCACTCTGACGGTTCGGACCAGAACCAGCCAAAGTTCGCGCCATACGGCGGGTCCGCCCGAGGTCCATCTGGAAGTGGGCGATACGGGCATCGGTATGGACGAAGCCACGCGGCGGCGGTGTCTGGAACCGTTCTTTACGACCAAAGGCGAACGGGGCACCGGTCTGGGATTGGCGATGGTGTACGGGATCGCCCAGCGCCATAATGCGGAAATCGAGATCGAAAGCACGATTGGCAAGGGCACTACGGTGCGTCTGGATTTCCCCGTGTCCCAATTAGAGGAAGCCGGACAGGAACCGGAAAGTGTTATGTCCCCACCGGCTCGCCTTCGCCTCCTGGTGGTGGACGACGACCCGCTGCTCACGAAATCGCTTCGTGACGCTCTCGAGGCCGAAGGCCATGCCGTCATCACTGCGAGCGGAGGGCAGGAAGGTATCGATACATTTACCGCAGCCGAGAAATCCAGCGAACGGTTTGCGGCGGTGATCACCGATCTCGGAATGCCGTATGTCGATGGCCGCAAGGTCGCGACCGCTATCAAAGCAGTCTCGCCTTCCAGGCCTGTGATCATGCTCACGGGTTGGGGACAACGGTTGGTCGCCGAGGGCGACATACCGCCGAACGTGGACCGTCTCCTAAATAAGCCACCCAAATTGCGCGAACTGAGAAGCGCCCTGGCTGAACTTGTAGCCTCCGCGCGCTGAACTGAGGAAGCGTTCTATGCCTGCTCCGCTGGCCAAACTCCTGATCGTCGACGACGAAACGGCGCAAATGACCGCTCTCTGCAAGACTTTGCAATTGGAGCACTACGAGACTGCCGGGTTTTCGTCCGCCGTGGAGGCACTCGCTGCGTTGCGCGCGCAGTCCTTCGATCTCGTGCTCACTGACATGATGATGCCGGAGATGGACGGCATCGCCTTCCTCCGCACCGCATTCGAGGTCGACGCCAATCTCGTCGGCATTGTGATGACGGGACATGGCACCATTGGAACCGCGGTGGAGGCTCTGAAAGCCGGAGCACTCGATTACATTCTCAAACCATTCAAGCTCAGCGCTGTTTTGCCGGTGCTCAATCGTGCCCTGGCGGTGCGTCAGCTGCGGATGGAAAATATCCAGTTGCGCGGCGCCGTCAGTATCTATGAACTGAGCATGGCCATTGCTTTCGCGCTCGACAGGGATACGGTACTCGAAAAGGTGATGGATGCTGCGCTGCAACAGAGCCCCACGGCTCGCGTCTCAATTCTGCTGCCTTCAGAAGATGGCAAGGAGTTACAAGTCGCTCTGGCGCGCGGTCACCAGACGGATGACCTGCCGATAAACTCTTTCCCGATAACCGATGAGCTATTGAAGTGGATCGATTTAAGTCGCGCGCAGATTCCAAACCTGTCGGAGTACGGGGGAATTCCCTTGGAACCCATGAAAGGAATCTCGATCCCGATGCTCACAGCCGGCAGGTTCGTGGGCATCTTGAATTTCGATCCGGGGTATCCGCAGCAACGGCTCACGACGGGCCAACTGAAAGCTCTAAACATCGTGGCTGGCACGGCCGCTTCCGCTCTGGAAGGAACTTCGCTGCTGGACCGGCTGCGCTCCGCTGAACGACGCTACCGTCGCCTTGCGGAAAACGCGCCAGACATCGTATTCCGCTATGAGTTATCGCCGCAGCGCCGATTCACGTATGTGAGTCCGGTGGTTGCAACTGTGACCGGATACTCGCCCGAGGAATACTATACTGATCCAGACCTCGGTTTCAAGATAGTCCATCCCGAGGATCGTCACCTTCTCGAAAGCGCACTGAAGGGCGATAGCCGCCCAGGCGTTACCGTCACCATGAGATGGACTCACAAGAATGGCGCCGTCATCTGGATTGAGCAACGCAGCGCCGTCGTGAAGGACCAAAGCAATCAGGCGGTGGCGATTGAGGGCATCGCGCGCGATATTTCCGAACGCCGGCAGCTGGAGGACCAGCTTCGGCACTCCCAGAAAATGGACGCCATCGGGCGGCTAACCGCCGGCGTCGCGCATGATTTCAACAATCTACTGACCGTCATTAACGGGTATTCCGACCTCTCATTGCGAGAGATCCCGGCCGGCAGTCCCATTCGGCCAAAGATAGACGAGGTAAGAAAAGCCGGAGATCAGGCCGCCGCACTGACCCGGCAGTTGCTTGCCTTCGGCCGGAAGCAGGTAAGCCAGCCCAAACTCGTGGATGTGAATGCCGCCGTAAGTTCGAACTCAAGTATTCTGCGCCGTTTAATCGGCGAGGATATCGAACTTGTCTCAGTTCTCGCTCCTGCGCTCCGTCCCATTACCGCTGACGAGGGTCAGATCGAACAGGTGCTTTTGAATCTGGCGGTCAATGCCCGCGATGCGATGTCGCGCGGGGGCAAGCTGACTATTCAGACCGCCAACGCGCCCGGCGGCGATCAGATCCTGCTGACCGTCAGCGACACAGGATGCGGGATGGATGAAGCTACTCGTTCTCGCGTCTTCGAGCCATTCTTCACGACCAAAGAGTCGGGTAGAGGAACCGGACTGGGACTGTCAATTGTTTCCAGCATTATTAAGCAGAATGGCGGATGGATTGAGCTGGATTCGACGCCCGGAGACGGGACAACTTTTAGAATCGGCCTGCCAATCTCGGAAACCCCTGCGCTGGCACTAACAGCACCCGCGGTAGGCGAAGGCCGAACCGGCTCGGAAACGATCCTGGTGGTGGAAGATGACGCGGCTGTGCGTGACCTCATCTGTACGATCCTTCAACAAGCGGGCTATCGGGTAATGCCTGCGCGTCATGGCGAGCACGCACTGGAGATTTGGCAGCAACATCGAGATCGCTTTGAGCTGGTCATCACGGACCTCGTGATGCCTCACATGAGCGGACCGGCTTTTGTTGAGAAGCTTCGCGGCCTGGGTTCAGAAGTGAGGGTCCTGTTCACATCGGGATACGCGGATGACGCCGTCGCGCGCCACGGCGATCTCGATCCCGAGGTTCCCTTTATTCGAAAGCCGTTCAGTTCAGAATCGCTTCTGCAAGGGGTTCGGCAAGCCCTCGACGTCCCGGTCGTATAACGGTGGCTAGTCGCGCCTGGATCCATGAGCGACGCGCATTCAGAAGTGAAGTCAGTGGATCTTGTCCAGGCCCTCGGTCAGCTCGATGGAGACTCCCCAAGGGTCGACGATCGTCGCAGTGGCGATGTTGTTCATGGCTGCGTCTCTTTTCTTGTAAGGCCGAATGAGCTTGATGCCCTTCGCTTCAAGCGCCTTGCAGAACGCATCCAGATTCTTCACTTCAAATCCCACGTGATCTACAACGCGGCCAGCTGTGGGGACGTGAGTGATGGATTG
>Ga0157375_10000559_pt1 | contig 33449 bp, 25 predicted proteins | sample M35metaG_FD_115311 | JGI IMG/M metagenome (GOLD analysis project Ga0157375, IMG submission 115311) | Miscanthus rhizosphere microbial communities from Kellogg Biological Station, Michigan, USA - M3-5 metaG | ecosystem: Host-associated > Plants > Roots > Rhizosphere > Soil | place: USA: Michigan... | reverse complement strand
TGCAGAATCTATTTCAGCTTTTGTATATGGTACTTCAAATGTGTTTTTCATTAACTTCATTTTGTCTACCATTTTAGATCTGTCAAGATTTGTAGCAATTAACCAAGGGAAACGAGGCATGATCGAACCGGCAGATGTAGATCTTGGGTTGTACATGTGCTTGTAGTGCCAAGAACTTGGGTTTTTACCACCTTCTCTTTGTAAATCCGGTCCAGTTCTTTTTGACCCCCATAAGAATGGTCTGTCATAAACATATTCTCCGGCTTTTGAATATTGTCCGTTCTTACCATTAAATCTTACGATCTCATCTCTGAACGGTCTTACCATTTGAGAGTGACAAGCGTTACAACCTTCACGGATATAAAGATCTCTACCTTCTAGTTCAAGTGGAGAATATGGTTTTACTGCTGAGATTGTAGGTACACTTTTCTTAAGAGACAGTGTAGGAATAATTTCAACAGAACTACCGATGGATATTGTTAAGAAAGATAAAATTCCTAATAATACCGGAGTTCTCTCTAACCAAAGGTGAGTACCTTCTCCTTCTTTTCTGTTTTTGCTGATGTTTGCTAAAGCAGGTGCTTCTGCAGGAACTTCTTTTTGGAATGATCCTTTTCTTACAGTCGCTACAACATTCACAACCATTAAGATCGCTCCTGAGATATAGAATAAACCTCCCGCAAATCTCATTTTATAGTAAGGGATAATTGCAGTTACCGTATCCAACCAGTTTTTCCATAATAATGTTCCGTCCGGGTTGAACTGCTTCCACATTAGACCCTGTGTAAATCCTGCGATATACATTGGCACTGCGTAGAAGATGATACCCAAAGTACCCAGCCAGAAATGCCAGTTTGCTAATTTTGTAGAATATAATTTTGTTCTCCACAAGATTGGTACCAAGTAATAGATAACTCCGAATGCCATGAAACCATTCCATCCAAGAGCTCCTAAGTGTACGTGACCGATAACCCAGTCTGTAAAGTGACCAATTTTGTTAATGTTTTTAGTTGCCAAAAGCGGACCTTCAAATGTCGCCATACCATAGGCGGTAACAGCTACTACGAAGAATTTAAGGACAGGATTTTCCCTTACTTTATCCCAAGCTCCTCTTAGGGTAAGAAGTCCGTTTAACATACCTCCCCAAGATGGTGCAATAAGCATGATAGAGAAACCTGTTCCTACCGCCTGAGCCCATGCCGGTAAAGCTGTATACTGAAGGTGGTGAGGACCAGCCCAGATATATACGAAAATTAATGACCAGAAGTGAATGATAGACAATTTATACGAGAAAACAGGTCTGTCAGCAGCTTTTGGTAAGAAGTAATACATCAAACCTAAAACCGGTGTCGTCAATACGAATGCAACCGCATTGTGACCGTACCACCACTGTACGATAGCGTCTTTTACCCCCGCATACATTGAATAAGATTTCCAGCCTGTAAAAGATAAAGGAACCTCAAGGTTATTGAAGATATGAAGCATTGCTACTGCGATCCAGGTACCGATGTAGAACCAGATGGCTACATACAGGTGTCTTACTCTTCTTTTCGCAATAGTTAAGAACATATTCGCTCCGAAAATGATCCAGGAGAATGCAATCAAGATATCGATTGGCCACTCGTGTTCAGCATATTCTTTAGAAGTATTGATACCCATAAAGAATGTAACGAACGTAGCAACAATCATAAATTGCCAAGTCCAGAAATGTAACCAAGATAATGTATCACTGTACATTCTTGTTTTTAATAATCTCTGTAATGAGTAATAAATACCTGTGTAAACGATATTACATACGAATGCAAAGATTACGGTGTTGGTGTGCAACATCCTGATTCTACCAAACCCGAACGCACCATGTGTGTTTATCAAGCCTTGAATATTCCCCGATGACAAACTTCTAATCGTCGTATCATCAGTTCCGAATAAAAATTCGGGAAGTTCAGGGTAGAAAAGCATTAATGCTGCCGTAAGCCCGAACGTGAACCCAATAAGCCCAAAAACTATGGTCGCATAAAGGAATGCACGAACAATGCTGTTGTCATAACTAAACTTTTGTGTCTCCATATCAACTATTCACTTTTTTCTTCAATTTTATTATTTCCTATTTCTTTTTCGTCTTTTTTATCGTTGCCAACATCCTTCTTTTCCTTGATCTCACCGGAATCGAACAGAATTCTGACAGCCGGAGACTCGTCATCTTCAAACTGTCCTTTTTTGGCATAGACTATAAATACGACCAAGAAAATCGCAGCTAAAGAAACACTGCACAGGATCATTAAATATAGAATATCCATTTGACAACAAAATTAACCTATTTTCGGGGTTCAAATTTAGTGAAAAATAATGACATTCATCACGAAATACGGTTTTCAGCTAATTTAAAATCAGTCTAAATAAGAGCGTTTAAGCCTGTTTTTTTGAAGTGTTTTCTTCCCAATATCCAAGTTGAAAGTGTAGTGAACGTAACCACCGTGATGGAGCTTATCGGCATAAGGATTGCTGCGAAAAGCGGATGCATATGTCCTGTAACTGCGTAACTTAAACCGACAATGTTGTAAAGAAAACTAATTATAAATGTCATTTTCACAATGGTGATCGAGCCTTTGCACACGTTCAGGTATTTGTCGAGAGTCACCACTTTTTCTCCATTCATGATAACATCAGAAGATGGTGTAAAACTATTGCTGTCGTCAGAAATTGCTATCCCGACGTTACTTTGTTTAAGTGCTCCGGCATCATTTAGACCGTCTCCAAGCATCGCAACTTTAAGATTTTTGTCCTGAAGATTTTTGATATAATTCAATTTATCTTCCGGATTTTGGTTGAAAGCCATTCCTTCAAAATTCGGGATCAGTTCTTTCAATTGATTTTCCTCAGACGAATTGTCGCCACTCAGAATGAAAATTTTATAATTCGTAAGTTTTTTGAATAAATCTTTAAGGTTTTGACGGTATTCGTTTTTGAAAATAAATTTCCCTAAAAATTCATCATTTTTACTGATAAAGACTGCTGTTTCAAGGTTTTTAGATTCCTGATGATTGTATTTTGCAGAACCGATTTTATAAACATTTCCTCTGATGCTCGCTTCATAACCTTTTCCTGAAATTTCCACGAAATTTTCAACAGTGAAATAATCATCTTTAATATCAATAAATTCGTATAAAGATTTTGAAAGCGGATGGTTTGAATTTTTTAATAATGTTTTGATATTCAGTAAATCAAATTCGTTGATCTCAGAACCTTCGTATTTTATATTTGATTTTTTTCTGTGAGTGATCGTTCCTGTTTTGTCAAAAACGATGGTGTTTAATTTTGCAATTTTTTCGATCGTTAAAGTATCTTTTACATAAAACTTATTTCGACCTAAAATCCTCATAATGTGACCGAAAGTGAACGGTGCAGACAATGCAAGCGCACACGGGCAAGCTATAATTAAAATAGCGGAAACAACCTGAAACATGGTTCGTAAATCAACGAAAGACCAATAAATTCCCGAAACTAAAGCAATGCCTAAAATAATGAATGTGAAATACTTACTGACGTTATTTGTCAGTGTGTCAAGTCCTGTTTCATGTTTTTTGAAGGCTTCTTTATTCCAAAGCTGGGTCAGATAACTTTGATCAACATTTTTAATAACTTCAAGCTCCAAAGAAGAACCGACTTGTTTTCCTCCCGCGAAAATTTTGTCTCCGGGTTGTTTGCTGATACTTTCACTTTCTCCCGTAATAAAGCTGTTGTCAATATTTCCTTCACCATTAATTAAAATAGCATCAACAGGGATAATTTCCTGATTTCTAACTAAAATTCTGTCTCCAACTTTGATTTCTGACAATAAGATATTCTCTTGTTTTCCTTCAAAATCAACCTTCGTTACGGCAATCGGATAAAAAGATTTGTAATCTCTGTCGTATGAAAGCGCACTGTAGGTTCTTTTTTGGAAAATTTTACCCAAAAGCATGAAGAATAAAAGTCCGCAAAGTGTATCGAAATATCCTGGACCATAATCTGTTACGACTTCATAAATGCTTCTTCCATATAAAACCAAAATTCCTAAAACAATCGGAACATCAATATTGACGATCTTATTTTTTAAACCATACCATGCGGATTTATAATAATCTGATGCTGAATAAAATACAACGGGAGTTGCCAGTAAAAAGATCAGCGTTCTGAATAAGCCTTTATAATGCTCCATCCAGTAGTCTTCTCCGCCAACATATTCCGGGAAAGCGAGAAACATTCCGTTACCGAAAGCAAAGGCCGCAATCGCGAATTTTATCAGTAAAGATTTATCGAGATGATCTACGTTTTTGTCCGCTGTTTCAAGGCTAATGACAGGCTTGTATCCTAGATTGGTTAAAAAATTAGCTAATTCGCTTAATTTTAAATCGTTATGATTGAATGAAATCTGTAAGGTCTTTCTTGTAAAATTAACCTGAGAATATTTAATATTTTCATTTAAAGTATGAAGGCTTTCCAATAGCCAAATGCAAGAAGAACAATGGATTACAGGGATCTTGAAAGTGACTAAACTTGTGCTTCCTTCTGAAAAATCTGTGATCTTTTCAAAAATTTCAGGAGTATCCAGATAGGCAAACTGTGTAGAATTTTCATCACTAGGGCGAATTCCTGCCCTTTTATTTAGCTCGTAAAAATTACTTAAATTATTGGAATTCAGAATTTCGTAAACCGATTTGCAACCGTTGCAACAGAAAAGTCTTTCATCAAACAAAATTCTTTCCTTTTCGATATCTTGACCACAATGAAAACAGTTCTCGCTCACCTTCATAAATTATTGAACTACAAAATTATAACAATTTTTTTTGTTTATCGAGTTAAAAAGTTCTATTTTTGTGATAAATGTCATATTAAAATGTCGCAGGAACAACAGATTGCAATTGAAGAGAGGTTCGCCAGGGTTTTTAATGATAAATCATTCAAGGAAAGACTTTCCAGCGCTGATTTTGAAAAATACATTAACGCAAAAAAAAGACTGAGTTTTCAAAAGCACGATACTATTTTCGAGGATGGGGAAACTCCAAAAGGAGTGTACTTTTTAGAAAAGGGTGCGGCTAAGCTTTCAAAGTCCGGAGCTTTTGGAAAAGATCAGATTCTTAGATTTATCAAAGAGGGCGACATCATCGGATATCGCTCATTACTTTGTGGAGAAAATTTTCAGGCAAAAGCAGAAGCGATGACTGATATTGAGGCTGTTTTTCTTCCTGCCGAAGTTTTCATGTACTTACTTGAGGTAGATCCTCAGCTTTCTTTTGTGATGCTTCAGAAAATATCTTACGAACTGGGAGAATCTTCCAATACGATCACATTCCTTGCGCAGAAAACCGTAAGAGAAAGATTAGCCGAAATTTTATTGCTTTTAGAGCAAAAACTAGGAGTTGATCCTGAAGGTTTTATCAAAATTTCTTTAACAAGAGAAGAGATTGCCAATATCATCGGGACTGCTACAGAAAGTGCCATTCGTCTGATCTCTGAATTTAAAGGAGACCAACTCATCGAAGTAGACGGAAGAAATATCAAAATTCTCAATCACGACAAATTAATGAAACTAGGACACGTAGTTTTATAAATCATACAAAATTTGAGTCGGCGAAAGCCGACTTTTTAACTTTTAAAAATAGATACATTATGTCTGTTCACTCTGAAATTAAAAAAGTTACAACGGAGACCTTGCGTAAGATGAAATTCGACAAGGAAAAAATAACGATGCTTACAGCTTACGATTTTACAACTGCCAAAATGGTAGATGCAGGAGGTATTGATGCTGTTTTAATCGGAGATTCTGCAGCTAATGTGATGGCAGGTTTTGAAACCACATTGCCTATTACTTTGGATCAGATGATTTACCATGCTCAAAGTGTGGTGAGAGGAACTGACAGAGCTTTGGTCGTTGCCGATTTACCATTCGGAACTTACCAGAGCAATCCTGAAAAAGCATTGGAATCTGCGGTAAGGATGATGAAGGAAGGCGGTGCCCATGCAGTGAAAATTGAAGGCGGAAAAGAGATTTCAAAATCAATTAAAAAAATTATCAATGCCGGAATTCCTGTTATGGGACATTTGGGATTGACACCACAATCGATTTATAAATTCGGAACTTATAAGGTAAGGGCAAAAGATGAAGCTGAAGCTGAAAAATTAATCTCAGATGCTCAGCTTTTGGAAGAATTAGGATGTTTTGCGATTGTTTTGGAGAAGATTCCGGCTGATTTAGCTAAAAAAGTATCTGAAAGCATCACTATTCCAACCATCGGAATCGGAGCCGGCCCTGATTGTGACGGGCAGGTTTTAGTGTACCACGATATGGTAGGAATGAATCAGGGTTTCAGTCCTAAATTTTTAAGAAGATATCTTGATCTTTATACTGAAATCACGGGAGCTGTTGCTCAATACGTGAAAGACGTAAAAAATGTAGATTTTCCAAACGAAAAAGAAAGTTATTAATGAAGCAGAATCTTCAGACCACTCAGGGTGTTATTTCCATTTTAGCCATCGTTTGCCTTGCGATAGGATGGTTTAATTTATTTTCTCCGGAAGTCAATGCGCTGCTTTCCAAAAGAATATTTTATATCATTGTAGGGATAAGCTTTATTTTGCAGGCACCTTTATTGGTCAACAAAAAGTTTGTGTATCCGATGTATGCTGCCGCTGCACTTTGTATTATCGGTGCTTTTTTACCTTACGAATCAAAAATATCAGGAATGAAAACCCTTGGGCTTTTAGCCGGAGTCATTCTTTCTTTGTCAAACAGACCAAATTTCCGTCAATAAATCATGGAAGATCAGATTGTTTATGAAGACAACCATCTTTTGGTGATCAATAAAAAAGTCGGACAGCTTGTACAGGGTGATAAAACCGGCGACGAATCTCTGTTGGATTCAATCAAAAATTTTATAAAAATAAGAGATGCTAAACCCGGAAATGTTTTTCTGGGTTTGGTTCATCGTATCGACCGACCGACTTCGGGTTTGGTGATTTACGCTAAAACTTCAAAAGCACTTTCCCGTTTGACTCAGATGGTTAAAAACAGGGAAATCAAAAAAACATATTGGGCGGTTGTGGTAAAGGAAATGATTCCTCAAAGTCAAAGGCTGGTTCATTATTTACAGAAAAACGAGAAAAATAATAAAGCAATTGTCTTCCCAAAAGTCACTGATGGTGCAAAAGAAGCCATTCTCACTTATCATATTATTAAAACTTTAGACAATTATCTTCTTCTCGAAATTGATCTTGAAACCGGAAGACATCATCAGATTAGAGCACAGTTATCAAAAACCGGAGTTCCGATCAAAGGTGATTTAAAATATGGTGCGCCACGTTCCAATCCCGATGGCGGAATTAATCTTCACGCCAGAAAATTAGAGTTCATCCACCCGGTTACCAAAGAAAATATTGAAATTATTGCTCCCGTTCCGCAAAATGATGCGATTTGGAGAGCTTGTGAAGAAATATAATCTTTTTGGTGAATAAAATTCCGTAGAAATACGTATTCGAAGTAGTGTTTTCACTATGAGTGTGTTCGTTTTTTTAAAATAGCTTTATACTATTAATTAAAAAAACAATACCACCATGCTTACTCTCGGACAACTTAAAGAAGCGACCTGCTCTAAATCACCGTATGCTTCAAAATTTTTACCCTATGTTATAGATACCTGCGGTCAGTTTTCGATTAATACACCTTCAAGAATGCTTAATTTTTTAGCACAGGTCGGACACGAAAGTGGCGGACTGTTTTATACTGAAGAGCTGGCAAGCGGAAGTGCATATGAAGGAAGAAAAGATCTGGGAAATACCCAAAAAGGAGATGGGGTAAGATTTAAAGGAAGAGGATTAATTCAAATTACAGGCAGGGCAAATTATCAGGCGCTTACAAAAGCTTTAGGAACTGATTTTATCGCAAATCCTACACTTTTAGGCGGAAAAAATGTGACCAAATGTACGAATGTCCAATTAAAAAATGCGGCAGAAAGTGCGGGCTGGTTTTGGAATAGCAGACATCTAAATGACCTTGCTGATCAGATAGATCTGAGTAAAAGTATTGATACGGGTAATAATCTTGTTGTTTTTAAAAAAATCACAAAAGCCATCAATGGTGGTTACAACGGTTTACCGGACAGGCTTAATCGTTATAAAGCAGGTTTAAGTTATTTTCTTTAATCTAAAACTATTTTGCCATGAAAAATCTATTTTTATTTGTTTTCTTTTTTCTGTTGAATAATTTGTTTGGCCAAAAACCTGTCTTTCACGATTTGAAAGATCCCAAAATGCATGCAGGTTGTTATATTAACGGAAAAGAAAATGCCGCCGCCAATTTAACTGGAGTTGATGACGATGGAGCACTTTTTAATTTTAAAGGTAAAGACGAGGTTTTCCCAAGTATAAAAGGAACAAAAGAATATCCTGAAGCTTTTGGAAATAAAACCTATAAGATTTATCTAAAAGTAGTTAAATCCACAAAAGATGGAGAATCTTGCCTTGAAAATATTCAATATTCAGTCAAAGTTATTTATAAAAAGAAAGCCTATTTCTATATAAAAAAAGGAATATGTGGGTGCTGATTTTAATTTCGTTAATTTTTAATTATTTCTTTCTTTTGACTTATTTTTAAATGTATTTGTGTGTTATTTGTGTTAAATTGATTGGTTTTAATTCTTTTTATGAAAATTTTCATAAATTAGAAGGGTTAATTTAATCCAATTCCATATGAAACATTTTTACAATTTTTTTTCGCAGTCCGCGAAGAACAGAAATCACTTTAGATCTGCCACACTCGGCATTGCATTTTTGCTTGGAATCAGCAATACGTCAAAAGCCCAGGTAAGTACCTACAGTTTTGCCCAGTCAACCGGAACTTACACAGGAATTTCAGGAACCACCCTGGACACTGCAACAGGAAATACATCTGCAACTAACCTGAACAGTAGCGTATATGCGGTAAGTTTACCATTTAATTTTGTTTTTAACAGTGTTTCTTACAGTGCTATCAATGTGTCTACAAATGGTTTTATCACGTTTGGAGCTACGGCACCAACCACGACAGCTACAACACCTATTTCAGGAACAACCGCCTATGAAGGGGCAGTTTCTGCATTTGGAAGAGATTTAAGCAGTGTTTATGACATCAACGGAACGACAGGAAGTATCAGCTGGGAAACCATTGGAACAGCTCCCAACCGTGAAATAGTCGTACAATGGAAAAACTTCAGACCTAGCAGCAATACTTCTACAACAGCAGCTTATACTTTTTCATTTCAGATACGCTTACAGGAATCTACTAATGTGATTAAAGCCGTATATGACAGCGGGGCTTATATTATTGGGAATACAACAGTTTCGGGAACTTCCCAAATTGGTTTGAGAGGAACTTCAAATGTTGATTTCAATAATAGATTAAACGGAACAACATTAGAGTTTTTCAGCTCAACTCCCGGAACTGCAAATTCAAGTACACAGGCATTTAATACAGCCAATGCAATCCCGGGAATGCCTGCTGCAGGTTTAACATACACCTGGGCTCCTCCAACATGTTGGTCTCCATCCGGCGTGAACGTGACAAATATTACAACCAACTCTGCGACAGTAAATTGGCTGGCTCCATCAACAATACCTGCAGATGGTTATGATATATATTATTCAACGGCTAACACAGCTCCAAATTCATCCACACCACCGAATTTGACCAATCAGACAGGTTTATCAGCAGCGATAGGTCCTTTACAGACTTCTACTAATTATTTTGTCTGGGTAAGATCTGCGTGCAGCTCATCTGATAAAAGCGCCTGGACACTTGCAACAAACTTTGCGACACAATGTTCTCCGCTCACGGGAGCTTATTCTGAAGGATTCGAAGGGTATCAGGGCGTAACCAACGGAAATGCAGGTGTTTTACCTGTTTGCTGGACGAATTTAGGCTCAAACAACGGAGGGCATATTTCAAACAGTACGACAATTACAGGATCTAATACCTTATATTTATGGACATCGGGAGCTCGTATAGCGTATGTGGCTTTACCGCCGATGACAACTTTGCAGTCAGGAGATTATAGATTAAAATTTGATGCAAAAGCTTCGGTGACTGCCGGAGGAATTCTTCAAATAGGATATTTAGACACTACGAATACTTTTGTTGAATTGACTACTTTCAGTGTGGCAACAACGAACACGGTTTATCCGTTTTCGCTTGATATTCCGGTGCTTCCTGCGGGGGTAACTCAACTGGCGATAAAAAATCCGGGAACTCCGGCGAATAGTTTATCGATTGATAATCTTTCTTATGAATTAAAAGTTTTAGCAACTTCAGAAGCCGCACAGAAAAATGCTTTGAAAATTTACCCGAATCCGTTTATTGATGTGATCAGTATTTCTGACATCGAAAAGGTAAAATCAGTTTCAGTCATTGATCTTTCGGGAAGAGTGTTGAAAGTTATTGAAAATGTTTCTTCAAATATTAATTTATCTGAATTAAAAACAGGTTTATATATTTTGAACGTACAATATAAAGACGGTTCTACATCTTCACATAAAATAATCAAAAAGTAATTATAATAGAATATTTTTAACTAAAGCGGTGGATTCACCGCTTTTTTTATTGCTGAAAAAATGAAAATTTTGCCCATTTCAAAAAAATGTCTAACTTCGTCCCATACTTTAGGGGTGTCTGTTGACAAACAGGCTGAGATTTTACCCTTTGAACCTGATTCTAGATCATACTAGCGTAGGGAAAAGTGAGATGACTTTTGCTGTACATTCTATTGTACAATGACAGGCATTCCTAAAGTGTTTTAAAAAATTTAGGAATGGAAATCACAATCAATCACACACGAAAAACGTTTGATGTACTTCCCGAAACTCTGGAAGCATTAATGGCTATTGAAATACCCCAAAAACGAAAAGGTATTGCAGTTGCCCTCAACAATCGCATTATTCCGCAGTCATTCTGGGCGGAAACAATTCTCAACAACAACGATTCAATTTTAATTATCACTGCTACTCAAGGCGGTTAAAAAATATTTTTATGGCTCACAACATCACACGTTCGCCGTTTCCGAACTCAAAAAAAGTCTATGTTGAAGGGAAAATCCACCCGATCAATGTAGCGATGCGCGAAATACATTTAAGTCCGACAAAATTGACCAACGGAAAAATTGAAGAAAATCCGCCTGTCACAATTTACGATACATCAGGACCTTACACCGATGAGAATTCTGAAATTGATATCGAAAAAGGGCTTCCAAGAATCAGAGAACAATGGATTTTGGATAGAAATGATGTAGAAATTCTTGATGGAATTACTTCTGATTACGGAAAAAAACGTCTTGCCGATTCAAAACTGGATGAATTGCGTTTTTCTTATAATCACAAACCGAAAGTAGCAAAAGAAGGACAGGAAGTTACCCAATTATACTACGCAAGACAAGGCATCATCACTCCGGAAATGGAATATATTGCCATCAGAGAAAACCAAAAAATTGAGCAATTGGATTCTGTTTCAAAAGATATGGCTTTTCAACACCCGGGAAATAGTTTTGGAGCGAGAACTCCTAAAAGCAAAATCACCCCTGAATTTGTAAGAGACGAAATCGCAGCCGGAAGAGCAATTATTCCCAACAATATCAATCACCCTGAAAGCGAACCGATGATTATCGGCCGGAATTTCTTGGTTAAAATTAATGCCAACATCGGAAACAGTGCCGTTTCATCAAGCATCGAAGAAGAAGTTGAAAAAGCAGTTTGGGCTTGCAGATGGGGAGCAGATACCATCATGGATTTATCAACAGGAAAAAATATCCACGAAACCAGAGAGTGGATTATTAGAAACAGTCCGGTTCCGATTGGTACCGTTCCGATTTATCAGGCGTTGGAAAAAGTAAAAGGTGTTGCAGAAGATCTGACTTGGGAAATTTTTAAAGACACCTTGATCGAACAGGCAGAACAGGGCGTTTCTTACTTCACGATTCACGCCGGAGTTTTGTTGAGATATATTCATCTGACCGCAAAGCGTGTTACCGGAATTGTTTCCCGAGGTGGTTCTATCATGGCAAAATGGTGTCTTTTTCATCATAAAGAAAACTTTTTGTACACGCATTTTGAGGAAATCTGTGAAATCATGAAAAAATATGACGTTGCTTTTTCTTTGGGAGATGGTCTTCGCCCGGGTTCAATTGCCGATGCCAATGATGAAGCACAATTTGCAGAATTGGAAACGTTAGGGGAATTGACAAAAATCGCCTGGAAACATAATGTTCAGGTGATGATTGAAGGGCCCGGTCACGTTCCGATGCACATGATTAAAGAAAATATGGAAAAGCAATTGGAAGTATGTGATGAAGCACCATTTTACACGTTAGGTCCTTTGACGACGGATATTGCACCAGGTTACGACCATATCACTTCCGGAATCGGAGCGGCAATGATTGGCTGGTTCGGTTGTGCGATGTTGTGTTATGTGACACCGAAAGAACATTTAGGACTTCCCAATAAAGAAGATGTAAAAGTGGGAGTTATTACCTACAAACTGGCTGCTCATGCTGCAGATTTGGCGAAAGGACATCCCGGTTCGCAATACAGAGACAACGCTTTGAGTAAGGCAAGATTCGAGTTCCGTTGGGAAGATCAGTTCAATCTTTCACTAGATCCTGATACGGCTAGATCTTATCACGATGAAACACTTCCGGCAGATGGAGCGAAGATTGCGCATTTTTGTTCAATGTGCGGACCAAAATTCTGTTCAATGAAAATTACACAGGAAATCCGTGAATCCGCAGAAAAAGGGATGTCCGACAAATCACAAGAATTCATCGAAAAAGGGAAAGAAATTTATATATGATCATCGTCATCACTCCCGAAAAAGTTGTTCAAAACGAAACTGAATTGATTAACGAATTATTTCAGGAAGGATTGGATTTGCTTCATATCAGAAAGCCTTTCATTAATTCAAAAGAAATGAAGGATTTTATTCAAAAGATTGATTTGAAATTTCATCATCAATTGGTTTTGCACAGTCATTATGATTTGGCGAAAAATTTTACTATTTCAAGACTTCATTTCAGAGAAATTGACAGGCAAAATGAGTTGTATAAATCTTTCTTAGATAAAACAATTTCAACGTCTGTTCATGATATTGAAACTTTTAATGAATTGAATGAAGATTGGGAATATTCATTTATCAGTCCGGTTTTTCCGAGTATTTCTAAGAAAGGATATGGAGAAAACTCAACGATTTTAAATGATATTAAAAGACGAACTCATTCAAATGTAAAGTTGATTGCTTTGGGAGGAATTAATGAAAAAAATATCAACGAAGTTTTCGAAAGTGAAGTAAGTGGAGTGGCTTTGTTAGGTGCAATTTGGGAAAGTAATAAACCTTTAAATGTTTTCAAAAAATGCAGAAAGAACGTCCTTTCGTAATGAGCATTGCCGGCTACGATCCAAGTGGCGGAGCAGGTTTGTTAGCAGATATTAAAACAATGGAACAATTGAAAGTTCAGGGATTGGGAGTTTGTACGGCAATGACTTTACAGACAGAATCTCAATGTTTAAGCTTGAATTGGCAGCCTTTAGATGAAATTTTATCATCAATGGATATTTTAATGAAAAATTATCACATTGAAGCAATTAAAATCGGAGTAGTGAAAAATACTCAATTTTTAACTCAAATTGTAGAAAAAGTTAAATCCATTAATTCAGAAGCAAAAATTGTTTGGGATCCGGTGTTGAAAAGCACTTCTGAGTTTTCTTTTTTTGATTTGAATACAATTTCTGAGTTGGAAAATGTTTTAAATCAGATTGATTTAATAACACCAAATTACAATGAATATAAAGTTTTAAAAGAAAGTGGGATTTTGGAAAAAGCAGAAAATTCATGTTCAATTTTAATAAAAGGAGGCCATCGGCAAGATCAATTGGGTACAGATATTTTAGTTAATAATGGAAAGGAAATTTCAATTCATCCAACTGATGAAACTTCTGTTTATTATCCAAAACACGGCTCCGGTTGTGTGCTTTCTTCGGCTATCGCAAGTTATTTAGCTTTAGGAAAAAATGTAGAAGGAGCCTGTCGGAACGGAAAATTATACATCGAAAAATTTTTAATAAGTAATCCTGCTTTACTGGGGTTTCATTCAAATTAAATTATGGAAAAATTACAATACATCTCTCAGGGATTTACCATAGAAGATCAGGAGTTAAACATCCGAAAAGCTCTTGACAATGGCGTAAAATGGATACAGGTTCGTTGGAAAAATGCTCCTGAAAATGAATTCATCAAGCTTTGCGAAATTTCAAAAAAATTATGCTCGGACAATCAGACGGTTTGTATCATTAATGACCATGTTCAGATTGCAAAAGATGTCGATGCAGACGGTGTTCATTTAGGATTAAAAGATACTTCCATAGAAATTGCGAGATATATTTTAGGAGAAAATAAAATTATTGGAGGAACGGCAAACACGATTTCAGATGTTCTTCAAAGAATGGATGAACCATGTGATTATATTGGTTTAGGACCGTTGAGATTTACTTCAACAAAAGATCAGTTAAGTCCGATTTTAGGTTTTCAAGGGTATGAAAAAATCATTCAGGATTTAAAAGATAAATCATTAGAAATCCCGAAAATATTTGCCATCGGTGGAGTAGTTCTGAGTGACATTGAATTATTACAACAAATCGGAATTTACGGAGTCGCAGTTTCAGGACAAATTACCAATCAGCCTTCTATTATCAACGAATTTAAAACCGTTTTACAATGAAAAATCAACCATTAATTATAGCCGACAGAACTTTCGAATCGAGATTATTTTTAGGAACAGGAAAATTCGGGAATCTTTCAGAAATGACCGATTCCATCATCGCTTCAGGCAGTGAAATGGTAACAATGGCGTTGAAAAGAATCGATTCTCAATCTTCAGAAGATGAAGTGTTGAGTGCCTTAAAACCAACAAAATCTCAACTTTTACCCAATACTTCAGGAGCAAGAACAGCCAGGGAAGCCGTTTTGGCGGCGCAATTGGCAAGAGAAGCCTTGGAAACCAACTGGGTTAAACTGGAAATTCATCCTGATCCGAAATATTTATTACCCGACCCGATTGAAACATTGTATGCGACAGAAGAATTGGCAAAATTAGGATTTGTCGTAATGCCTTACATCCATGCAGATCCGGTGTTATGTAAACGTTTGGAAGATGCAGGAACGGCTGTTGTAATGCCTTTGGGAGCACCGATCGGAACCAATAAAGGCTTGAGAACACTGGACTTTTTAGAAATAATTATTGCTCAAAGTAATGTTCCGGTCGTAGTTGATGCAGGAATTGGTGCACCTTCGGATGCTGCAAAAGCAATGGAGATGGGAGCTGATGCAGTTTTGGTGAATACAGCAATTGCCGTTGCGAAAAATCCTGTGAATATGGCATTGGCTTTTAAAGAAGGCGTAATTGCAGGAAGAAGAGCTTTTGAATCTGGTTTGGGAGCAGTTGGAAATCATGCAGAAGCATCAAGTCCATTAACTTCTTTTTTGTTTGATTAAACTTAAATTTCATGAAGAGTTTTAAAGATTTTTTTGAGAAATATCAATGGGATGAGGTAAAGGCGAAGCTTGAAAAGGTGACGTTGTCTGATGTGGAAAATAGTCTTCAAAAAAAGAATAAAACAATAGAAGATTTCCTGAATTTTCTTTCGCCTGTTGCTGCTCAGAAATTAGAGTTAATGGCAACAATGACACAGCAACTTACTCAAAAACGATTCGGTAAAACCATCCAGCTTTACGCGCCATTGTATTTGAGTAATGAATGTCAGAATATTTGTACGTACTGCGGTTTTAGTTTGGATAATTCGATTAAAAGGAAAACGCTTTCTGATACCGAATTGATGATTGAAGCCACCGTTTTGAAATCAATGGGTGTCAATCATGTTTTGTTGGTAAGCGGAGAAGCAAATAAGACGGTAGGAATTGATTATTTTTTGAAGGCTGTTCGTTTGTTGACGCCTCATTTTGCAAATATTTCAATTGAAGTTCAGCCTTTGTCGGAGGAAGAATACCAGCAGCTTCATGATGCGGGTGTGAATGCTGTTTTGGTCTATCAGGAAACCTATCATCAGGAAGTTTATAAAGAATATCATCCGAAAGGAAAGAAATCAAATTTTAATTTTCGCTTGGAAACTCCCGACAGAATTGGAAAGGCAGGAATTCATAAAATGGGATTGGGCGTTTTGCTTGGTCTGGAAGATTGGAGGGTTGACAGCTTTTTCAATGCGCTTCACATCGATTATCTTCAAAAAACATATTGGAAATCTAAGTTTTCGGTGTCATTTCCGAGGCTTCGACCGGCAGAAGGAATTATTGAACCGAATTTTATTATGTCAGACAGAGATTTATTACAATTAATCTGCGCTTACAGAATTTGGAATGAAGATTTAGAAATTTCAATTTCAACCAGAGAAAGTGAAAAATTTAGGGACAATATAATTTCATTAGGAGCAACGGCGATGAGTGCGGCTTCAAAGACAAATCCCGGTGGTTATGCAGTTGACAAAGAATCATTGGAGCAATTTGAAACAAGCGATGAAAGAAGCATGGATGAGATTAGAAATGTCATTAAAAAATCCGGCTACGATCCTGTGATGAAAGATTGGGATTCTGTGTACAGTGGGATTTAAAAAGAATTTTTAATCATTAAGATTTTATTAAGGAGTTAAGAAAAATTAAGTACTAGCAAGCGAATAGAAATAAGCTGAATGCTAAAAAAATATTTTAAATATTTCCTTAACTAAGCTTAACTCCTTAATAAAATCTTAATGGTTGAAACTTAAAATAGTATAATGAAAAGCGAAGATATTTTTGCCCGATACAGCCGACAGATTTTTATTGAAGAAATAGGATTGGAAGGTCAACGGAAAATCATGAATTCAAAAGTCCTTGTAATTGGAGCGGGCGGATTGGGAAGTCCCGTTATTCAATATTTGGCGGCGGCGGGCGTTGGGAGTTTGGGCGTTGCAGATCTTGATGCGGTTGAATTGCATAATTTAAACCGACAAATCATTCATAACGAAAATTCAATTGGGGAATCAAAAGTAAAAAGTGCAGAAGAATTTGTAAAAAGCCTTAATCACCAAGTCAATTTTATTGGAATTGAAAGTAAAATAGATGAATCAAACGCAGAAGAAATTCTTTCTCAGTTTGATATTATCATTGATGGTTTAGACAATTTCAAAACTAGATATTTAGTTAATGATGTTTGTGTGAAGCTTGGAAAACCTTTAGTTTATGGAAGTATTTTAGGGTTTTCGGGGCAGGTGGCCATCTTTAATTATAATAAAAGTAAAAATTTAAGAGATCTATTTCCTGAACCTCCATTTGACGAAAATCTTCCGGATTGTGATAGCCTCGGAGTCTTAGGGGCTTTGCCAGGAATTGTAGGAAGCATGATGGCGAATTTAGTGTTGAAAATAATAACAGATTTACCTTTACAATTAAATCAAATCACGCTGATTGATACCTTACACTGGCGATTTCAGACGATTGATTTCTAAATTATATTTGTTTTAAAAAGAACGAGTCAACAAGATATTTGCTGACTCGTTTTGATTTATTTACGATTTTTATTGTCCTTGCTGCATCACACCGCCATTTTCTTCTTTCTTAGTGCTGTTTAAGATATTTGGATCTTCTTTAGCCAATTTATTTTTTGTTGGAATTTTGTAATTAATTGATAATCCGAAGTTTCTAGTGTCGTATTTATTTCTCAGGAATACACTTTCACCACCTCCGGGCGGATTAGAACGTACCTGCATTAGTTGTCCGTTGAAAATATCATTCGCAAAAACAGAAACTGTCAAACGGTTATCCAGAAATTTTTTCGTTAACGTAATATCCAAAGAGTTGTTGAATGGTTTTTCTGCCGTGAAGTAAAAATATCCTGCTTTTGGAGTTAAATAACTGTAATTTGCCGTCATTTTAATATCTTTTGGTAAAATAACCTGTGTCATGATATTGAAGATCCAGAAACCTTTATTATTCAAGTTATCAATGTCATGTTTTTGATAACCAGCGTATAAGTACATGAAATTAATCTTATCAGGATTAAAATCAAACTTCATAATTTCGCTCAATGGTTTGCTGAAAACCATAAACGGAATCGGAAGTCCGACATTGAAATTATAGATTTTCATATCCGAAATATTAATCTGCTCATTGTACAGATTTTTTCCGTCTTTTCTGATGATCTGCGCCACCTGATTTTTTGCAGAACTTACACTATACCCAATGAAAGCGTAATCAAACGCTGAAATCTTCAACTCATAATTATCAAAAATTGTAGGTTGTAGATTCGGGTTACCTGTTACTTGGGTGTTTGGTCCCTGGAAGGTCGTGTTATTCGGGTTTAAGGCAGAAATACTCGGTAAATTGATCTTTTTATTATAGTTCGCAGCAATATAAACCTGATTCATTAAATTATACTGAACACTCGCATTCGGAAATAATTTAAATTTATTAAAAGGAATTAAATCTTTCTGAACAACAGTATTCGTACTGTCAAGACTTCTTGTAACTCCCGAAATATCATAATTTTCGGCACGTGTTCCTAAAATGAAATCAAACTTTTTCAGTTTAGCCTGAAATTCCAAATAGGTTGCAGTTGTCTGCCTTTTGTATTCTAAGTTGGTTAAACCTTTGCTTTCTGTATCAAAATCCTGATTTTCATATAATCCTCCCAGGCTTACTTTTCCGCCGTCAAGAATTTTAATGGGTTGTGCGTAGTCTACTTTAAAGTTGGCAATTTTCATATCAGATTTGTTGCTCAGAACATTTCCTCCGACAATAGAAATCGCTTCACCATCAAAATAATTTCCTTTTCTAAAGATATTATCCTGATCAAATTTGCTGTCAGATTTCGTATATCCAAATTGGAAATCTAATTTTTGGGATTTGTCCGTGAAACGTTTTTGATAAGTTACAACGGCTTCCTGTCTTACATTGTAAGTATATGCTGCATCGGAAGCATTAAATTTAAAATCCCTGAAATAGTACTGTTGAGGGTTAGTATTAGGAATTTTAGTCCTTTCGGCACCTTCACCGTCACTCAGTGTATAATTGTCGTTATTATTATGATAAATATCGTAGTTCAATAACAATCTGTCTTGTCCGAGATCAAATGTTAATCCTGATTTTGCAAAATAGCCACGACCATATCTGTCGGTATTGCTGTGTAATAAGTCATTTTGATTGGTGGTCAGCATACTTTCGCGGTAGTTTTGACCAAAATTTAATTGCCATCCGAATATTTTATTTCGGGCATTTAAATTCATCGAATTGCTCGTTCTGCTTTTGAATTTATCGTAATTCGTGAAAGAATAATTTCCGGAATAGGTTGCTGTTAAGTATTTATTAGCATTTTTATTCGTAATAATATTCATGATCGCACCGCCGGAAGTTGCAGGAAATTCTGCGCCTGGTTGTGTGATCACTTCAATTCTGTCAACGGAGTTTGCGGGCATTCCTTCGAGAAAAGAATTTAATTCGTTGGAGGTAATATTTAAGGGTCTTCCATTAAGATAGACATCAAGAATTTTACCCTGATACATCATTCCTGCGATGTCTGTGGAAACAAGCCCCGGAAGTTTTTTAATTCCTTCTAAAACGTTACCGTTGTTAAGCTGAGGCTGTTCCGAAAAATCGAAAATTGTACGATCTGCTTTTTGTTCAACGGCTTTTTTAGTTTTGGTGATAACAACGCCTTCAATCTGTTTTTCTTTGACTTGATTATTGGTCTTTTCCTGTGCATAGGTGACTATTGATCCTATAAATGTTAAAACGAATATAGCTTTTTTCATAATGTTTTCTACTACTTACGTTAGACGCAGAAAAGGAAATTTTGTTACAATAAATTTTTTTATACTATCTATTATACAGTTTTAAATGCTTAGAAAATCAATAAAATCATCGTAAAATGATATTGCGATTAATGTAAAATTTTTTCGGATTATTTTTTTATTTGCAAATTATTTATATCTTTGACCCATAATTATCAAGAATCTCATAGATGGGATAGCAACCTGCAAAACAAGCAAGGTGCTGAAATAGATAAGCCGACTCAGTTTCGGAAAAAATGTTTACTCTATTATTCCCATCTTATATTTTTGTTTTAAATTAAAAATCAATGTTTAAGAACACGGGAAATTACACCACAATGAATTTGACTTTTTATCTTTCGGATATTGAAGCTGGGCTTCATTATTTCGATCAGTATGCATATCACCATATGCATATGTGTTGCTGTTCTTAGGCTTCTCTAATTTCTATTAACTAAATAAAAACTTTATCGTTTCCATGATGACCTTGTATTCAAGGTTAAGGAATTTCTATTGCTTAAAAGTTTTAAGCAGATCATCATTAATACAAAAAATTTAAAATAAAAAAACACATGCGTAATTTTAAACACAGAAGCATTATTACTTCGGCTACTCTTATTTCGACATTTTACTATGCACAGTCGGATTCCTTAAAATCTAAAAAGATTGATGAGGTTGTTTTGCTCGGATCGAGGGGGTCCGGGAGGTCATTAACAGATACGCCGGTTCCGGTGGATGTTATTAATATCTCCAAAATTCTAAAGCAAAGTCCGGTCAATAATATAACCCAGGCTTTGAATTATATCGTTCCTTCCTTTTCTTCCACATCGCATACGGTGAATGACGGAACTGATTTTGTAGATCCTGCACAGTTAAGAGGATTGGGACCGGATCAGGTTTTGGTTTTACTTAATGGAAAAAGAAGATATCAGTCTTCATTAATTAATGTGACTTTGACGCCGGGAAGAGGCTCGGTGGGTACAGATCTCAACGCCATACCTGCATTTGCACTGGACAAAATAGAGGTTTTAAGAGATGGCGCCTCAGCACAATACGGTTCTGACGCTATTGCAGGAGTTGTCAATCTGGAGCTTAAGAAAAGGATAGGATTTTCCGGACAGCTATTTCTGGGTGGTTATGCTTCACCCGTTGCCAATAATTTTTCCGGTGGAGTAGATGGTGAAACCATTTCTTTAGATCTTAACTATGGCTTTAAATTAGGAAAAAAGGGCTTTTTTAATATCACTACATCAGCGCAATATCGCGATCCTTATTCAAGGGCGGGCGTGAGAAATGGTTCTATATATAATGCGTATAATGCCATCAACTATAGAGCAGCACAAGATGGAGTAGATATAGATGGTTTGTATAAAAATATAACAAATACCTCTAATAGTCAACAAATTATTAATACAATTAAACAATATGCTACAAAAGTAAATTACTTTTCATCTAATTTGCAAAATAATATTTCAAATGCAAATAGTATCTCGACGTTACAGGGATTATTGGCGGGAGATGTTACCAATGATGAGCTTGCCTATAGAGGACTTGAAAGAAAGGATTTCAGCATCAGGGCAGGTCAATCAAAGCTGCAGTCGGCACAGGTTTATTATAATTCTGAAGTTCCTGTTAATGATGATTGGAAAATATATTCTTTTGGAGGTTATAGCTACAGGTTAGGAAATGCAGGAGGCTTTTTCCGTCTGCCAAATACGGAAAGAAATATTAATTTTATTACCCCCAACGGATATTTACCGCAGATTGAAGCGACTATCAATGACTATTCGTATGCAGCCGGAATTAAAGGAAAATGGAATGAATGGAACATTGATTTAAGCAATACTTTTGGTAAAAACATATTCAATTTCGGAGTTGTAAATACTTTTAATTCTTCCCTTGTTAATTCTTCTCCAAGAAGTTTTGATGCCGGAGGTTTGGAGTTTTTGCAGAATACCCTTAATCTTGATTTTTCAAAAAAATATGATGTATTGCATGGTTTAAATCTGGCTTTCGGAGGAGAATATCGTTACGAAAATTATAAGGTAAATGCTGGTAAAGAGAACTCTTATGCTTCTTATGATATTTTTGGAAATGTAGTAACAGCCGGAACTCCTAAAAATGAGCTGGTAACTGATTTCTTTGGAAGCACCAGACCCGCCGGTTCACAGGTATTTCCCGGGTTCAGTCCGGATAATGCAGTTTCCGGTAATAGAAATAGCGTTGCGGCATATGCAGATGTAGAGTTAGAACCAACGGACTGGTGGTTGGTAGAAGGGGCATTACGCTATGAGAATTATTCGGATTTTGGATCGACATTCAATTATAAATTCGCTACAAACGTAAGATTGGCTGATAATTTCAATTGGAGAGGTGCAGTGTCTACAGGTTTTAGAGCGCCATCATTAGCCCAGATCTATTACAGCTCAACGTCTACGTTGATTCAGAAGGGGCAAACCACACAGGTAGGAACCTTTAGAAATAATTCGGAAGCTGCGCAGGCTTTGGGAATTCCGAAACTAAAACAGGAAACTTCTCAGTCTTACAGCACGGGTATTACATGGAAAGTTCCAAAGCTTAATCTTACATTAACAGCAGATGTATATTATATTAAAATTAAAGACAGAGTCGTGTTGACCGATTTGTTTTCACGTCCGGAAGGTACTTTTACGCCGGGGTCTGACCAGGCAACTCTCCAAAGCGCTTTTGATCTGGCCAGAGCGAGTGCTGCTAATTTTTTCGCTAATGCAGTAGATTCGCAGACAAAAGGGCTGGATATTACCATTTCCCAAAATTCAAGGCTAGGCTCAGGAATTACCTTAGAGAATAATTTTGGATTCAATCTGAATCAGACAAAAAGAATTGGTGAGATTCATGCTTCTCCCAAATTGGTGAGCCAGATTGACAGCTATTTTTCAGAACCGAACAGGATTTATTTTGAAGAAGCTGTACCGCGTATAAAGGCTACCTTTTCAAATGCGCTGAGGTTTTCTGATTTTAATGTTTTGGTAAGAAACTCCTTTTTTGGGAAAGTAACAGATGCTGATGTTTTAGATGCTAATTTCGATGGAGTCACGGGAAAACAGGAACATTTTGTATTGAATAGCCGTTTTGTAACCGATCTTTCTGTTGGGTATGATTTTAATAAAAATATTTCAGCAACCATTGGAAGTAATAATATTTTCAATGTAATGCCTTCTAAAAATCCAGCAATTAATTCATTAACGGCGGATAATCAATTTGTCTATTCAAGACAAGTTTCGCAGTACGGTATCGGGGGAAGATTTTTATTCGCCAGAGTAGAGTTTAAATTTTAGAAGATACTTTCAAATTAAAAAGAAAAAGCCTCGCAATTCATTACGAGGCTTTTATATTTAGAACTGGAACTTAATTAGTTTTCCTGTTGTTTAATAAGGTTTAAAGCAGAACCAGCCTTGAACCAATCAATTTGTTGGTCGTTGTATGTATGATTTGCCATAATGATATCTTTAGTTCCGTCTTTGTGAACGAATTCTAAGGTTAATTGCTTTCCTGGAGCAAACTGATCAAGATCTAAAAAGTTAACCGTGTCATCTTCCTGGATTTTATCATAATCCGTTTCAGTAGCGAAAGTCAATCCCAGCATTCCTTGTTTTTTAAGGTTTGTTTCATGGATTCTCGCGAATGATTTTACCAAAACAGCTTTTACACCAAGGTGTCTCGGCTCCATTGCGGCGTGCTCTCTTGAAGAACCTTCACCGTAGTTTTGATCTCCGACAACAATTGTAGGAATTCCTGCAGCTTTATAAGCTCTTTGTACAGCAGGAACTTCACCATACTCACCAGTCAATTCATTTTTAACGTGGTTGGTTTCCATGTTGTAAGCATTTACAGCTCCGATCAGCATGTTGTTTGAAATGTTATCAAGATGACCTCTGTATTTCAACCATGGTCCAGCCATAGAAATATGGTCGGTTGTACATTTTCCGAAAGCTTTAATTAAAACTTTAGCTCCTTGAATGTTTTTACCGTCCCAAGCCGGGAATTCTTCTAATAACTGAAGTCTGTCCGAAGTTGGGCTTACCTTTACAACAACTGAAGATCCGTCCGCAGATGGAGCTTGATATCCGTTGTCATCTACTGCGAAACCTTTTGCGGGTAGTTCAAAACCTTGAGGTTCGTTTAATCTTATTTGTTCTCCAGACTCATTGGTTAATGTATCTGTGATTGGGTTAAAATCTAATCTTCCTGAAATTGCAATGGCAGCTACCATTTCCGGTGAAGCTACGAATGCATGAGTGTTTGGGTTACCGTCTGCTCTTTTTGCAAAGTTTCTGTTGAAAGAATGAATAATTGAGTTTTTCTCACCTTTTTCAGCACCTTCTCTGTCCCATTGTCCGATACAAGGTCCACAAGCATTGGTAAAGATTCTTGCGTTTTCAAATTTTCTGAAAGAATCTAAGAAACCATCTCTTTCTGCTGTGAATTTCACCTGTTCAGAACCAGGGTTTATTCCTAAAATAGCTTTAGGTTTAACACCTTTAGCAACAGCATCTTCAACGATAGAAGCCGCTCTTGATAAATCTTCATACGAAGAGTTGGTACAAGAACCGATCAATGCCCATTCTACTTCGATAGGCCATCCGTTTGCTTCAGCTTTAGCTTTGAATTCAGAAACTGGAGTCGCCAAATCCGGAGTGAAAGGTCCGTTTAAGTGAGGAGCCAATTCAGAAAGGTTGATTTCAATGACTTGGTCGAAATATTGTTCAGGGTTTGCATACACTTCAGCATCACCTGTCAAGTGTTCAGCGATTACGTCAGCTGCATCTACAACGTCCTGTCTTCCTGTAGAAGCCAAATATCTTCTCATAGAATCATCGTATCCGAAAGTAGAAGTCGTAGCTCCGATCTCAGCACCCATGTTGCAGATCGTGCCTTTTCCTGTTGCAGATAAAGATTGAGCACCTTCTCCGAAATATTCTACGATACATCCTGTTCCACCTTTTACGGTAAGAATTCCTGCAACTTTTAGGATAACATCTTTTGCGGAAGTCCAGCCGGACATTTTTCCTGTTAATTTTACACCGATTAATTTTGGCATTTTAAGTTCCCAAGCCATTCCTGCCATTACGTCTACCGCATCAGCACCACCAACTCCAATGGCAACCATTCCTAAACCTCCCGCGTTTACCGTGTGAGAGTCAGTACCGATCATCATACCTCCCGGGAATGCATAATTTTCTAATACAACCTGGTGAATGATCCCAGCTCCTGGCTTCCAGAAACCGATTCCATATTTATCACAAACCGAACCCAGGAAATTAAAAACTTCTGAATTCTTATTAAGACCTTCCTGTAAATCTGCCTGGGCACCTACTCTTGCCTGAATCAAGTGATCGGCGTGAGCGGTTGAAGGAACAGCTACTTTTGCTTTTCCTGCCTGCATAAATTGTAAAAGCGCCATCTGCGCAGTTGCATCCTGCATTGCCACTCTGTCTGGTGCAAAATCTACGTAAGAGTTTCCTCTTTCATGTGCTGATGTAGCATTACCTTCCCATAAGTGGGTATAAAGGATTTTTTCTGAAAGGGTAAGAGGTTTTCCCACGATTTGTCTTGCCGCAGCAATTCTCTCTGGGTAGCGCTCGTACACTTTTTTGATCATGTCAATGTCGAAAGTCATATCTGTTTTAATTTTTCTTTTTCTATAAGTTTTTTCCGGACTTTAATTTAAAATTAAATGCGGAAAATTTCCACAAATACAAATTTATCAAATACTGTTCCTACCATCATTAAAACGGTATGAATAAGATGAATAATTAATATTTTTAATACCTATCAAGTTAAGGAAAAAATAAATTTTGAGTCATTGACATAAGATAAAATAATTCTCACGACTCTTAAATGGAAAGGTTCTAAATAAAAAAAGAAAGATTTTAAATCCAATGGACTAAAATCTTTCTTATATAACTTAAAACAGTCTTTCGACTATATTTTAATTGTATTAGTGAGCGCTTGTACTTGTCAATTCTTTGATTGAAGGTACAAAAGTCGTAAGGTCGATACCTTCTACAGCTGTTTTGTACTCATCGATATTAGGAATTCTTCCCATGATCGCAGAAAGTACAACAACCGGAGTTGAAGCCAATAAAGATTCTCCTTTTTTACGTTCAGAATCTTCCACCACTCTTCCTTGGAAAAGACGTGTAGAGGTTGCTAAAACAGTGTCTCCTTTTTCAGCTTTTTCCTGGTTACCCATACAAAGGTTACATCCCGGACGCTCAAGATACATCATGTTTTTGTATTCAACACGTGCTTCGCCTTTAGGAGCATTATCATCAAACTCAAATCCGGAATATTTTTCTAGGAATTCCCAGTCTCCTTCCGCTTTTAATTCATCAATAATATTATATGTTGGAGCTGCTACTACAAGAGGAGCGTTAAATTCTACTTTCCCTTGTTGTTTTTCAATATTTCTAAGCATTTGAGAAACAATTTTTAAATCTCCTTTGTGAACCATACAAGAACCTACGAAACCAAGGTCAACTTTTTTCTCACCGCCATAGAAAGTAAGATCTCTGATGGTATCGTGCGTATATCTTTTTGAAACGTCGTCGTTATTTACATCCGGGTCAGCAATCATTGGCTCAACGATAAGATCAAGATCAACCACAACTTCAGCGTAATATTTAGCATTAGCATCAGGAGTTAAAGCAGGTTTTTCACCTGATCTGATTTCCTCGATTCTTTTATTTGCTTTGTTAATTAGACCTTGAAGAACATGATTATGGTTATCCATTCCTTTGTTAATCATAATCTGGATTCTGCTTTTCGCAATTTCCAAAGATTCGATCAACGTATCATCTTCAGAGATACAGATAGAAGCTTTTGCTTTCATTTCTGCAGTCCAGTCTGTGAATGTAAATGCCTGGTCAGCAGGAAGTGTTCCGATGTGAACCTCGATAATTCTACCTTGGAAAACGTTCTCTCCATCAAATTGCTTCAACATCTGAGCTTGAGTTGCGTGAACTACATCACGGAAATCCATATGCTCCTTCATATCTCCTTTGAAAGTAACTTTCACAGATTCAGGAATCGGCATTGAAGCTTCACCTGTTGCCAAAGCAAGGGCTACAGTTCCAGAGTCAGCTCCGAAAGCAACACCTTTAGACATTCTTGTGTGAGAGTCACCTCCAATGATGATTGCCCATTCGTCAACCGTAATATCATTAAGAACTTTGTGAATAACGTCTGTCATTGCGTGATATTCACCTTTCGGGTCACGAGCTGTGATCACTCCGAAATCATTCATAAATTTCATTAATTTAGGAATGTTTGCCTGGGCTTTTTTATCCCAAACTGAAGCGGTGTGACATCCTGATTGATAAGCTCCGTCAACAATTGGAGAAATTACTGTTGCAGCCATAGATTCTAATTCCTGAGCAGTCATCAAACCTGTTGTATCCTGAGAACCAACAATGTTTACTTCTACACGAACGTCCGAACCAGCGTGTAATAATTTACCATCAGTAACACCCACTGCATTTCTGTTGAAGATTTTTTCAACGGCAGTCAAACCTTGTCCTTCGATAGAAATTTCTTTAGAAGGAGCAAAAACTGTCGGAGGTGTAATTCCTAAAGTTTTTGCAGCAAAAGTCTGGATTTTTTTACCAAAAACGATAGCGTAAGAACCACCGGCTTTGATGAATTCTAATTTTTGAGGAGTAAATGATTTTGAAATATCTTTCAGTTCTTTATCTCCGTTGTATAATTTCTTTTCCTTAGTATTGATCGTTAAAACTGTTCCTGTAGCTACAGAATAAGCTTCTTCTAAAACGATGTCGCCATTCTCATTACGAACAGGATTTCCGTTTTCGTCTACTTTTTTCACCCAGTTTTGTAGGTCGATTCCGATACCTCCTGTTACGTCAACAGTCGTTAAGAAGATTGGAGAAATACCGTTTGTTCCAGCTACAATCGGAGCGATGTTTACGAAAGGTACATAAGGACTTGCCTGTTTTCCTGTCCAAAGCGCCACGTTGTTTACCCCCGACATACGAGAAGAGCCAACTCCCATTGTTCCTTTTTCTGCAATAAGCATTACACTTGCATCTGGATGTTGAGCTTGAAGCATTTTGATTTCGTCTTGCGCTTCCGGAGTAATCATACATTTCCCATGAAGTTCTCTGTCTGAACGAGAGTGTGCCTGATTTCCCGGAGATAATAAATCTGTTGAAATATCACCTTCACCCGCGATGAATGTTACAACTTTAATTTCTTCGGCAACTTCAGGAAGTTTAGTGAAAAACTCTGCTTTTGCGTAGCTTTCCAAAATATCTTTAGCGATTACATTGCCAGATTCGAAAGCATCTTTCAAACGTGCTGTATCAGCATCATATAAGTAAACCTGAGTTTTAAGAACTTCAGCAGCCGGTTTTGCAGTCGCCTCATCGTTTCCTAAAGCTAAATCAAGTAGAACTTCAATTGAAGGACCTCCTTTCATGTGAGATAATAACTCAAAAGCATAAGCCGGAGATATTTCTTCTATCACTGATTCTCCTAGAATGATTTCTTTTAAAAATTTAGCTTTCACTCCCGCTGCGCTCGTAGTTCCGGGTAAAGTATTATAAATGAAAAATTTAAGAGAATCCGATCGGTCTGCGTTACCTGAATCTTTAATTTGTGCAATAATTTCGCTTAATAGTTCAGCACCATCAATTGGCTTTGGATGAAGCCCCTGGTTTTTTCTTTCTTCAATCTCTTTGATGTAATCCTTGTAAATGCTCATAATAATAGAAGTCTTAATTTTAAAGGTAGATTAATTTTGTTAGTAATACCACTTCTTTCTGTAAGTAAGTGTAATCTACGTTTTTTTTAAAAATGTTGGATAATATTCTGTCCCAAAGGTGAGTATAAAGGACTTTTTTTGAAAGTATAAGTGGTTTTTCAGTGATCTGTTTTGCCACAAAAACTCTTTTCGGGTAACGTTTATACATTTTTTTGATCATATCGATATCAAAAGTCATATCTTAAAAACGTTTTAAATTTATCAAACAATTAAAAATGTTCCCAAAATTACGAATTTTTAATATTTTATGAGGGTGAAATTATTTAGATTCTTTATAAATATGAATTTTATATTTTCTATTTTTGACAGAAATTTTATTAAGTGATGAAAATAAAGAAAATTGTTCCCTTCTTATTTATTTTTGTTTCAGTTTTTGCTTTTCCACAGGCTAAATCTTTGAAAAAGAAAACTGTAAAGACGTCAAAGCCTGCTGCGAAAAAAGCTGCCGTTTCAAAATCGAATCCTAATCTTGTTGTCATTAACCAGGATGTGCCGTTATTAATTCCGCAAAAAAGTAACGGGAAATTTGGATATGTTAATCAAAAAGGAAAATTCATCATTCCGCCGGAATATCATATTGCACTGTTTTTTGCAGAAGATTGTAACCTTTTAAGCTCAAAAAATGAAAAAGTCAGAAAGTTTGGAACTAAAGATTACGCAACGGTAGAAAAGGATTTTATCTCTTATAGAATTAATTTATCCGGAAAAAAAGTCTATCAGTATAAAGACGATGATCTCGGCAGATGCAAGCTGGAATATAAACCACAATTGTATCACGCTTACACCATCAATAAGCTTTACGGGATTATAGAAGATTCAAAATTTGTCAATGCCGCAGATTACAGACAGTACCAGATTTATCCTCAATATGAATACCTTTTTATCATGGAAGGAGATGATTTGAAAAATCCGATGATCGTAGCATCACAAAATGATATGTTCGGAGTGATTGATATTAATAATAAAATAGTTGTTCCATTTGAATATTCCGATATAAAGAGAAACTTCAGCTGGAAATTGGGCAAAATGTTTGAAGTAACTAAAGACGGTGAGAATTATTATTATATTGATGCAAATAATAAATCGTATTGATCTGCAGGCTTTAGGCAGTAAGCTTTAAGCTTCTGAAATTTAGAATTATAAATCTCATAAATTTTTTGTAATTTCGCGGCTGAAATAAAGGGGTGCTGTAACAAGCTGAGATTATACCCAATGAACCTAGAACGGATAATGCTGTTTAGGGAAACATTTAAATAATTGATAAATGAGAATCAATCATCTTTTATCGCTTATCAATTATAGATAATCCGCCCCTTTTATTCGTTAAATTTTAAAATTTATAGAATGAAAGGATTTATTTTTTTAGGGCTTACTGTAGGCTCATTTGCTTTTATGCAGGCGCAAAATACAGATTCTTTGAAAATCAAAGAAATTGAGGCTGTCAACTTTACGAGAAGGCTTCCTGTTGCTAAGGAAATCATCAATGTTGCAAAAGATGTAGACAGCAGAAATCTAGGACAGGATCTACCCATACTTTTAAAAAATCAAACTTCTATCATCTCAACATCTGATGCAGGAAATGGCGTTGGTTACACGGGTTTCAGAATTCGTGGGGTTGCAGGAAGAGGAATTAATGTCATGATGAATGGTGTTCCGTTCAATGATTCTGAAAGTCAGGGAACTTTTTTTGTGAATGTTCCGGATTTGACGAGTTCTGCGTCACAAATCGTGATTCAGAGAGGGGTTGGAACTTCTAATAACGGAGTTTCGGCGTTTGGAGCAAGTATCAATGTAATTTCTAAAGATCCTGAAGAAAAGTTTTATTTTAAAACGGATGACAGCTACGGATCATTCAATACCTATAAATATTCTGCAGAAATCGGTTCGGGAAAATTTTGGGGAAACAGGCTTTCTGTGATGGGAAGATACACTCACATTAATTCTGACGGATATATTGACAGATCTTTTTCAAAACTGGATTCGTACAATTTTACGGCTTTATATGAAGAAGGAAATACGAGAATCCGTTTAATGGCTTTCGGCGGAAAAGAAAAAACGTACCAGGCTTGGAACGGAATTGACAGAAAAACATGGGAAACTGATCCAAAATTCAACTATTCAGGAGCAATCTATGATAATGACGGAAATATTTCAAGTTTCTATGATAACGAAACAGATAATTACAGACAAAATCATTATCAGATGCTTTGGGAACAGAAATTCAGCGACCGTTGGAATTTAGAAACGACTTTACATTATACAAAAGGGAAAGGATATTACGAAAATTACAAGCAGGGCGATCCTTTTGCAACCTATAATTTACCTGATATTAATGGTGAAGAATATTCAGATTTTATCAGAAAAAAATGGCTGAATAATGATTTTTACGGAATCGTTTCAACGCTTTACGGGAAGTTTGAAAATTTAGATTTAAACTTTGGCGCCGTTGCCAATCAGTATTTTGGAAGACATTACGGAAATGTAACAGGCGTTTTTTATCCTCAAATTGATGAAAGCGAATATTACAGAAGTCGTTCCGTTAAAACAGAAGTTGCAGGTTTTGCAAAGGCTTTAATTAAGGTTAATAATTTTGAATTCTTCGGAGATTTACAGTTGAGAAATATCGATTACGATATGAAAATTTTGAAAGAAGGAGACGGTGAAGGCGCAAATTTGACGAAAAGCTGGTTGTTTTTCAATCCGAAAGCAGGGGTTAATTATAAAATCAATAATGGTAAAGTATTTTTGTCTTACGCACACGCGCAACGTGAGCCAAACAGAGATGATCTGCTTGCTGACAACAATGTGAAAGCAGAAAAACTTCACGATTTTGAAGCCGGTTTGGAAAAGCAATTCGGAATTGTCTCATTTACAGCTAACTTATATTATATGTATTACGTAAATCAGTTGGTTTTAAATGGGGAATTGAACAACGTCGGTGCTTTTATCAGAACAAATTCAGGGGAAAGTTTCAGAAGAGGTGTTGAGCTTGGAGCGGTGGCAAAACTTTCAAAACAATGGGAAATCTCGGGAAATGTAAGTGCAAGTCAAAACAGAAATCAGGATTTTAAAATAGAAAATGAAGATTCAACTAAAGATTTAGGTAATACGCAGATTTCTTTCTCTCCCGATGTTATTGCGAATTTAGGATTGAAATTTAATCCAACAAAAAACTTTCAGTTTGCTTTAATGAATCAATACGTCGGAAAGCAATATTTGGATAACACGGAAGATAAAAATTTACAGCTTAAAGATTATCTTTTGACGGATTTTAATGCTCAATATCAGTTTAAAATCAAGAATAATGACATTGCTTTGAAATTATTGGTTAATAATATTTTCAACAAAAAATATGTAAACAATGGCGCGGTTTATGATGGGGAACCTTATTATTTTTCACAGGCCGGGACAAACTTTATGTTCGGGATAAGCTGGAAAATTCAATAATTCATTCAGAATATTTTACAATCAATATAAAAGTAAAATGTTAGATTAAATTTTTTAAAGACTGCTTCGGCGGTCTTTTTTTATGTTTTTAAATCAAAAAAATGAAGTGTGACAAAAACGTAATAAATTATACTTTTTTTTAAAGGAACTCATTTTTTTACAATTAAAAATAAGAATCTTAAGTGAATAATAGAGTTAGAATGTAAAATTATGAAATTGATAAATTTAATGCTGTTTTTTTATCAAAATAAATGTCTTAGAAAGTCATGAAAAAGTTATAAATTTGCCACCAAATGAATATTTCAGCTTACATTCTAGAATATCTGAAACAATTTGGTACTGTTACAGTTCCAAATTTTGGTGTGTTTTCCCTGGAAAATTCTAAGGCAATTATTAATTCTGAAAACGGAAGCATTCTTCCGCCTTCCAGCCAGATCGCGTTTAACCCGGATTTTGAGCTTCAGTCAGATGATTTGGCAGCTTTTATCGGCAACCAAAAGCAGATGACTTTGGATGCTTCTAAAAGTGATCTGAAAATCCAGACGGATTTTTGGAAGAAAAAGCTTCAGGCAGATAACATCTTAGAAATCCCGAATCTTGGAACGATTTTTATCGAGAATGAGAAAACTCATTTTAAAGGTAAAAGATTAGAATCCGATCATCCTGATTTTTATGGTTTGGAAGAAATCAAATTTTCGGATATTCATAATTCGGAGAAGCCCAACGTTTCTGTAAACCCTGAAAAGGACTATAAATTCAATCAATCAATACTTTGGATTTTTCTTTTCATTATTCCGGTTGCAGGAATTTTAGCGGTAGCTTACACTCAACAGGACCTTCTTTTCGGAAAAAAATCTTTCTCTGTGCAGACAAAAACGCATAGAATTGTGCAGGATACGATAAAGATGCAGGTTCATACTCCGAAAGCTCCGATTTCTGATTCTTTGAAAAAAGATTCATTAGTAAAACCGGCTGAAAAGGTTGAGAAAATTACAAAAACTCAGCCCACCCAAAACAACACTAAGACTAAATGGCAAAAGTAAAACACGCGTCAGAATCTCTGACGATCATGACAAATATTGTACTTCCGAACGAAACAAACTCTCTGAGAAATCTTTTTGGAGGTGAATTGTTGGCAAAAATGGATCGTTGCGCATCTATCTCTGCAGCAAGACATTGCGAAAGGAGAGTGGTGACCGCTTCTGTAAACCACGTTTCTTTTAATCACCCGATTCCGGAAGGCGGAATTGTGATTTTGGAATCTAAAGTTTCAAGAGCATTTTCGACTTCAATGGAGGTTTATGTGGATGTTTGG
>Ga0157375_10000558_pt1 | contig 33491 bp, 40 predicted proteins | sample M35metaG_FD_115311 | JGI IMG/M metagenome (GOLD analysis project Ga0157375, IMG submission 115311) | Miscanthus rhizosphere microbial communities from Kellogg Biological Station, Michigan, USA - M3-5 metaG | ecosystem: Host-associated > Plants > Roots > Rhizosphere > Soil | place: USA: Michigan... | reverse complement strand
GTGGGCTACTACAACCGCTTCGACGTGTTCGATCTCACAGTGAATCGAAAGCGCCTTGCACCGATCGCGTTTGTGGAGGGAAGTCCAGTTGCGGGTGCCGACACCTCAACGACTGGGCTTCCGTCGCATAACACCGACGGCGCGATCCCGGACGAAAGACATCGGTCATGAAACGTCGAACCTTCCTGTCTTCAGCGGCTGCTTTCGCTGTCGTTGCCGCGCTGCCGCGCAGCGCGCGCGCTCAGACAGTGGCAAGCAATGCATTGATCACCGCAAGGATCCCCGGTGCCGACCGTGAGTTGCCTGTCATCGGGATCGGCACCGCCAGGCGTTATGCCGATCCGGACGGCGAGGCGGGGCTCGCCGCGCTGAAGGCGACAATCGCGCGCTTCGTGGAGCTCGGCGGCCAGGTGATCGACACCGCCCCGTCCTACGGAAAGGCGGAGGAGGTGATCGGACTACTGGTAGAGCAGCTTGGCATTCGCGACCGCCTGTTTCTTGCCACGAAGGTGGGTGTCAACAGCCGGGAAGAGGGCGTGGCGGAGATCGAGCAGAGTTTCGTCCGGTTGCGCACCAAGCAGATCGACCTGATCGCGGTCCATAACCTGCGCGACATCGACAATCAGCTGGCCATCCTGCGCGACCTGAAGGCCGCCGGCCGCATCCGCGCGCTCGGCGCGACCACATCCACTGACCGGCAATATCCTGCCTTCGAGGCGATGATGCGCCGCCAGGCCCTGGACGTCATCCAGGTCGACTATGCGCTGGACAATCGCACCGCCGCCGAACGGATTCTGCCGCTGGCCCAGGAGCGGGGCGTTGCGGTGATGATCAACCTGCCGTTCGGGCGCGGGCGGTTGTTCGAAGCCACGCGCGGACGTCCGCTGCCCGACTGGGCGCGCGAGATCAACGCCACCAGCTGGGCACAAGTTTTCCTGAAGTACCTCGTGTCGCATCCGTCGCGGCCGATTGCCGTGCCCGGCATGGCGCAGGCGCGTTACGTCGACGACAATATTGCCGCGGCACGGCCGCCGCTTCCCGATGCGGCGATGCGACGCCGCATGGAACAATATATCGACGCGCTCTGAGGCTATTGCGGCAAGGATCGGGTAGGTCCCGGGCGCGTTAGCGGCTGAAATCTTAATTACTGTATTGACTTACTGCATCGCAATAAAACTATTGCGGCGCAGCAAATTAGCTGCTTAGTGAGTCCACTGCTGGGACAAGCCACAACCCAGCATGCTGTCTTCGGTCACCCCGCCCGATCTAAAAACGGGCGGGGTTACTGCTGTCGTCGTGGTGCCGTATCCGGCGCGCAAGTGAAGGGCAACCATGCAAACTCAAAAAGCGATCGCGCTGATCGCACCGGCGCCTGCCGTCCAATCGCTCTTTCATCACGTACAGGCCCTGTTTCTCCAGATATGGCCACCGGCAGTGCTCGCTTGTGCACTAGGGCTCACAGCGGCCTGGATATCTCTCTTGGGATACGGGCTCGTTAGCATAATCGAACTTGCACTATAGGAATGCCACAGCGGTCGTTTGCGAGGCGCCCACCCGCAAACGGCGTCTGATCAAAAAACTGATCTGATTTTGGAGAAACCGCCACGAGGCGGTCTTTCTTTTTGTCCGATCCATTTTGCGAATATCCGCAAGTGGAGGACAAACGCCTGCATATCACCGCAACGCTCATGGTTGTGAAAGGACGCGACGACATCAGCGACTGAGGTTAATTGAGACAAATCCCGCGGCCTTTGCCAGTCCGGTTGAACGGTGATCTGGCGTCGATCTAGTATAAGCCCTGGACAATGCCGGCAACGATCGACAATGACCATTCTGTTTTTCAAACTAGCAAACGCTGGTCGCGGCGCGTTGTAACGGATCGTCGCAATGAACAATGACAGACTCCTCGTTGTGTTTGTCGGGCTGTACCTCATCGTCATTGTGGCACTGCTCTTTAAAGATGCGCCCCGGCCGGTCGCACCCGAAGTTAAGACACCTGTCGCCAAGGTTGAGACGGCACCGATAGCTAAAGAAGACAAGCCGGACGCCGCCCGTCCGCAGGCCGATGACGGCGGCAAGCCCGGCGCAACGCCAAACTGTGAAAAGGAATTGCGGCGGACAGCCGATCTATTACGGTTTTTCGCAAACAGGATTCAGGGCGGTGAGGACGCACAATCGGTCGTTGCCGACATGCGACAGCAAGAGAAAAAAATATCGGCAGTTTGCGACTGATGTCCCGCTACTCCGGCGCGGTTCCCCGCGCGGCCCAGGCGGTTGCAGCGTAAGAGCGAACGCCATCACGCTCGCCATCAAGATAGGCGCGCTCGACTGCGTCCTTTAGCTTTTGTTGCCGGTCGGCGCTCAGAGCGCTGACGTATTCGGCGACCGGCCCTTCCTTGCCGACATAGGGCGCCCAGTAGTCGACGAACGAGGCAATTCCATGCGGATGGTCAAGGTCCCCTCCTGGACGTTGTCAAACCCGGCTTTGTACCATGCGGCCGCCAATTCGCCGGGACGTGTCATCGGGCGCGTATAATTTCTGGCGCGTCTTTCATTCGCAGCCGCATCGAGCGCCGCTGCCGTGTCGAGCAGGATGCGGTTTGCGACATAGCCACCGCGAACGTCCCACACGGCTGCCGCTACGGTTGAACCTGGCCGTGCAACACGCCGCATCTCCGCGACGGCGCGATCGGCCTGCGGCACAAAGTGCAGCATGAGCAATGACAAAACGCGGTCGAAAGAGCGGTCAGGGAAAGGCAATGCGCCGGCATCTCCGACCTTGAATTCGATGCGCGGGTCGGAATTGCGACGCGACGCGTAGTCGATGTATTCGGGGGCAAAGTCCAGTCCGCAAATACTTTTGATTTTTGCCCGCGCCGACAGAGCGAACGTCAAGCTGCCTGTTCCGCATCCGACATCCAGCACCTGTTCGCCGTCCGCGAAACCGGAGAAGTCAAGGAACGGTTCAGCCAGGCGGCGGCTCCAACGCCCCATCACCCGTTCGTAGCCGTCGCCGTCCGAAGCCGTGAATGTTGATGCACGTGTCATGGCCAAGGTCCTTAGCAGACATTCTCTTCATGACGCGCTGTAGAATTCGCCGTCAGCGGGACAGCGGGCAGGGCGGGCCGCGCCTTGCGCGGCTGCGCCCGCCAGCAAATCCAGTTGCTTCAAGCGGTTATGCCCGGCGCCGAAAAAGCCGCGCGGCGGCCTTTCCGAAACGCGCGGGGAGTGGTGCAATAACCGTACTGTGTTGAAAAAAGCGGCCGCCACAGGCTGCGTCAAAAATCAACAGGGAGAGACGCCATGGCGCACACGAAATTCGGACACATCACGCGGCGCGCACTGCTCAAAGCCGGCGCCACGCTTCCCCTTATCGGCATCGCGGCGCCCAATGTGCTGGCGCAGCCGCTGTCGAAATCGCCGACCAAAGTGCTGGACTTCCTGACCAATGCCGACGTCGCCAAGGCCGAGCAGGAAGGCCAGCTGGTCTTCTATTGCCACGAGAACGAGGCCGGCACCGCCGGCATCATGCAGGGCTTCAGCAAGGATTTCCCGAAGATCAAGACGAGCTATGTGCGCGCGCAGACTGGCGCGCTCTACAGCAAGATCCTGGCGGAGCGTTCGGCCGGCCGCTTCGACGTCGACGTGCTCCAGCTCTCGGACCTGTCGCCGGCTTTCGATTTCCAGAAGAAGGGCGGCTATGAACACTACGAGTCGCCGGAATCCGGCGCGTACAAGAAGGACAACATGAGCTCGCCGAAGGGCTACTTCTTCTGGACCGGCGTCGATCCGGCCGGCATCGCCTACAACGTCGACAAGGTTGCCGGCTCCGATGCGCCGAAAGGCTGGAAGGACATCCTCGATCCGCGCTGGAAGGGCAAGATCAGCTGCAAGATCTCGGCGTCCGGGCTGCAATTCGTACAGTGGTACATGTTGCGTCAGCTCTACGGCGACGGCTTCTGGAAGGAATTCGCCAAATTGCAGCCGCACGCTTTCGACTCGCGGGTGCAGTTGTTCGACCGGCTGTCGAAGGGCGACGATACGATCACCGCGATCGGCGAATATCCGGCCTATATCCTGTTCAAGAGCCGCGGCGCCAAGGTCGAGTTTGTCGCGCCGGCCGACGGCCTAGTGGCGACGCCGCTCGTCGTGGGCGCCGTGAACAAGGCGCCACATCCGGAAGCCGCCAAGCTGTTCGTCGACTGGGCGATGTCTAAGCGCGGCCAGGAATGGTACCAGACCAATCCGAATCTCTATTACGCGTCGGTGCGAACCGACGCGCCGCCGATGCCGACCGGCGTCAGCCTCACCCAGTTCAAGCTGCTCTATCCGCAGGATTGGGACGATTACGCCAAGCAGAGCGCGACCTTCCTGAAGGAATGGAACGGCATGCTCGGGCTGTGAGCGCGGCCGTTTCATCCACGGAGTTTTTCTCCGCGCCGAAGATCGCCGGGTATGGGGTCGCCGCCGTCGCCGCGGTGCTCGTCCTCTACCCGGTGTTTTTTCTGCTGCAGGCAGCCCTCGATGTCGGCGATCCGCAGACGCGGCCGCCGACCGCCTATGGTCTCGATAATTTCGAGGCCCTGCTCAATTATCCGCAGATCATGCTCAACACGCTGTCGGTGTCGTTCGCCGCGACGCTGATGGCGCTCGTCATCGGCTTCATCATGGCGTGGATCCTCACGCGCACCAACGTGCCGGGCCGGCTCCTCTTCGAGCAACTGATGGCGGTGCCTTATTATCTCACGCCGTTGCTGGGCGCGCTGGCATGGAGCATGCTGGGATCGCCGGAATCGGGCTTCATCAACCAGTTCTGGCGCGCGCTCGGCGGCAGCGGGCACGTGATCGACATCAACACGCCCTACGGGATCGCCTGGGTGATGGCGCTGTTTGAAGGCTCGGTCGCCTTCGTGATGATCGGCGCGGTGATGAAGTCGATGGACCCCGCGCTCGAGGAGGCCTCGCAGGTCATCGGCGCCAGCCGGCTGGGCACGATGTTGCGCGTCACGCTGCCGCTCGTCATTCCCGGCGTGCTCGGCGCGGCGATCTTTGTTTTTGCCGAAATGCTGGGCTCGTTCGCGGTCGCCCTCGTGCTCGGAACGCCGAACCGCTATTACGTCATCACCACCGCGATCTACCAGCTGATCCAGCAGTATCCGCCGCGCATCCAGATCGCCGCCGCGATGGGGACGTCGCTGTTCGCGGTGATGTTCCTGATGCTCTTCCTCTACCGGCGCATCGTCACGGCGGGCAGCTACGTCACAATCACCGGCAAGGCGTTCCGGCCGCGGGTCGCCGACGTGGGACGGCTGCGCTATCTGCTGTTTGGCGTGTGCTTGTTCTATCTGGCGGTGTCGGTCGTGCTGCCGATCGCCACGTTGCTTTTTGCATCGGTGCAGAAGATCGCCGTCGCATTTCCCACTGCCGATAATTTCACCCTCGACAACTTCCGCTCCGCGATGTCGATGAACGCGGCCGGTTCCGCGCTGACCAACAGCCTGATTCTCGCTTTCGCGACGGCAACGATCGGTATCGGGCTCATGGGGCTTCTCGCCTGGCTCATTTATCGCTCCAGGCTGCCGGGGGCCGGGCTGATCGAATATGTCGTGATGTTTCCGCAGGCGGTGCCGCGGCTCGTCTTCGCGTTCGGGATGATGTGGGCCTGGCTGGTCTTCCCGATCCCGATCTACGGCACGTTGTGGCTATTGCTGATCGCTTACCTGACCGTGTTCCTGCCGCTTGGCGTGCGCACCATCGCGGGCGTGATGCTGCAGGTCGACAAGAGCCTCGAGGAATGCGCGCAGATGTGCGGCGCATCCTGGGCGTTCCGCATGCGCACCGTCAGTATCCCGCTGCTGGTGCCGGGCCTGGTCGCGGCCTGGCTGCTGCTGTTCATTGCCAGCGTGCGCGAGTTGGGCGCGTCCATTTTGTTGATGGGGCCGCATTCCAAGGTAATCACGCCGGCCATTGTCGAGTCCTGGTTCGGCACCGCGTCGGAGCTCACCGCCACCTTGGCGCTGATCCAGACTCTGGTGGTGGCGGCCGCGGTGGCCGTTCTCGTTGTCGTGACGCGCCGCGTCAGCACACATTTGGTGAACTAGATGGCGCCGAAACCGCATATCGAGGTCGAGAACCTCGAGGTTTATTTCGGCGCGGTGCCGGCGGTGCGCGGCGTCAGCTTCACTGTCCTTCATGGCGAGCAGCTGACGCTGCTGGGCCCGTCGGGCTGCGGCAAGACCACGACCTTGCGCGCCATCGCCGGCCTCGAAAAGCCCGTTGCCGGCGAAATCCGCATCGACGGCGCGCCGATCTATTCCGCGGCGCGCGACATCCACGTCCCGGCCGAGAAGCGCGGCCTGTCGATGGTGTTCCAGTCCTACGCCATCTGGCCGCACATGACCGTGTTCGACAACGTCGCCTACGGCCTGCGCGTGCGGCGCGAGGAAGCGGCCGCCATCAGGGACAAGGTGATGCGGGCGCTTGCGCTCGTTCAGATGCAGGCCTTTGCCGATCGCCGCGCCTCGCAACTGTCGGGCGGGCAGCAGCAGCGCGTCGCGCTGGCGCGCGCCTTCGTTTTCCAGCCGTCGGTGCTGCTGTTCGACGAGCCTTTGTCCAATCTCGACGCCAAGTTGCGCGCCGACATGCGCATCGAATTGCGCGAGCTGCAGCATCGGCTCGGCATCACGTCGGTTTATGTGACGCACGACCTCGAAGAGGCGCTGGCGATGTCGGACCATATCGTGGTGATGCGTGACGGGCTGGTCGAGCAGACGGGTACGCCCGACGAAATCTACCGCCTGCCGCGCAGCGCCTTCGTCGCCGATTTCATCGGCTCGGCCAATCTGGTGCACGGACGCAACCGCCGCGATCTCGCGACTGACGGTCTGCTCGCGCTCGAGACGCCAGGTGGGCAGGTGATCTACGGCAACGCCTACGGCCGCAGCGCGGGCGATGAGCTCACCGTGTCGGTGCGGACCGTGCACCTGCAGATTTCGCCGCAACGTCCCGCCGGCGATCGCAACGTGTGGCCGGCGCGCGTCGAGAAGACGGTTTTCCAGGGCGACTTCACCCAGGTGCACATCCTGTGGGGCGATCAGCGGCTCATCGCCCGCTGCGCGGCGCTCGATCCGCTGCCGGCCGGGCAAGAGGTGTTCATCAGCGTCGATCCCAAGCGCGTGGTGCTGCTTGGTACGTAAGCGGACTTGTGGATGCAGAAAAGATTGTGCGCCAAGGACCTTATCGTATTGGACCTGAGGCCAATTATCGCGTTTTGAGCGGCCTATATCATCCCACAGCGAGGGGGTGATCTTGTGGGATCTTGCTGCCGGTTGCTCCTTTTTGCGTTTGCGGTTTTGGCGTCAGCGACATCCGTCGCTGCGCAATCCTTGCCGCGAACGGTACTGGTCCTCGATCAGTCGGATGCCGACAGCGTTTGGTTTGAGGCGTTTTCTTCCGCGTTTCGAGCCGCCCTGAATGCCAAATCGGCAACCCAGGTGTCGGTCTATTCCGAGCACATCGATCTCAACCGTTTTTCAGGGGCGCGTCACGACGATGTCGTGCGTACATTCTTGCGCGACAAGTTCGGCGAAAGACCAATCGGTGTGATTGTGGCACAAGGGTCTGGCGCGCTGGACTTTCTGACACGCGCACACTTGTGGCCCAATGCTCCCGTGGTCATGGCAGCCGTTGACGACGCGACCGTCGCCCGATTACGGCTCCCCCCTAACGTCACCGGCACCACGTATCGGCTGACATTTCGCGATGCCGTCGCGTCGGCCAAGACGCTGGTTCCGGATCTGAAGCAGATCGCGTTGATAGGCGACCCCTTCGAACGCCAGGCCGTGAGGAGCCATTTCAAGGCGGAAATCCCGGTCGTCACAGCCGGACTGGAGCTCATCGACTTATTGGGCTTGCCGATGGCGGAACTATTGAAACGCGTGGCAGTACTGCCCGAGGACACCGCAATCATCTATACGGCGATCAACACCGACGGCGCCGGTGTTGTCTACCATCCGCACGAAGCGCTCAGGGCTGTCTCACAAGCCGCGAACCGGCCCATCGTTATCGACGCAGAAACCTCGGTTGGATTCGGCGGCACCGCATTGTTAGCGCCCGTTTGGTCGGCGCGCATACAGCTGACCTGGTATTGCGCATTCTCGACGGGCAAAAGCCTTCTGACATCCCAATCGCCCAGGGCAGTTTCGCCCGGCCGATTTTCGACTGGCGCGAGCTCCAGCGCTTTGGTGTCGATGAGCGCAAATTGCCGAAAGACAGCGAGATACGCTTTCGCCCGCCGACCTTCTGGGATCAATATCGCTGGCAGGCAATCACGGTTGCAGCCATTTTGGCTACCCAGGCTTTGATGATTTCTGGTTTGCTGATCGAGCGCAGGCGACGCCGTTTCGCCGAGGCCGATGCGCAGCGTCATCTTCTGGAGTTAACGCATCTGAACCGCGCCGCCGCAGTGAGTGTGATGTCCACATCGATCGCACACGAACTTGGTCAGCCACTCGGGGCTATTCAAAGCAACGCTGAGGCTGCAACGCTCTATCTCAAGAAAAATCCGCCCGCCCTCAAGAAGGTCGAACAAATTTTGGCCGATATACGCAAGGACGACCGGCGGGCGGCGGATATCGTCAACCATATCCGGGGACTGCTGAAAAAGAAGAATGAGCTTGAGTCGCGGGAGTTCGACTTCAATGAGGTCGCTCAGGATGCCCTGAAAATTGTTCGGGCTGAGGCCAAGAAGCGAGGAGTCGAAATTGACCAGACTCTTGCAGGTGTTGAGCTCCCGGTGCGCGGCGACAATATCCATTTCCAGCAAGTCATTCTAAATCTTGCCATGAATGGCTTGGACGCCATGGAGAATTGCGCTTCGGGCAATCGCCGGATGTCGGCACAGACCGCATTGGCAGATGGTTCTACCCTCAAGTTTCTCATCAGCGACTCTGGACCCGGTATTCCTGACGACAAGCTAAATAACGTTTTCGATGCGTTTTATACGACCAAGCTGCAAGGCACAGGGCTTGGTTTGTCGATCGCACGCGAGATCGTCGAGGCCTCGGGCGGAAAGATTTGGGCGGAAAATCGCCCCGTTGGGGGTGCTATATTTTGCTTTACGCTGCCACTCTCGAGACAAGCATAGTTGCGAAGGTAAGCTTTGCCTCGCTCCTCCTTCGGAATATCGTATCGCCGGCCGCCGGTTCCTTAGGACCGCAATGAAGCAACTAGAGCGTCATTGGCACAGTCAAGGCGCCGCGCCAGGACCCCAGCAACATAAAAAAGCGCGGCCGCGCTATGGCCAAGTAGAGCTGCATCGGCGACGTAGAATTGCGAGTGTACCAAGGTACGTACTTCCGCCGTGTGGGGTCGATCCAACAGAGCCGAGATTTCGCCAAACACCGCGCCGGGCTCATCCACTATGGCGATCTGGGTGCTCTGCCTAACGATTGCGACAGCACCCTCCTTGAGAAACAGCAGCCGGCCTGTCCTCGAACCGGCGGCGAGAACGACCTCGTCGGCACGATAGGTTGCAACCGGCAAGCCGGCACAATTGAAATTTGCGTAGGTGGAGATAACTGACATGTCCACTCCTCCAAATCCGGAGTGAGATAAAGGCCGAGCAATGCCCGGCCTCTATGCTTTAGCGCGAACTAGAACGCGTCGTACTGCTCGATGGGGAGATTGGTCCTGGTTACCGTCAAGCTGGCCGGGTCGATCGAAACGGTGCCATACTGTTTTGCGCCGTGTGGAATTGCCCAAGCTCCGACCACGAGAGTGGCTACGATAGTGATGCCCAATAGGGTGCGCATGGAGGTCTCCTATAATGTCTGCGGAGAGTCTTTTGCTCTGCATGCACATTAGTCCCAGCCGCCCAATCCCAATGTGAAGGACATCACACAAGAATTGCTCGCTGGTCATACATTTCAACGGCGGCCGCAAATGTCCGCCTTTGGCCCTGGCGGACATCGCTTTTTGCGGCGCATATGTCGGCGTCTGACCCATAGTCGCCCCCCTTCCAGTGTTCTAGCTTGAGCCGGTACGACGTCTTTCTGGAGCGCCCAGCCCTATTGGGGTCATCGATGCCCGCTATTGAGCTCTGGTTGAGAAACATTGGTCTTGAAAAATATGCCGATGTCTTCGCGAGACACGATATTGACCTCGAGGTGGCGCCAAATTTAAGCGAACAGGACCTCGATAAATTAGGGCTTTCGCTCGGTCATCGCCGAAAATTTCTTACCGCTGTGGCAAAACTCCGCGCGGGCGGCACCCAAACGACTGATCATCCCACGCAAGTGGATGCCCCACGCCCCGAGGCGGCCGGCGTTGAGCGCCGCCAAGTCACCGTGGTCTTCAGCGATCTGGTCGGTTCGACTGCGCTTACGAGCCAACTTGACCCCGAGGACATGGACCGCCTGCTGCAAGAGTACCGCAAGGTTTGCGCCGCGGTCGTCAGCAGATACGACGGCCATGTCGCGCAGTACCTGGGCGACGGCATCGTGGCATTTTTCGGCTTTCCGGCGGCGCAAGAACACGCGGCCGAACGTGCGGTCCGGGCCGGGCTGGAAATTACCGCCGCTGTCGGCCGCCTGAAACGTCCCGATGGTGAGGCGTTGCAGTCACGCGTCGGCATCGCGACCGGGCTGGTAGCCGCTGGCACTGCAGGCGTCCCAGGCGAGCAGACTGTGGTCGGCGACGCGCCGAACCTGGCGGCGAGGTTACAATCCTTCGCCGAACCGGGTTGCGTGCTGGTCGGGCCGGCAACGCATCGGCTGACGGAAGCTTTTTTCGAGTTCCTGTCTGTCGGCGAGCATGAGGTCAAGGGATATCGCGAGCCCATCCCTATGTGGAAAGTACTCGGCGAAGTCGCCATCGAAAGCCGTTTCATTTCTGCGCGCGCCGCGGGTGCAGATCCGATCCTCGGACGGGAACGCGAAACGGCATTCCTGTCCGATGCCTGGCAGCGCGCTGCGCATGGAAATGGCCACGTTGTCGTGCTCTCGGGGGAGGCCGGGATTGGCAAGTCGCGGTTGTTGGAAGCGCTCGTGGAGCATGTGCGCGACGAGCCTCACCGGCTGCTGCGCGCGCAATGCTCGCCATATCACGGTAACACCGTGCTGTACCCCATTCTGCAGCTACTGCGTCAGCAACTCGACCTGAGGCGGGATTTGAGCGATGCGGAAAATCTTCAGCGTGTCGACGGCATGCTGAAAAAAATCGGACGGTCCACGCGGCAGGCTCGTCTGCTGATGGCCGAGTTGTTCGCGTTGCATGCGCCGGAGACCCTGTCACAGGCCGATATAACTTCCGCGCAGCGCAGGAACGCAACTCTCGAAATCCTCGAGGCATTCCTGGTAGCGCCGCTGGACGGCGCAACCGTACTGCTCCTGCTGGAGGATGTGCACTGGAGCGACCCAACCACACAAACGCTCATCGATCGTCTGCTCGGCAGGATCGAAGGTGACCGCGCGCTGATCATTGTGACGCACCGTCCCGAGATGAAGCCTGCCTGGGCGGATCACCGGGACGCGACACCGCTGCGGTGCAAGCAGCTGGGGCGCGAGCACTGCGTGGCGCTCTCTCGTCACCTTGCGAGTCGCTGGGGAATAGACGACGCGCTCATCGAAGCAATTGCCAGTCGCAGCGACGGCGTGCCGCTTTACGTCATGGAGCTCACCAAGGCAGTCCTTGCCCAGCAGTCGCCGGACTCAAGCGCTGTGCCTTTGACGCTGCGGGACTCCCTGATGGCACGTCTCGACCGGCTGGGCGGCGCCAAAGCCATCGCGCAGACTGCCTCGGTCATCGGGCGCCAGTTCCGTTACGATTTGCTGGCGACGGTCGCAGAAGCGGATGGCACCGAATTACGGGAAGGTCTTGAGCTGCTGCACAGATCGGGGCTGATCTTCGCTGCAGGTGCGGAGGAAGAGCTTGCCTACAGCTTTCACCATGCGCTCATCGAGGAGGCGGCGTACGAAAGCCTGTCACGCGCGCGCCGACAAACTCTGCACGCGAAGATCGCACGCTCCCTGGAGTCGGGGATTACAGCCGACGGCGCAGGCGAGCCCGCCGTTATCGCGCATCACTACAGCCGGGCCGGGGAGTTCGAGAAGGCGTCTCAATTCTGGCTGCTTGTCGCCGACCGGTCCGGGGAACGCCTGGCGTTCGTCGAGTCGCTCGGCGCGATCAATTTCGCGCTGCGTGATGCGGAACAAATCGCGGACCCGGCGCTGCGTGCGAGTTTGAAGCTCGATGCGCAACTGAAGCTCGGTCGCTCGCTGGTCTTCCAGAAAGGTCCGCATTCGACCGAGGCAGAATTGGCATTTACCGAGGCCCATCGGCTCGCGAAGGAGGCGAATGCCGGCCCGCAGCTCTTCCAGTCCGTCTGGGGTCTGTACGTGAACGCGGCGCGCAATCGTCAGTACAACAAAGCCAAAATTCGAGGTGCCGAGCTGCGCGCGATCAGCGATGAGCTCGGTGATGAGGACCTCAAGTTCGAGACCCTGCACCACCGCTGGGGCTTTGCGTACTTCACAGGCCACACCGCGGACATGCTGTCGTATGCCGCCGATGGGGTAAAACGTTACGACTCCGCACGCCACCATCGGTTCGCGTATACCTTCGCCGGACACGATGCGGGCGTTTGCGCGCATTGCATTCGCGCGATGGGCCTGAGCGTTTTGGGCGATACCGCGAAGATCAAGCCTGAGCTTGAGGCCGCCGTCGCACTTTCGGATCGCCTGCAGCACCCGCTGTCACTTCTGTTCGCGCAGGGCATCATGTGCAACACGCACTATCTTACCCACGACCTCGGCGCCTGCCGGGCGTCGGCCAACGAAATGCTGCGCGTCGCGACCAAATATGATTTGCCGGTCTACGGGGCGATCGGAACATTCTGGCTGGGTGCCACAGAGGCGATGCAGGACGACGTGACCGGCGGGCTACGGCAGATGGAACCGGGATTTGAACCCCTACACAAAATTGGTTTGTTTGCTTTGCTGCCTGCCGTGGTGATGGCTCATACGCTGATGCAGGCCAACCGCGATCGTGACGCGTTGGCGCTCATCGCGCGGCTGCTCGGCGAAACGAGTGACCCGCAAGTGGGCATGTTCGTCTCCGAGCTGTGGCGCATCCGGGGTGAACTCATCGCACGCGAGCACGGCAGCGACACGGCGCTGGCGGAGGATTGCTTGCAGGCGGCACTGCGGATCGCGCAAGGGCAAGAGGCGACGCTCCTGCAATCCAGGGCGGGTATTGCACTCGCAAAGTACTTCGCCGAGCGCGGTCGCCGCGAGGAAGCAAGGACGGCGCTTACCAAGTCCGGCGTGAGGGGTCTTGCTGACAGGGCGGCACCCGAGGTCGTCGCTGCGGACGAATTATCCGCGGCGCTTGGCTAAAGAGGACATCAACCAAAATGACGGTGCTTTGCGCGCCATTTCGGTCCAGGTCCGCGCATGTAGTGCCGCTCGGGTCGATAACGTCTTTCGCGCGGTTCCGGCCAACAGGAAAAAATTGCGGCTCTCAGTGCCCTAACGAAACCCCACCAAGATGTTCTATCAGACAAATCTGACACTCCGTTTTGTGAGGGCATACGCAACTCCTTTGCGTTAGTGGTGCTCGAGGCCCGTCGTCCTCTGCTTTCGACGAATATACGGCGCAGCCTGGCCCACGGATGCACGGGTCCGAATGGGCTTTTATTTGATCGGCGCACGGTGACCGGTGTGGGCCTGCCCGCACCGCGGGCATTCGAAGACACGTTGAGCGTCTGTATCGCGCTTGTTGATGCAAACAATCCACATCGGCACCCGGCACTCCGGGCAAAGCGGGCGCCCATTCGTCATCTCAAGTGCCGAGCGACCGTGGCCTTGCAGCGGCATGCTTCATCTCCCACAGGCAGAAGCGCCCCGCCGCTTGGCCTCTGACGGATTGAACGAGACAGTGTCCGCAGCACCTGCGGTGGTTACCGCGATTTAATCTTCGCGTTGGCTGAAACCCGCAGTCGGGCAGTGTCCGCTTGTGACCCAAAGCAGATGTGCGGAAGGTCGCCGATTCCATCCCGCCCAGAACGTTGGAACTCAAACCAGTCACTGGACTTGGTGTATGCCCTTTCGGAGGCGCGCTTCGAGTACAAGACAGGAGAAACCTATGAAAGGAATTATGGTTGGGGTTGTCTTCATGGTTGCAACTGCCACGCCAGGACTTGCGCAGGAATACTGTGCCTGTTGGGGCACGGGCAATGTGATCGATCAGCCGCTGCTCGAGAAGACTAATGGCGCGTATGGATATGCCATGTCAGTCCCCCCGCAGGACGGTGCAGCGGCATTTGTCTACTCGAGCCGCCACATGAAGCATAACAAGCGGCGATAACTCACTGCCACTTGGTGGGTGCAAAGAAGGCAAGAGGCGGAAAGCTAAAGCTGCTGCTGATGGCCCAAAGCGGACATTGCGCCTGGCTGGCCGAGGAAATGCACGGCGCTGCTTTTCTGTTGAACGGCTGCACGCGTCCGGTCGCTGACGACGCGCACGCGGTGCATTGAGGCCCATTTTGGACTGCCTTGTGGTCTGTTTTGCACAGACAACTAAGGGTAAATCGGACATAGCTTTTTGCGGCGCAAATGTCTGCTTTCCGTTTTATTGAAGCCCGGGCACCATGATACGCAAACAGTTCATCGTAGCCACTGCGCTGGTGGCATCGATTATGCCATCGCTGGCGCAGACCGCCGCCCAGCAAGTCTTGATCGAGGATTTCACTAACGCTTATATCGCCGACCGCGAGTGCAAATATCCTCTCAACGGAGACCGAATAGCCGCAGACCTTAAACGGGGCGGCTTGCACTACGAAGATTTCGTCAAGGGTGGCCGTTACGAAGAGGCCATGAGTCGAGAGTTACGGCGCATCAGGACCATGATAGGCACCCCCAGCGTAGAAACATTTTGCGGCGGCCTCGCATTGCGCCTCGGGCCGAAGATCGCGACCAATGCCGGTGGCAAGCCCATCACGGCTGGCATCGATTGGCTCTCGCGTTCGATATCTCCGCAGCAGACCGAGCAAATGCTGAACGCCACGCAGCGGTTTTTGGAATACGTCGCAGAAGATTAGCGCTTCGCCAGCAGCATCATCCAGTGTCTTTCTTATTTCGTTCAGAACAAAGTGAAACTCGGCTGATGTCCGCTATTGGCCCTTAGCGGACATTGGTAGTTGCACCGCACATGTCCGCTCTTGGGGGCGAAGCGGACATTCACAGACCTTCCACCGCGATCATGACGCTGCGCGCCGCCGCATGTCGCTTGGCGATTAGCGGCTGATAGCCGGGATCGTTGTACCAATCCTTGATCGCCTGCTTGCTCGGAAATTCGACAACGACGACGCGGCTCGGGCGTTGGCCTTCGAGCATTTCATGTGTGCCGGCTTTGGTAAGATAACGTCCGCCGTGCTTTTCGATAAACGGCATTGTCTGTTTGAGGTACTCGGCGAAAGCCACCTCGTCGTCGATCTCGTGTTGGCCGATGTAAAAGGCGGTCATTTATGACATCTCCGGGCGCAAGGTTTACTCTGGGGGGTAAAGCAGACATGACATTTGCACCGCACATGTCTGCTTTTGACCCAAAGCGGGCATCGCCCCTGTTCTACGCTCCGAGGAGCGGATCGATCACCCGCCCGGCAGCGTATCCCGTTGTCGTGAGTTGATAGCGGTAGCGGTTTCGCAAATCGATGGCGATCCAATTGTTGGCGACCGCCTTGTTGATCCCGCGCTGGAAGTCACCGTCGCGTACTTCGAAAAAATAATTGCGCTGCAAAGTGCCGGTCGCCGGTATCCGATGACGCATGAAAACGCCGAGGATTTGACGGCTAACATCTTCGTCGGACGGTCGGTCAGGCATAGATAAACAAGGTTCGAGAAATGCGGTCACTAGCAATAAGCCAATGCACGCTCGTCGTACGGTGGCCGACCCTTTCTCGAGAAGTTATCCACTTTCGCAATAAGGCCGGCACGCGGATAAGGTGATCGAATGAGATTTTGTCCGACGTTGTCCTTGCCGGTCACACGACCTTGAGATTTTCCGCCGATGTCTTGCCTTTGTTGGGTACTTCTTCGTACTCGACAGTCTGCCCCTCATTGAGGGTGCTTAAGCCGGCCTTTTCAACAGCCGAGATGTGAACGAAAACATCCTTCCCACCCCCGCCTGCCGGTTGGATAAATCCATACCCTTTGGTCGGGTTGAACCACTTCACAGTCCCCTTGGCCATACTCAAACTCCGGTGTTGACGTGAGAAAGACGGCCACTGCGCAAAGATGCCGACCGCCGCCGCTATGTGTACCAAAATTTCTTGCCGGTGCCTATGAGGTGATCGAGTGAGTGGTGGAATGTCCGCTAATGGCCCTTAGCGGACATTGGGGGCGGGAGGGTTATAATTATACAGCCAAACAACGCGCGACCTCGCGCTAACGATGCGGCTCGATCAGCTCGATCCTGTTGCCGAACGGATCCTGCACGTGCCGGCGGTCGCAGCCTTCGATCGGCTCGTCTTCATCCTCGACCGTGTAGCCGGCGCGCCCGGCTTTTTCGACAATGTCGCGCAGGCCGTCGACGATAAAGGCCGGGTGCGCCTTGCGCGCCGGGACGAAATTCTTGTCGACGCCGAGATGGACCGTCAGCGCGCCGTTCCTGAACCAGCACCCGCCGCGTGCGACGAGCTCCGCCGGCTTGGCGATTTCGGTGAGCCCCAGAACATCCTGATAAAAAGCCCGGGCCTCGCGCTCGCGCCCGGCCGGCATGGCGATCAGGATGTGGTCGATGGCGCGAACGGGCATTGGCCGCCCTGCATGAGTCGGACCGCATTTTATCCCGCGCGACAGGGGCTGTGCCAGTCCGGTTGAATGGTGATCTTGGGTCGATCTACTATGCGTCAGGTGCGGGGCTCTGCAAATGTCCTGAACGGATGGACTGCATGAGAGAAAACCTGGACATCGACACCAAAACCCTGGCGCTCTATTACGCCTGGGATCACTTTGCCTATCACGCGCAGCAACGCCAGACCGTTTTCAATTTTTTCCTGTTGCTGGTGGGAGGCTGTGTCGCCGCTTATTCGGCAATGATCGGCGAGAGCGGAGCCGACTACAACTATTTCCGTAGCTTTTTGGGAGTTGTCCTGGCGCTGGCGAGCCTGCTGTTCTGGCGTCTCGACAAAAGAAATGCGCGGCTTGTGAAAGTGTCCGAGGAGGCCCTGAAAAAACTCGAGGCGCGGATGGCAACCGACATCAACGAGCCAAGCATCCGCCTGATCGAGAACGCCGACAAAAAGGTCGCCGGATTTCTTTTTTCGAAGATCGAATCCTACAGCCAGATTTACGGGGTCGTCTTCGCCGTCAGCGGACTGGTGGGACTGGCGATGGCGATCCTGTCGGTGAGGGGATGAGAGTCAACTTCATGTGTTTACTTTGGTCAGGCGAGAACGCGTGGACTCAATATGCCGATTGAAGTCAAAAAACAGATCCGAGTGCCGCATTGGTAGAATTCTAGCCATCCGCACAATGTTCTCGAAATCGGATCGGAGGGCTGCCATTTGATCTTCGGTCAGGTGTGTTTCCATTTCATTTTCAATGACCCTGAGGCGTCGATACAATTTACGCATGCGGCTTTGCAAGAAACCTTGATACAGTTTGGGCGCAAAATTGAATATTGGAATTACGATTGCTGCGGCTGCCAACAACACGGCGATTAATCTCTGAACGTGGGTGACCATCCAGAAGGGCAGGGAACGGTATAAAAAGGAAGACCCGTTCTTGTAGAAATCGATCGCACTCTCGGCGACCACGAATTCGGAATCGAGAGGAGCTGGAAACTCCTCCGCTCGTTCAAAAAGCCCAGCCTTTTTATGTTCCTCCACCATCGCCTGCAGCAAGAGATAGATAATCTGCGGGTGAAGATCTTTACGCACAATCACGGCATTGGTGGTTCCAACAAGGGAAACGTCCGTCAACGGAACACTTCCCCCGAAATTGATGACCCCCTGTGGCAGCTTCAATTGAACGAGATATGGCAAAATCTTGGTCAGAGCCTCGGTCTGCGAAATATTCATGAGGTGAATATTGGGATCGTTGAATAAAGTTTTGATGACTGGGGCATTTGCCGAATAGGCGAGGAATGCGGCGTCGACTGTGCCGTCCTGCAGTGCCTTAACCGCAGGCTGTCCGCCCAGCGGGGAGAACTTCGAGTTGTCGGAATTGATATCGCTCAGGCCGAAAATCTGCTTGGCCGCCACCTGGGTGCCGCTGCCCTCGGCTCCTACGGCGATCGATGCGCCGCTGAGCTGTCGTATTTTATCCAGTTTCTCGGTCCCACGATAAAATATCCAAAACGGCTGATAGTTGATTCGTCCCAATGACATTACGTTCGGCGCTTGCTCACTGTTTGAGATGCCCCCTTGCGTAAAGCCGATCTTGACCCCCGAATTCACGTCTTCCAGTAACTTGATATTCTCCGCCGACCCTCCCGTGTGGAGCAACTCCACTTTCACGCCTTTGCGCGCGAGGATCGTCCGATAGCGTTGGCCCAAAAACTCGTAACCGCCGCCTGGTTGCGATGTCGCGATGAGAATGGTGCTTGGCGGCGCAGGAATGAAATAAATCAACGCGAGTGAAACAATACCCAAAATACAGAGGATCGCCGCCAATCCTTTGAGCAGGCCCAGCCAACCTGACCCCAGCATAAGTTTTCCCCCCACCGAGATTATTCAGCGCCTACAAATGCCGCGCAATACCCCACGTTTGAGCCTCATGACGGGGTAAAGCGGACAAGCCTTTTTGCAGTGCGGGCATATGGTTCTGACCCAAAGCGGACATGTTCAGCGCGGAGCAATTTGAGTTATCCTTTGCGACCAGGGACATGACGAGACGGGCAAGATCCGCCGCTCGAACTGCCGCAAATCGGGGGACATCTCATGAGACTGCCCGGCCGGGTGCTTGAGCCAGTCGAACGGCTCTCCGAAATCCTGTTCGGTTTGATAATGGCCCTGACCATCACCGGCGCCGTCAGTGTGGCGACAGCAGATCGTTTCGCGATACGGACGATGCTGTTCGCGGCGCTGGGATGCAATATTGCCTGGGGAATTATCGATGCCGGAATGTATCTGATGGCTCGTATCGGCGAGCGTGGGCGCAATGTGTTGTCTGTGCGCGCCGTACGTGAAGCGACTAGCCGCGAGGACGCCCTCCGCGTGATCGCCGACGAGTTACCCCCCTTGATCGCTCCTGCTTTGCAGCCTGCGCAGCTCGAGCTGATACGTGAAAGAATTAACACGATCCCCGCTGCCGATCTGATCCCCAGGCTGACGCGACGCGACTGGCAAGGTGCATTGGGTGTTTGTATCGTCGTGGTCCTGTCGACGTTCCCGGTCGTCATTCCGTTTATTGTCATTGCTGATGCCAGGCTGGCGCTGCGCATTTCGAATGCGCTTGCCGTCATATCGTTGTTTCTGTGTGGTTTCCTTTTTGGGCGTCATGCGGGACTGCAGCCTTTGGCAACAGGCCTGGTTATGGTTGGCGTCGGCGTGGCCTTGGTGAGCATTGCGGTAGCGCTCGGGGGGTGAATTTGGTCGAGTGGCATTTGCGATCGCTTGCTGTCCTCACAATTGCAGCGGTGGGGGCGCTGCTCATTACCGATAAATTTGCACTGGGACAGGCCGCTCCAGGCAACTATGGCAGCGCGATCAGTCTCGGGGGTCACGGCTGGTCTTCGTTCGAGGGCGGGTCGGCCACGGGTCGGGAGGCCAATCAGCTCGAGTTCAGCTTTCGGGGCGGTGTTGCGACCGACTACATCTATCGCGGCACGACATTGTCCGACCATAAGCCGGCCGCTGGTGGCGCCATCGAAGCAACATTCGGCGCGCTCTATGCTGGCGTCGCGATCGCGAGCGTCAAGTTGCCAACCCAGCCGGCCGCTGAAATCACGTTTATTGCCGGGGCTCGCCGAACAATAGCGGATATCGATCTTGATTTCGGTGTGAGCTACTTCGCCTACCCGGGGGAAATATCGGACAGTCCGGGCACTGACTACTGGCAGGCGGCCATCCGCGCCGATAAACGGATCAACGAAGTATTTCGCGTCGCCGGCGGATTTGCCTATTCCCCGAATGTTTCCAACACCGGGGCCTGGAGCTGGTATGCGGCTGGTGGCGTGGGTTTCGACGTGCCGAGTCGTTTTCTGCCGGCGGACATTGGCGTGTCATTCACGGGCGGCGCGGGTTACTCCTGGTTCGGCAATCAATCGCTGGAGTTGGGCGGTTTTCCGCTTCCTGCCTACTGGAATTGGCAAGGCGGCGTGACGTTCAGCTACAGGGTCTTCAACCTCGATCTGCGCTACTACGATACGAATCTCTCGAAGGAAGATTGCTTCGTTCTGACCGGCGATCCTAATGCGCGAGCCGGCGGCGCCATCAATCTCATCACGAATCCCGAAGGATTAACCTCGGGCTGGTGCAAGGCCACCTTTGTTGCGAAAATCTCATTTGCTTTGAATTAGCCGCGCACACGGTTGCTGCACTGCATGAGTACGCTTCTGACCCAAAGCGGACATAAACGAGGCCTTTCGCGATCGAGGTTTGAGCCGCTACGATGCAACTCCTTGAGCTGCATGCGTTGGTAATCGCTCATGACGGATTCGATCAATCCGCACCCACCCGGCAAATGGTCGTGGCTTCCGCCTGTCCGGTGGCTTGGTACTTATCAGGCGGCGTGGCTACCCGCCGACGTTATAGCGGGCGTTACTTTGGCCGCCTATGCGATCCCGGTCTCGCTCGCCTATGCGTCGCTCGCCGGTCTGCCGCCGCAGGTCGGCATTTACGGCTACCTGCTGGGCGGGCTCGGCTACGCGCTGCTCGGCTCGTCTCGGCAGCTCGCCGTCGGGCCCACATCTGCGATCTCGCTGATGGTCGCCGCCAGCGTGGTTCAGATGGCCGAAGGCGATGCGCAGCGCTATGTGCAGATCGCAAGCCTTGCGGCTTTCACAGTGGCCGGGCTTTGCCTGCTCGCATGGCTGCTCCGCCTTAGCGTCCTCGTCAGGCTGATCAGTGACAGCATCCTCGTGGGCTTCAAGACCGGCGCGGGGCTCACCATTGCCATGACCCAATTGCCGAGCCTATTTGGAGTCGCTGGTGGCGGCCATAATTTCTTTGAACGGGTCTATCTTCTCATTGGGCAGCTCGGCCATATGCAGATTGTGGTGTTTGCGGTGGGCGCGATCGCAATCGCACTGCTGCTGATGGGCGAGCGCTGGCTTCCGGGACGACCGGTCGCGCTCGCGGTCGTGGCATTAGCGATCTTCCTGGCGACCGCGCTCGGCCTTCCGGCGATCGGCGTGCCTGTCACCGGCAACATTCCGCAGGGGCTGCCCTCGCTGGCGGGTCCGGCGCTCCGGCTACGCGATATCGAAGGAATCATGCCGCTGGCAGCCGGCTGCCTGTTGCTCGCCTATATCGAAGGCGTGTCCGCGGCTCGCACGTTCGCGGCCAAGCATGGCTACGAGCTCGATCCGCGCCAGGAGTTCCTCGGCATCGGCGCCGCCAACCTTGGCGCCGCCCTGGGGCATGGCTACCCTGTGGCCGGCGGCCTGTCGCAGTCGGCTGTCAATGACAAAGCCGGCGCCAGTACCCCGCTGGCGCTCGTGGTCGCCTCTATCACGCTCGCTTTGTGCTTGCTGTTCCTGACGGATCTCTTGGAAAACCTGCCGAAGGCCGTACTGGCCGCCGTGGTGCTCACTGCGATCCTCGGCTTGTTCGACTTTCGCGCGCTCCTGCACATGTGGCGCGTGAGCCGGATAGACTTCTACGCGGCCACGACCGCAATCATGGGCGTGCTGCTTCTCGGAATCTTGCAGGGCATTCTGCTCGCGGCGCTCGTTTCGATCCTTTTGCTTCTGGCGCGGGCATCGCAGCCCCACGTTGCCTTTCTGGGGCGCATCCCCGGAACCAACAGCTATTCGGATCTCGCCCGTCATCCGGAAAACGAGCCGCTTGGGAACGTGATCGCTTTCCGTCCCGAAGCCTCGCTGCTCTACGTCAATGCCGGGTCCGTTCTCGAAACAGTGATGACCAGTGTACTCAACGATCGATCGAAGATCCGTGCGGTGATCTGCGATCTCTCCGCATCGCCCTACGTCGATCTCGCGGGTGCCCGCATGTTGCGTGCACTCTACGGCGAGCTCGCAGCGCGGAGCATTGCGCTGCAGATTGTTGGAGCGCGTGGCCGCGTACGCGATCTGCTGCGGGCCGATGGTCTCGCCGAGAAGGTGGGCGAACTGGAGCGCGCCGTATCGCTCGATGACGCAATCAGCGACGCCCGCAAGCACGCTAGGTGACGAACCTCCTTCTGGCGGAGTGCGCTTGGGGCGAGGGCAATCAGCCCCGGTTGCAAGAGGTAGTTCCGTACCGGCAATAAAGTAATGCGCTCTCTGTGACCCGGATCACTGAGCGTTCATCGCCGACCCACTACTCTCACGCTGACTTTCACAGGGTCACCATGGGAGATGACCATGAGCACAGATCAGACCACTGAAACCTCTCCCGGCACCTATTTCGCACGCCTGTTCAAGGTGGACGCCGAGCAATTCCAGTTGCTGGCGCAAAAGCCTCGCTCCCACAAGGACAGCGAATACCTCAATCGTCCCTACGAACTGAGCGACTTGATGCGCCAGGCCTCCGATGCCGGTGTGTGGCCGCGCTAGTACGATCGAGACGTCAGCCCGCTAGGTCACGGCGACGCCCGCATCGAGAACCTCGCCGAGCGTTCAGCACTGTTCCTTGTCGTGCTCTGCACGCGCCTCCTGCCGCACAACAGAAGACCAAGCATGCTTTGGCAAAAGAGCGTGCGCCGCCAATGCCTGCCTGAATTCCTCCATCGCCGCCGCGATCCGCGCGGCACTGTTCGCTCTTTCCAGCGTGCGTAATAGAGCCTTGAGATTGCGGTCCTTGTCGCGGATGACCCATCGGCGCATGAAAACCTGCGCGTCGTACAGCGACGTAATTCGCACCGCAGTGGCAACGAGCGGCAGATGCGCTTCGAAGTGGCGGTCGAAAGGTAAGGTCATCCTAGAAATCGGCTGGAGTCAGATCGTAAGAGATACCGAGACGCCCGCGACCGTAGACCCTGGTCGCTGCCTCGCAGATGCGGGCGCGGTTGCTGTCGAAGACCGCCAGCAGCGCATCTTCGCGCCGCGGAGTGTCAGGGACAAGTTGCTGCAGGGCCGCTGTGCTGATGAAAAACGAAGTTTCCATTGATTGATTGTGCCCCCAGAAGCGCACTGCGTCGCGCGTGGAGTCGTAGTAACGTGAGGCGTTGGGAAATCTGATCGTCATTTTGATTGCGACAGGTGGTCCGGAGACCCGCCGAGAGGCGACTCCATTTTTGAACGGTCGCGCAGCCTACTTCTGCTGCTGGCCCGGCTTGTCGGTGCTGGGCTGCGGCGTGCTCTGGTCCTGCTGCGGAGTCGGAGCAGGCGTTGCTGGCTTCTGAGGCTCGGAGGATGTTTTTGGAGTATCGGTCATAGTATGTATCCTTTGAAAAAGAGATGTCGCAATTGATTAGCTACTTAATACAACTGGCTACGCACACAGCGATAACAAGGCGCTGCGTCTTTCATCGACCGATATATTTTTGACGGCTGCCTTATTTCAATCGTCGATGCTTTTCAAAGCGCGAAGATACGAGATAGTTGTATGAATCACTCCGCAAAGCGTGCATGGTAACCCAATGGGTCGTGACGCAACCGACTGGGCGATAGACGTTTCCTTGTGGGGCCTCGCATTTCTGATCTTCGGCGGAACAATCCTCGCGTATCTTGTCTGGTGAGCGTGCCTGGCCGCGCGCCCGGAGCGAGATCGGGCGCCATCATCGGTGGCGGCTCCCGCTATGAAGCACTGCGCGCCATGAAGAGCGGCCTCGAGCGGGCTGACTATTCGGTGGTGGTGAAGAATCGCGCCCGCATGCCGAAGCCGTGGGGGTGGGAAATCTACCGGGCCGGACGGCAAAGCCCGATCGCGCACTCGGAGCAACTTTTTGGTTCGCGAAGCACGGCAAGTCTGGAGGGCAAGGCGGCCCTCGACGAGATGCTGAAGAAACTACGTCTTTAGCGCTTGCCTATCGAGCCGCGCACTCCGCCCATCTGATGACGTGCGGGTCACTCCCGCTTTCGCTTGACGCAGTTATATTGCGTTCCCCTTGGCGTGCGCACCACGTCAATTTCAGGTGCCGTTTTGAGACAGCTGCCGGTCACTTCCAGAATTTGATCCGCCGGACACGTGTTGTTTTCGACGAGGACTTTCTGTCCGCACGCTAACTGGTCGGCGGCCGGTTCTGTCTTGAGTGTCTGAGCGCCGGCCGGCACTCCACTGGCACACCCGCCACCGAGCGCAATAACAACCAACAGTTTGGCAGCCCGAGAGCCCATCATCGAGACTGCTTACGCCTTGTGCCTCGCGGTGTCGAGGTACCAGACATTGAGTGGACCAAGGTCCCCCTATACGGACCGAGTTGAGGGGGAGTGATGTCTTGCTCTCACGTTATGGCCAATCGCGCATGCGAGCGAAGCGACATGCAAGCGCGTTGCAGTCAGTAAAGGAGTCGGCACCTATGACGAACAAGTCGAATTTCACACCCGACGAATGGAAAGTTCTATTGGAAAGCACGATGGCGGCCGGCATTGCCGTTACGGCCGCCGACCCGAGTGGCCTGTGGGGCCTTTTGAAAGAGAGTTTCGCTGGCGGCACGGAGCTGGCGAAGGCCAAAACCAATCCAGGCGCCAATGCGCTCATTAAAGCGGTCGTCGACGATTTCAATACGACCGAAGGAAGTGCAGCGCGCGATGCATTGAAGAGCAAGCTCAAGAATATCAAGCCTGACCAGATCAAGGATAAATGCATCGAAACGTTGGGGCAGGCGGCGACAATCGTCGATGCCAAGGCGCCCGGCGATGCTGCGGCCTATAAAAGCTGGCTGCAGCAAATCAGCCAGCAAGTCGCCCAGGCGGCGAATGAAGGCGGTGGACTTTTTGGCGGCGGCGTGCCGGTTAGCGAAGGCGAGAAGGCCGCGTTGACCGAAATATCGCGTGCGCTCAAGGCCGCGTGAGCGTCGCCGGTCACGTTGCTGAAGCGATTTTCAAGCGCGGCTGCGTGGACGCGTGTCGCAAGGCTGACACGCGTCCCGAAGCAAGCTCTCCCGATCAGTTCACGGCGACGCCCGCGTCCCTGAGAACCTTGCCGTAGCGCTCGGTGTCGCTCTTGATCATCGCGTCGAATTGCTCCGGCGAATTGGGAGCAGGGATCGAGCCGAACGTGGTCAGCTTTTCAATCATGTCAGGCGTTTTCAGAACCTGGCCGACATCCCGGCTGACCTGGGCAAGGATTGCCGGCGGCGTTCCGGCAGGCGCCAGCAGGCCGAACCAGGATTCATATTTGTAGTCCGGCAACGCCGCCTCCGCGATGGTCGGGACGTTCGGAAGCTGGGGCGCGCGCTTGGCAGAGTTGATGGCGATCGCGCGCACCTTGCCGGCCTCGCTCAGTTCCTTCGCGTTGGGAATGGGCGCAAAGTACATCTGGACGTCGCCGCGGATCACCGCGTTGGTCGCGTCCGGCACGCCTTTGTAGGGCACATGAACAATGTTGATCTTGGCGCCCTGCCGGAAGATCTCGGCAGACAGAAACGAGGTGCTGGCGACGCCGGCCGACGAGAAATTCAGTTTCCCCGGCGACTCGGTTGCGAGCGCGACAAATTCCTTCAGCGTCTTGGCCGGAAAATCGGTGGGCACGATCGCAACAAGCGGGACGGAGGCGATCACCGTCACTCCGGCAAAATCCTTCACCGGGTCGAACTGGATGCCCTTGTTGATGGCGCCCGCGATCGTATGGCCATTGGATGTGAGCATCAAAGTGTAGCCGTCGGGCGCGCTCTTCGCGACGGCCGTGGTCCCGGGCAGACCGGGGCGATTTTCCACGACGACCGATTGCTTCCACATGGTGCCCAGCTTGTCGGCGAGCACGCGCGCCATGGCGTCGGTGATGCTGCCGGCGCCGAATGGGACGATAATGGTCACTGTCCGGCTGGGATAAGTTTGCGCAACGGCCCCGGATGTCTGAAACAGCATGCCGAAACAGGCCAGTACGACCGTGCCCGTTGCAATACAGAATTTTTGAATCCAATTCATGGACGTCCTCCCAATTGCGTGTCTGGAGGTTATTGCTAATGCCGAGGCGCCGTCAAACGGACCGCAAGTTTCCATCCGAAGAAAAATACGGCGAAGTATAGAAAAATCGAAATTGTCACGCTCATCGAGTGATAGCTTCGATCCAGCACCAACAGGCCGGTTGCGACGACGATGGCCACTCCGACTGCAATGATCAGGAGATAGACCGCCAAGAGCCGCGTTGCCTGCATTGACGATGCTCCTGCCGCTGGGCCTGTGCCACTGGACTTGGGTCTAGACTAGCCGCAGGGCCTGAAACTTGAATTGTGCAGATCGTCGCGGCTGGCTGGAGGGGACGGCGCGTTACGCGATGCGGCGTCGCAGGCCGATACCGCCTGCCTGGTCAGGAGATGGGCCAAAGCCTCGAACCAGCGCTATGTGAGTGCTTGGACCGGTCCTGCACTAGAATTGAGTGACTATCGGCGGGAGACCCGTAACCGATGGCCTCAGGCCGCGGATTGCTTGATCGCGGACTTGTAGTTGCCCGCGGGCGTGCCGAACGCGACATTGAGCCGGTTCCATCCGTTGATGGCAACAACACTCAGCGTCAGCAGCGTGAGCTCCTTGTCGCTGAATTCTTTCCGCGCCTGGTCATAAACCTCGTCGGAAACTTCCTGGTCTGTCAGGCGGGTGACCGCTTCGGCCCAGGCAAGGGCCGCGCGCTCGCGCGCGTTATACAAATCCGGGACCTCGCGCCAGGCCGAGAGCATGTAAATGCGTTGCTCCGTCTCTCCGCGCGCGCGCAAATCCTTGGAGTGCATGTCGAGACAGTAGGCGCATCCGTTGATCTGCGACACACGCTGGTTGACGAGGTCGAGAAGCCCCGGAGCCAGGCCCGACTTTTGAACCACGCTCGTCAAGGCGAGCATTCCTTGAAAGACCTCGGGAGCGGCTTTCTGATAACTGGCTCGTGACGGCATCATCATCCTCCTTCATTCAAAGCGTGGTCGTGTCCACGATCAAGGATCTCCGCGTTCCGTGTCAATCTACGCGGAGCAAGACAGGTATTCCACTTGCGCAGGACCTAATCGCTGAACCACTTTCGAAGGTAAAACAGACATGCCGATCGCGCAGACCCAAAGTGGACTTTGGTCCAACTCGATCATGAACACCGCGAATTGTAGTTGTCGCTATCAAAGACAGCCCGCGGAGGAGGCACGCATGAATACGATTACGACCAAAGATGCCGTCGAGATCTTCTACAAGGACTGGGGTAAAGGTCAGCCCATCGTGTTCAGCCACGGCTGGCCGCTGTCGGCCGATGACTGGGATGCGCAGATGATGTTTTTCCTCAAGCACGGCTATCGCGTCATCGCGCATGACCGCCGGGGTCATGGCCGGTCCTCGCAGGTGAGCGACGGTCACGACATGGATCACTATGCCGATGACCTAGCGGCGCTGACGGAGCATCTCGATTTGAAGGACGCCATTCACGTCGGCCATTCCACCGGCGGCGGCGAGGTCACCCACTATCTGGGACGGCACGGCCAAAGCCGGGTCGCGAAGGCGGTTTTGATCAGTGCGGTGCCGCCCATCGTGGTCAAGACGCCGGCCAATCCGGGCGGCATCCCGATCGAGGTGTTCGACGGTTTGCGCAAGACGCTCGCCGAAAACCGGGCACAGTTCTATCTCGATTTCGCGAGCGGCCCCTTCTACGGCTTCAACCGGCCGGGGCGAAGCCAATCGCCGGCGTCATCCAGAACTGGTGGCGGCAGGCCATGATGGGAAGCATCAAGGCGCACCACGACGGGATCAAGGCCTTCTCGGAGACCGACTTCACTGACGACCTCAAGAAGATCACGGTGCCCGTCCTGGTGATGCACGGTGATGACGACCAGATCGTTCCCTACGCCGACTCCGCGCCATTGTCGGCCAAACTGTTGAAAAACGGGACGCTGAAGACCTACAAGAGCTTCCCGCACGGCATGCCGACCACGAACGCCGACACGATCAATGCCGACCTGCTGATCTTCCTTCGTTCCGGAGTTACGGCCAGGACCGCCGCATAACGGTGACTGGAAGCCGAGAGGAGAAGACGTCTTCTCTCGGTTTTGGCTCGCGGACATTTCAATCGGCTCTGCTTTCGGGATAATGGCGGTTCGGAGGGACCGATGGACAAGCCGCGAATCTTTCTGGGCTCTTCAGCGCAACAGGAGAAGTTGCTTCAAGCGCTGACGCGCGGTCTCAGCGACGTCGCGCACGTCGAACCCTGGATGACATCGTTCAATCCAGGCACGTCTGCCCTGGAACGCCTCCTTGAACTCACCCAGGAAGTCGATTTCGCAGCGTTTGTCTTTGCACAAGACGACTGGACGGCAAGCAGCCCGTCGGTTTCGTCCCAGGCTGGGTCGGGTCAGGCATCGCCGCGAGACAACGTTGTGTTCGAAGCCGGTCTTTTCGGCGGCACCCTGGGAATGCGCCGAACCTTTATTCTCCATGCAAACGGGGCGAAGCTTCCGACCGACCTCCTGGGCCTCACATGCGTACGGTACGCCGGCGCGCTGACGCCGTCCGAGTTGAAACTCATCAACCAGAAAATCCGGAAAGCGATCGAAGACGAAGGTCGTGTTGCTCGCATCGAGGGCTTATGGTGGCAGTTCTCCCTGACGGCGCGCGATCCGCGGGAGCCTTCCGCCGTGAGCATCATCCGGATCTCAAGAGACCGTGACGGCGCGCTGGAGCTGCGCGGCCGCTCATGGCGAGAGGATGGCAACCAGTCCGCGAGATACTGGAGCGAAGCGGTCAAGGAGAGGAAAGAGCCTTCGGGCGTTTTTTATTATTGGAAGGGTGAGCGTCCGTTGGATCCGAATGCGCCGCAGCTGGAAGGGATGGGAGAAATCCTGCTGGAGTCCGCCGATTGCGCGGCCGGGTACTTCACGACTCGCGCGGACACAGATCCAAGTCTGAACGCGCGGACAGCCGGTGTCTATTGGCGCGCCGATCCGAACGACATCAGCATTCTGGACGGCCGCGACGATCAGAAACGTGCGGCGCTCATTGCGGAGCGGCTGACGCACTGGAAGTCCTTCAGGAATACCTGATCGGCTGTCGCGGGTTACGCGCTCGGCTAACTCCTTTACAATCCTGCTTCAAACCGGCTCACTGATAGGCCTATGAAGCACATCGGCTTTCTCTCCTTTGGCCACTGGACGCCGTCGCCGCAGTCGCAAACGCGAACAGCGTCGGACGCACTGCTACAATCGATCGAGCTCGCGGTTGCGGCCGAGGAGCTCGGTGCCGACGGCGCCTTTTTCCGCGTTCATCATTTCGCCCGCCAGCTCGGCTCGCCGTTCCCGCTGCTCGCAGCCTGCGGCGCGAAGACCAGGCGCATCGAGATCGGCACCGCGGTCATCGACATGCGTTACGAAAATCCGATGTACATGGCGGAGGATGCCGGCGCCGCCGACCTCATCGCCGGCGGCCGCCTGCAGCTCGGCATCAGCCGCGGTTCGCCCGAGCAGGTGATCGACGGCTTCCGCTACTTCGGTTACGTGCCGCCGGAGGGCATGACCGACGCCGACATGGCGCGGCGCCACACAGAGGTGTTCCTCGATCTGCTGCTCGGGAAGGGTTTCGCCAAGCCTCATCCGAACCCGATGTTTCCGAACCCGTCCGGCCTTCTGCGCCTCGAGCCTTATTCCGAGGGCCTGCGCGAGCGCATCTGGTGGGGCGCCGGCACAAATGCGACGGCGCAATGGGCGGCCAAACTCGGCATGAACCTGCAAAGCTCGACGCTCAAGATCGACGAGAGTGGCAAGCCGTTCCACGTGCAGCAGGCTGAGCAGATCAGGCTTTATCGCGCGGCGTGGAAGGAGGCGGGGCACGCGCGCACGCCGCGGGTGTCGGTCTCCCGCAGCATCTTCGCGCTGACCGACGACCGCGACCGCATGTATTTCGGACGCGGCGGCAAGGAGGGAGATCAGATCGGCATGCTCAGCCAAACCGAGCGCGCCATTTTCGGCCGCAGTTATGCCGACGAACCGGACAAACTCATTGCGCAGCTCAAGGACGACGAGGCCATCGCGGAAGCCGATACTGTGTTGCTGACTGTGCCGAACCAGCTCGGTGTCGACTACAACGCCCACGTCATCGAGGCGATCCTGAAGCACGTTGCGCCAGGGCTCGGCTGGCGATGAGGCGTCTTGTTTAAAAGAGAGCAATACGATTGAGCATCGGATTTCTCGCCCTTCTCGACGACGTCGCGGCGATCGCAAAGGTGGCAGCAGCCTCCCTTGACGATGTCGTGACCCAGGCCGCCAAGGCGGGGGTCAAAGCGGCGGGTGTCGTTATCGACGACGCGGCAGTCACGCCGCGTTACCTGCTCGGATTCGCTGCCAGTCGCGAATTGCCGATCGTGGGCAAGATCGCCGCGGGATCACTTCGCAACAAGCTTCTCGTCCTGCTTCCCGCCACTCTGGCCCTGAGCTATTTCCTCCCCTGGATGATTACGCCGCTTCTCACGATTGGCGGCATCTACCTCTGCTACGAGGGGGTGGAAAAAGTCCTCGAAGCGATAATGCCACATCAGGCTCACGCCCACGAAGCTCAGGTGGGCACAATAGCCTTAAACCCGCAGACGACCGAGGATGAGAAAGTCGCAAGCGCAATCAAGACCGATTTCATCCTGTCAGCGGAAATCATGGCGATCGTGCTGGCGTCCGTTTCCGATGAAGGCATCCTGATGCAGGCGCTAGTGCTGGCGCTTGTCGGAATTGGGATCACCGTCGCGGTCTATGGCGTAGTCGCGCTGATCGTGAAAGCGGACGACGTCGGTGTCGCTCTTGCAAAGCACGACGACGGCTCTGCTGCCGGCCGCATGAGCCGTGCAGTCGGACGTGCTCTCGTTCTCGGTATGCCCGGTTTCCTGACATTTCTTGGCGCCGTCGGCACGGCCGCCATGATCTGGGTTGGTGGCGCCATTTTTGTGCATGGTCTGGAGGCGTTCGGTGTGCATTCCGTCGGCCAAGCCATCGCCGCCGCCGCGGAAGCAGCCGCTCACATGCTGCCGTCCGCCGCTGGACTGGTGAAATGGACAGTTATTGCCGCTCTATCGGGGGTCGTCGGACTGGCGATCGGCGCGGTGTCGATCCCGATCGTTGGATTTGCCTTGGCACCCGTATGGAAACTGCTGAAGGCTGCTGTATGGAGGCACCACAGCTAGCCCCTTGCGAGCGTCACCTGGACCGGCGGACCGCTCTTGATGGTCTGGTAGACGACGCAATAGCGTTCGGTCAGCTTGAGCAACTGATCAAGCTTGTCCTGAGGCGCAGCAGTATCGACGTCAAATCGTAAACGAATTTGCGCAAACCCGACCGGCGCCTCCTTGGCCACGCCCAATGTTCCGCGGACATCCGGATCGCCCTCTGCCGATAAGAAATTTGGCGGCGCAACCTATAGATTCGCCACCGCGATTTCGCCGTCGGTCACGTAGTGATTGACGTGTTCGATGTGCTGACCTGCCTGAATTTCACTCGCGTCCCCGATGACCTGGTTATTCCGCAGCTCCGCGATGATAAAATCCCGCTCGGCATTCGTATCTGCATCGGTCGCGTGCGTGATCTGGAACGTGAGCTGGGTCAAAGAGAACCCGGTGTCCTTGGTCGCGGCTCCGATCCAGTAGACGCGGGCACCGGGCGGTGGCCGATCGATGTTGAGCCAGAATTTGGCCGTTCCCCATGTGGCCTCGACGAGCGCTGTATCCAAAGCCCAAAATCGAACGTGATGGCGCTTCCGAGGGCTGTCATCGATTGCCTTCTGGAAGCCGATGTCCTGGCCACGCCCGAAAAGATAAAGCGTGCTGAACGGGGCGGTGGGATAGGGCGCGTTGAATACGAACGCCCGGACCATATGCCATGAGCTCTTCAGTCCCAACCGATCGGCCTCTGACCAGCCGGCGCGCGCAAATGCAGCCCGAAGTTGCTGAAGGGTGCCGGTCAGCGCGAGATTGACAGGGTCACCGGGCAATCCGTCGCCGGTGATCGTGTAGCGAGGCACGCGTTTACGCTGGAGGATTTTCAGGCCCATCCGAACGATGCGTGGAAGGACAACGTATGCCGCGATTCCATAGGTGGCGGCCAACGCCAGAAACCACGGCAGCCAGCGATCTGTGAACTCGAAGACAACAAAGACAATAAACCAGACGCTAAACAGGCCCAGCCCAAAGATAGCCAAACGCTGCAGAAGACGTTTCAGAAGTCTCATTTGCGAGCCATGCAAGAAACCCTGACGCAATCCGACGGCTTGTGAGCCTGACCGTGCGACTTTAGCTCCTTGCAAGCGTCACTTGGACCGGCGGACCGCTCTTTATGGTCTGGTAGACGACGCAATAGCGTTCGGTCAGCTTGAGCAACTGATCAAGCTTCTCCTGCGGCGCCCCAGTATCGACGTCAAATCGCAAACGAATTTGCGTAAACCCGACCGGCGCGTCCTTGGCCACGCCCAATGTTCCGCGGAAATCCAGGTCGCCCTCTGCCGATACGGTCGCTGCGCGGAGCGGAATCTCGAGCGCGGTCGAGACCGCCTTCAACGTTACGCCGGCGCAAGCAACCAGCGCTTCCAGCAGCATATCGCCGGAACACAATTCCAAACCGCTTCCGCCGGTCGCGGGATGAAGGCCGGCGATGGCGAGCGCGCGTCCCGTCTCAACCTTGCAGGCGATATTTGTGTCGTCGATGGAGCCTCTGGCTTTCAGCGTGATCAGTCCAGCCTTCGGATCGTTTTTGTAGCGGTCCTTGATCGGAGCCTGCATCGCTCGCAACTCGGCAGCGTCCATGTCGCTATTCCTTATTTAGGTTTTTCGTGACCGAAGGCCAAACTCACTGGCGCATGTCCTTACCACCACAATGCCGCGCCGGTACTCACCTTGGTTTCACGGTCGTTGATCGTTGGCTCGCGGTCGAGGGAGCGGTCGAGTGACGTGAGCACACGGCGTTTAATATGGTCGAAGGCGGCGGACTGACGATCTCGCGGCCGCTCCAATCGTGCGTCGATCTCCTCAAACATGCGTCCCGGACGCGGACGCATGACAAAGATGCGGTCCGCAAGCACGATGGCCTCATCGACGTCGTGAGTGACCAGGATCAGCGTCGGTAGCAAATCCGCCCATAGATCGAGCAAGTGGTCCTGCAGATCGATACGGGTGAATGCATCGAGCGCGGAGAACGGCTCATCGAGCAGCAAGACCTCGGGCCGGGGAACCAGCGCACGGGCGATCGCCACGCGTTGCGCCTGCCCTCCGGACAATTCGCGTGGCCACACGG
>Ga0157375_10000557_pt1 | contig 33494 bp, 26 predicted proteins | sample M35metaG_FD_115311 | JGI IMG/M metagenome (GOLD analysis project Ga0157375, IMG submission 115311) | Miscanthus rhizosphere microbial communities from Kellogg Biological Station, Michigan, USA - M3-5 metaG | ecosystem: Host-associated > Plants > Roots > Rhizosphere > Soil | place: USA: Michigan... | reverse complement strand
GTTGTCCGTCTGCCGGGCGCGCAACATCAGGATGTTGTTTGCCATCGTCAGCGAAGTTCCGTTCCACACAAAGCGATCGACCCGATTTCCAAGCAGCGGGACTTCACTGACCACACCGGAATCCGCACCGGTGCTGCTCTCCGTCCAGCGGATGTACACGGAGGGATCTGTTGGAAAGTTCGGGTTCAGTACCATGCTCAACAACCCTCGCTCCGAGTTTGAATTCACAGCAAGGTCGAGAACCGGCTGCGGCTGGAGGACATTGTTGATGACACGTTTGATCTGGCCCGACGCTTTTTCCAGCACAAGGTAATCGTTGGCAGCCAGAAATACGATCCCGATCGGCTGGGCGATCCCGGTATTCAGCAATACCTCTGCCTGCAGATTTGGATCGAGCATCGTCAATGGATTCGTGTCTGCCCGGATCACCGGGTTGTCTCCTATCGCCATTCCGAAAACGAGAATGGCGATCCCACACACTGCAATCCGTTTGGCAATTTTTAGCGTGTGATTTTTCATAGGCCTCCTAAACGGCGATGGCGCCGCATTGCGACAAGACCTGTCAGGCTGATCGCAAAAAGCCATACGGATGAGAGCTCGGGTACGGCGCTTGATTCCAGACTGACGTTGTCGACGCCCATCTGAAAGCTGAACACATTATCTGTCTCCGCAAAGCGCAGTCGCAAAGTCTGTCCGGTATTTGCGCTAAAGAGCGAACTCAGATCGGAATTCACGGTACTGTAGCCGGAGATCAGGGGATCACCGGCATGAGTCTGATAGACATTCAAAAGCACGTCCGTCGGGGCGACGCTGAATGGGTCGGTTCCGCCTCTCAGGATATCCACGCGGGCCTGTTGATTCAGAGCGGGCGTACTAAAATCCAGCGTAGCCGGAGTGAAAAAGCTGTTTGCCCGATTGCCGATGAAGAGACTGAAGCTCAGGATTGCGTTGCCAGTCGGCACGACGAAATCCTGATAGAGGACATGGCTCCCGGGCCCGAAGGCATCGGTCATTGCCGCAAATGTTCCTCCAGGCGGCGGCGGTACGGCGTCTCCATTTGTCGGGCTCAACGTGCCGCTCTGCAGCAGGAAGCTGCCTTCACTACCGAGCTGATTCGCACGAGTCCATGAGGTGAAGCCCGATTCAAATCCTCCGTTCAATATGATGGGCGTTGCCTGTATTGCCCCGGGCACAAAGAAACAGAAGATCAAAAGGGTCGAAATTGCCGTGAAGTGAATGGACTTTGTCATCGATCTATTCCTCCAGCTTTGAGGGCGGTTCGTGCGAAACGCCCAAGGTCCAGGGTGCGATCGCAATTGGATTGTCTTTGGGAGGGACTGTATGAATATGGAACAAAATGCGAGGGTCATTCCAGAAAATTCTGAGTGCGTTGCAACGCTACCAGGGTCACTGGTACTTCCTTGGTTTTCGAACGCCGATCTCAGTTCGAGATAACTGAAGATGTTTGCGTCGAAGATCAGTAGCAGGGTCGTTCAACCATTGAAAGATTCAACGTGGATTGATGAAACATCCCTCTCTTTTACAGAGGACGACGTCGTCGAGACTTCCACATTGGTCGAGGTTGCCGTCTCGAAACAGTATTGTCAAAGTGCCGTGGCGCTTATTCCGGGTGCCCTGCGTTCGAAAGCTTGAACGATGGATTGCGATGGAGTTTCAATTGAAACATATGCGGCTCGTGAACATTAGCGGTTTTTGCCGCGGCTCAGCCGCCGCCTTCGCTATGAAGGCTGTGGGGATGATTTCGACTGCGGGCCTCTGCCGATGTGCTGGTGCCGTAATCTGAAAATCGACCGCGCGACACTTCAGGTGCTCCGAACGCGCAATCGGGATTGCGTTTGCCCGCGTTGTTTGCAAAGTTTCCCGAAGTAGAATCCAGAATTCAGTTTGAGGGACGACATCCGTGTTCAGCCATGAATTGATGCCGATCAGAGCGTTGTACCTACGAGACGGGAATCATAAATTGTTTCGGGCTCCGTTCAAGCGCTAGCGCGGTCCGCCATGCGCCGCACGGTGTCCGTGAGGTTCCAGGGTGCAGTGGCACGTCCCATGAAACGAGTGAGGGCTTCAACCTCCGGTTCCAGCGCATCGCGCAACCGCTCAAGGCTATCGAAGTTCGGCAAACGAGGCCGTGGCGGACCTGGAGAGAGCAATAACCGTGAAGCACGATCACGGATTGCCGCCGGAATTTGCGGTGCAATGTACCGTCGATACCAATGAGCTCGCCGAACGACGTTCCACCTGCCTACCCTTCGTTCTTCACCGAGGTTGTGCCTGGCAGATTCGTCCACAGCGATATCGGGCACACCCAAAAAGTTGCAGATCTCGCCGATTGTCGCCTGGCGGGATGCGTAATACTCCTCGGCAATCACAACGCGAACCTGAGCAGCAGGAAACACTGCGCGCCAGGTATCAAGTTGCATCGCATATCGACTGGTGGAGAGGAAATCTGGATCCTCATGTAACGCGATGTCCGGATCAACATGGGCTAGCCCGTAACTCATGGAATGGTAATGGTGGCTCAACGCACGCTGGATGGGGTTGCGAACGAGGTAGAGGATCTTAAGGTCTTGTCCAAAACAAGCGAGCGCCTTTTCCGCAACACCTGTAAAGCGCGGAAGCATGCTGTACCCCGTCGAGCCCTCCCCCACGATCTGGCCAGGTTCCACCCGACGAAAGAGCTCGCGGTATGCCGTAACCGCACCGGGAACATCGTAGCGAGTCAGATACGCCGGTTCTTTCTTGGGAAAGCAAATCGCCCGGTTTTGTTCCAGGTCGTGAAAGAGCGTGGTTGTGCCCGCCTTCATCGCTCCAATGACCAGAAACGCAGGGTGATCTATGCTCAGCAAACCGAAATCCCTGGTACGCATATTTTTTGCATTATATTGGATACTCTCTCGTTTGCGGGATTCGGACCACAAAGTGAAGAAAAGCATGTGTCACCATAGGCATTTGCCGCTGATTGAAATTCGGATGTGATTCATAGCAAAAATGACAGAAAACAGTCCTGACAGGCGGGTTGGCCTGTGTGTGCTGCTCACAGGCTTTTGCGGTGCGGGTAAAACGACAACCGCAAGAGCCCTGATGAATCGACTGATCGAACACACGAATCGGCCCGTCACATTACTCGACGGGGGCGCAGTCCGCACAAATCTTTCGCCGGAACTCGGTTTTTCCAAAGAGGATCGGGACACGAACATGCGCCGAATCGGTTTCGTTGCCTTCGAGATTATGAAGCATGGGGGCCTGTGCATTTCGTCGGCTATAGCCCCGTACGATGCTGCGCGCAAGGAAATGCGAGCCAGGATCGAGGCTGTAGGCGAATTTGTGCTTGTGCATGTGGCAACGCCCATTTCAGTTTGTGAAACGCGGGACTCTAAAGGGCTCTACGCCCGGGCTAGAGACGGGACGCTGCCATACTTCACCGGAATTTCCGATCCGTACGAGAAGCCGGCGGATGCCGACATCACCATCGACACTACATCAATGACGACTGAAGAGGCGGTCGACCTTATCGTTTGTTACCTCGAACGCAGGGGATTCTATAATTCGCCTTGAAAAGGAGCCGTACCATACATGGAACTGCTTCCAGACAGGCACATATCAAACGCTCGCCTCAGCGGAGAGGCGAGCGAGTTTCGGCACAGCCTCAAAGCCCCTATCGAATCCTGCGATAGATGTTAAAGCCGATTCTAAAAAGGCCCGTCCCCTGCACGGCGTACTGAGCAGTCGTCATCGGTATCTGCCGTGAAACCACAAGCTCGAATGTATGCCGGTTTGTCGATTTCTGCAGACCCATCGACACCCCGCCCCGATCATCCCGCTCACCCTGGAAACCCCACAACCGCGGTATGAATTCTCCAACAATCGAAGTGGTATCCAAAAGTCGGATGCCAGCACCGACTCCGAGGGAAATCGTATCGTTATGCTCCTCGCCATAGCGGGATTCCGGAGGGACATTGGAGAATTCATCCCGTGTATTGAACGCGAACGTGGGCGACAGCGTGAATGAGAATCGAGTCCCCACAGTGTGTGTGAGGACCGGCTGGATGAAGGGTGAGTATCGCTCGCCGAAGTTCTGGCGACCCTCAACCCCTCCACGCAACAATAAGGTCAGCGGGGAACGCTTGCCCTGGCGAGCGATATTCAACGTGGAACTGATTTCGATGGTTTTGTCAAAGTTGGTACGGAGAATTCCACCACTTATACGATCTGTGATGCCAACCTCGACTCCAAACATGACAACGGCAGGGCTATCGAGTCCCCATAGTGAGGACGGGCCGCCGGCATCGATATCCTGAATGAATCGATGCTGGAATATGACGTCCACACCGCCGGCCTTCATTGGCTTACCATTGGGGAGGTTGACGACCTTCATACCAAAAAAGGCGCCTTCATGCGCGTATTCATCGACTGGCGAGGTTTCTTTGGCTATGGCTGGCGGTGCAGCTCCAGCAGTCGCCCCGGTAGCGGCAACTCCATCCACAGCTTTTCCTTCGAGGTCGACCAGCATTCGCATACCTGATCTTTCCACAACAACCTGGCGGGCGGCCGGATCTGAAAAGTAAAACGCAATGTCGGCGGCGGGTCGCGAAATCGGAAACACAAAGCGATCCGGGAATTGAGCGCGGAGTATCGGCGTGATTCGACTTCCCGAACTTTCAAACGCCTGGCCGAAAGCATTGCGCGCGTCACCGCCCTGCGGACTGTTATGGCAGGTATTACAGCCATCAATTTCCGCACGACGGAATGGATCGCGGCGGAAATCCTCCAGAAAGTTCGGACGGGCGAAAGCAGTCGAAGCAGAAAACAGAAACACGAGCAGCAACACGTATCTTCGTAGATGCATCATGATTCACACCCCCCTGAGTGTGTCCCCTCGTCGACAGGTCTCGAGAGGGGTCGATATTGTGAAACATGTGGACGCCCCTGAATTCTGAGTCAGAAGTGCCCATTTGTTCTCCGGCGCGGGTACTTTCGAGTGAACTGGCTCGATCGGATGGAAATTCATTTTCCAGCCTTCGACCCGGAAATCCTTCCTCGTCCAGCACCTCGCCGTTGATTGAAGCTCAAATATTATGATTGCAAAGGAATGGAATCCAAAGAAGTGTTAGCTCTCCCCCATAGCAAACCTGGCGCGGGAAGCTCTGAACGTTATTCATTCCTCTCCAGAAAAAGAGAACAAACGCAATTCCGGCAGATCGGGTCGGTCGCAACATCAAGATGTCGGCGAAAATCCAGGGCCTCATTGCCATTGAGTACCTCAACAAGAGTCTGGCTATGTATATTGCCGATCGGACGATGAAAGAAACAGGGCCTTACTGCGCCATCGGACTCTACTACGGCGGAAACCCAAGGCGCGTTGCAGCGAGGGGATACCCCGTCCGCTCGCCCGAGTTGCGTGCGGAAGTGACGCGAAATTCTGCGAAGCTTATCCGCATTCTCTACAACAAACCCGGATTCGATGTCTTCTGAGTAATCACGAAGCAGAGACTCGACTTCGTGGTCCAGCGCATCGACTTCGGCCTCGTTCAGAGCTATACCTTTTTGTCGTTCTGCCGGCCAGCCTTCGGGGCGATTGAAAGCGTCCGAACTGACGTCCGCTGCCAGGAATGAAATGGAGTTCAAATGCAATTCGTGGGCTGTGCGAACCGTTTCGCAGAGCAACGAGAAGTTCTTCTTCTGGATGGTACACCTTCCTCGTATTGGCAGCTCGGGCCGCAGACGTCGAAGGGCTTGTATTCCGCGTTCCAGACGCATGAAAGCATGCGGTACTGAGCGGATATGATCATGCGTCTCCGAAGGCCCATCCAATGAAACGATCACTTCGTCCATCCATTCGGCCACCGCTGCGGTATGCGTCTCGAGAGTCAGCCCCGCTGTCAGTAGCGTGAGCCGGATGCCTTCCCGACGAAGCAGACGGCACAGTGACGGCAGATCCGAATGCATCAGAGGCTCGCCACCGGAAAAAACGATCCATTTCACATTGAGGGCTCGCATGCTCGCAACATGGGGTTCGAGATCCACGTCCGTGATTTCGCGGACCTGACGTATTCGCCAGATGTCACACATCACACAACGGCAATTGCAGCGATTGTGCGGAAAGAGAACGAGGATCGGCAGTTCGGTAATACGATGTCCAGGCTCAGTCATATCGAAACTTCTTTTCCCGCCAGACGCACCGGCGCAGAAAGATACCGGCTCGCTTCATCCAACAGTCGACCTATGGGGGCGCGAACCATGCGGCGCGTTCCCCCGACGCTGATCCATTCCAAGCCCTCGAACAAGTCAGGCGGCCAACGACGAGCCATCTCGGCGGAAATCAGCTGCAGCTTCCCGGCAATCATGACCAGTTCGATTTGGTTCAGCCCTGCCCGCACCAATGTTTCAGCTGGAGTCGCATTGCTTTCCCGGAAAGCGATCAAGTTTGCAATGGAGCCCACCTGAATTTTCCCTTCGCCGTCACTCAAGCGCAAGATGGCCGCTGCGGATTCGGTGACCATCTCATAAATCGCGTCCGCCGTCACACCCTCTTCATCGTGCGCAGCGTGGATTTCATCAAGCAGATCTCCATGGGCTGTAAGGGTGGAATCGCTCCCAAGAGCGATTCTTTCTTCAAGGCAGATCGTCCGGGCATCTAAAGTTGCGCCTATCGTGAACCGGTTCGATGTCGGACACCAGACCAGCGTGGCACCTTTCCGCCGACGCAGTACGTGCCCATCCGCTGTCAAACCAACTCCATGAACAATGACGGTTCGACTATCCAAAGCACCCAGCTGATTGAGAGCAATGATTTCATTCTGACTACGCGCGTCTGTTCCTTCCGCGAGATGAATGATAAAAGGAGCGCCACTCGCGGTAGATCGAAAAGCCAGAGTTAAGTCCTTCTCGAACGCGATCGAATGCGCCCAACCATACCGCTTAAGGACGCGGACGGGGAATGCTCCGTCAAAAACAACTTCCTCATAAGGATTGTGGTGACAGACTGTTGTGACACCGCAGAGCAGATTCTTGATCCCACCCCACCAGAGTCGCGTGTGTTTTGGTATGGAGAGATGCTCACGTATCGGAGAAAGTTCGGGCCGATAGATGTCGTTTGCCCATTCCTCATAGTTTGGGTAAGGACCGTTGCCTAACCTGGGGAAGAGGTTGAACTCCAGATGATCATGGGCGTTGATCAATCCAGGCAGGATCAGGTAGTTCTCGAGATCAACCTGCCCAGAAGAGAACCTGGCTGGGAATTGGGAAGAGTCTTCCCGAGTCACTTTATGGATGCGGCCGTTCTCGATGTCGATACTCGCGGGGACGGCCGTCCGTGAATCAACGGCAACGCGTCCTCCGGATAGCCGCATCACGGTGTGCGATCGGTAGATCGCCTGAAGTGGCAGATGAAAATGGCAGGTTCTTTGCGTGCTTCTTCAAACAAAAGTCCTTTTCCTGCTCCCTCGAAAATGGACCTTTCTTCTTCACCGAAGCAAGGTTCGCTCCGGGTTACCAGATTGAATCCTGCAGTCGCGAACTTTTCACAGATACTGCTGATGGAATACTGGAAACTGGAAATTTCGACCACGCCTCCGTCGTAGCGAAAGCTTCGCTTCCAACCTCGACGATGTGCCGCCGGGTGGAAATCGGTGATGAAGATTTGACCTCCCTTCTTCACGACTCTCGAAAGCTCACTCGCAAAGCGGCAGAGATCGTCGAGATAACTCACCGCGAAAGAACAGATCGCAACATTCATAGTGTTACTGAGAACCGGAATCGACAGGCAATCGGCCTGCAGCAGCTGGTCTTGAAGCAGCGACTTTCTGCGGGCGACATTCAACATTTCCGGCGAAAAATCAAAACCAACGGATAGTCGCGCGCCGCGGTTCTGGAAGTGCTCGAGCCATCGGCCTGTTCCGCATGCAACATCGAGCACCGCCATTTCCGTGATTTCCGCCGGGCCGGGAAGCAGAGGATCGATGATCCGTTCTTCAAGAGAAAACATCGGATTCGGATTCCGATCGTAGGAGGGAGCCCAGGCCGCATGTGCCTCGCCCGCAGATAACCGGATTGCCGTGTCGCTGTTCATAGGCTCTCGGCCTCAGGTTTGCGGAGCTGAGTGAGCCGTTGCATTAATTTCAGTTCGTAGGGAAATGCATAGAAGCCCAATCGATAGCGCCAGGCGCTGAGAGCAAGCAGGCCGCCGCGGCCCCATGAAGTCAAGCGCAAGTCCTGCACGGTCGGCCAGCGCGAACTCACAACGAGTCTGAAATTGTCCAGTCGCCTTAAGGTGGATGGCTTGGACCATGGATTTCTCGGATCCTTGCGTACCGCAAAGTTCTGCCACCGATCCGTGGTCCACTCATCCGGTGTTGATGGGAATTCAATCTGGTCCTCGACGTCACCGTACATCTTCTCTCGCTGCGGAACCGGCGTATAGGGATAGATGATGATTTCCGAAGCGGGATTAATTTTCTTGATAGTCCGGATGAAACTCAAACATTCGGTCGTATCACGCTCCGGATCCTTCGGATTTCCGACGACGAAGGAAAACTCGGGAATAATGTCAAACTGCCGGATACGTGCAGCGAGTTCCAGGGTTTGTTCTGTTTTCAACTGCTTGTTCATATCTTCCAACACCCAGTTCGAACCCGACTCTGCGCCGAAGAAGATCATCTTGCAGCCTGCGCGACGAATGGCGGCAAACGTATCATCAGAATACCGAAGCATGAGGTCGATGCGGGCTTCACACCACCAGCGGAGACCCAGCGGTGACATTCGATCCATCTGCTCGCGAGTGTGGTCTTCCTGCAGAAAAAAATTATTGTCATAGAACTGGATCGAATCGACACCGTATGTCTTCACCAAATGTCGCAGAATAGCCTCGGTCCGCGCGGGTGATTCCATTTTCTGCAGACTCCCATAGGCCGAAATCACGCCACAGAATCCGCAGTGAAAAGGACATCCGATGCTCGCCTGGTGGACCGCGGTGCGGTCGCCGAAAAACGAGGGGCGGATATATTTGTCGGCTTCAATTCGATGATACGGATACCAGGGAAAAGCATCCGGCCCTTTCATCGGGCGCTCGGGATTGTGTCGATAACGGCCCGTTGCGTCTTTGAACGAAAGGCCTCTTACACTTTCATAGGAGCGCCTGCCCCGTAGTGCGTCGAGAAGTTCAAGGAGCGTATCTTCTCCCTGGCCGCGAATAGCAAAATCAACGTAACTCGCATTAAGTACCGTGTCGGCATAAATCGATGGGAAGTATCCGCCCCATACAATCGGAATTCCAGGGTACCTGGCGCGCACCTGCCGGCAGCTTTCCACGGCTGGGACCATCTGAGGACCGGGCATCACGGAGACGGCCATCAATTCGACCTTCTCGGATCCAAGGATATCCAGCAGAGTCTCCGTCTCGTTGGCATCGGCATTTCCGTCGACGATGACATACTCTTCGTGTCCTTCGAGCACCGCCGCGAGGGAAAGAATCGACAGCGGAAATCGCCGGTTTCGCGGCCTCGTTGCTCTTGGATGGTAGAGCACGATCATGATCGGGACCTTTCGAAAGTCAGCACCACGTGGTCTGCCAGAGCACGAAAGCCAGGGCATGCGCCAAGCTGCGGATCAATATTTACGGCAAAGCGAAAGAGGCGCGGGAATCGAATCGCGAGAGACTCGAGATAGGATGGAGGCACGACGACACCGATGCCCTTCCAATTCTCGAGATGAAAATAGGGCGAAAATATACGCTTGAGCGTCCCTACGGATACATAGTGCACCATCACTGTCGATCCAGGATTCAGAGTTGCTTCGACTCCTTTACGTCGAAGGCGCCGGAAAGCTTTTCGGACGTTCGCATGTGCAAGGTACCAGACAGCCTCCCAGAGACAAAAACGTCCGAACAGGCAGACGATCACCTTTCCGCCAGGTTTCACCAGACATGCCATATCGCGGGCTACCGATTTCAGGTCGGGAACGCAGTTCAAGCCCGAAAAATTCGAAAGCACACCGTCATACGGTCCGTCCTGTTCGAGCATCGCAATCTGCTCCGTAGCGAGACATCGAACGTCGACCAGAGATCGATTCGAAGATGCGTCGACTCGCTGCTGCGCGACTGCAATCATCCCGGAAGCGGAATCGCACGCCACAACTTCAACTCCGCGACCAGCCAGATGGAGCGCGTCGATGCCAGTCCCGCAATTGATCTCCAGAATGCGCTGTCCCTTCTGGAACGTGCGATCCATCGCCTCCCATACCGATCTGCGCTGCGCACGACCGATTTCGGAGGCCGAGAACGTAGAGTCATAGGTTCGGGAAACGACGTCGAAAGGCGCCTCTGGAGTTATCGCAGGTTCCACTACGGATTCTTGAGAGCGATTGCCGTAAACGTAGTTCACAAACTCAGGCCTCCGTCTCGGAGAATGTCGCCTTCAATGTTTCTCTCGCCTGCTCAATTTTCCGCCGGAGTTCAACCATATGTGAATTGGTATCCGAGGTGGTCGAATTGGACAGGATCTCGACCTCGACTTCGGCCCGCAGGAGTTGGTCTGCACTTTGGTAGAACCTTCGCGAATGCCGCCCTTGAATTCGAAAATCGCGGTCGGAGCCTGCCGCCCACGTACTCGTTCTGGTGACTCGACTGGCGACTTCCTCGAAGTAGTCAGTGTCACGAATGGGATAAGCAACGGTGGTAAAAAAAATATCCGGACGTGTGCGCTTGACGTGACGGATGGTCGCTTCGATGTCTTCGAGTTCCTCGCCTTCGTAACCCCACATGAGGAACATCCCGGTCTGAATGCCTCTGGATTTGCACAGTTCGACCGCCGTCTGGACCTGCTCCACCGTAACTCCGCGCTGCATTGCGTCAAGCACGCGCTGTGAGCCACTTTCGGAACCGATCCATACGCGGAAGCAGCCGAGATCGGCTAAATGGTCGGCGATTTGGGCGTTCACCCGGTCCGCTCGCGTAATGCATTCGAACGGAATGCGTATCCGGCGGCGTTTCATTTCGGCTGCGAATTGAGTCAGCCAACCCTGGTGGATGGTAAAGACATCGTCCGCTATCCAGAGCATGTCCGGGTTATACCGATTAAGGATCCATTCCACCTCGTCGACCACAGAGACAGGCTTTCTCCGCCGATGCGTTTTTCCGTACACCGCGTGGCTGCACCAGGTGCAATGGTAGGGACAGCCTCTCGCGGTGATTACAGAAACCGATCCGGTGCCATGATGGGTACGCCAGGTTTCCAGGTAACGCTCGATTGGCACGGATTCGCGACTTGGCCACGGCTGAATATCGATGTCCGGTATCTGCACTCGCGGAGCGGTGCGTCGAACCTGTCCATCGGCTCCACGAAAAGCAATGCCGGAAATCCGATCGAGTTCGCCTGGTGATCCAGCTCGCAGGACCGGAAGCAGTTCCTCCAACGTGTGCTCTCCCTCACCGATGACCACGACATCCGCGCCCGCCGCCAGGTACTCATTAATGTAGGCTCCCGGTTCCGGACCGCCAACAAGCGTTGTCCACCCGGCGTTCTTTGCGGCCTGAAGAATCTGGACCACGCTGCTTCGTGTCATGAGATTAGCGTAGACTCCCAGGACCGAGGGCCCGGTGGTCTCGAGGACATTTGACAATTCCTGTCGTGAAGAAAACGTGGTGTCGAATACTTCGACCTCAAAATTCCGGGCTCGCAGGTGAGAAGCCAGGTAAAGAATTCCCAAGGGAACATACGGTTTCATGATCTGTAGTTCCTTGGGGTCTTCGTGGAGAAAGTAACCGTGCGTTAATAGCAGGTCCATGGATATCCTGTGAAAATCAACCGTTGTCGCTGGCATCTGCCATGGAACAACTCAGAACCGGAAACTGTGTTGCGTTGGGGAGTCGGCACGTCGTCTGCAGATGCTCGACTTCAGCCCACAGCTGGTCCAACCGGACCGCGTGCGATCCGTAACCGGCTTCAGAAGATTCCCGAAACTGGAATCGCCATGCTTCGCCGGAGCTCCACGATTTCAGCTCCGCGTGCAGAGCATCGTGGAGTGCTCGATAGAATTCGCTGCTGTAGGCTCCCTTGAACATCATGGACAAGTCCTCGCTATCGAGCCAGTTGGACTTGTCACCCAGTTCATCGTGGACACGTTCGTAAAATTTCGTTCCGGGCAATGGGTATGACACCGAGACTCCGATATCATCGGGACGGGTTTCACGGATCAATTGAATGGTTTTTTGGATATCGTGCCAGGTTTCGCCCGGATAACCGAACTGGAGGAAGAAGCAGGCACGAATTCCGCTACGCTTCAGGCCGTCCCTGGCCTGTACGATTTGCGCGACGCTTGTGCCTTTATCCATGGCGTCCAGGATCTTCTGGGATCCGGATTCCACTCCCATCCAGACCTCCGCACAACCTGCGCGGCGAAGCGCCGAAACGGTGTCTTCCCTCATGAGGTCCACTCGCGATTGCATCTTGAACGGGACGGCGGCGCTCCGGCATTCCACCTGTTTCGCGAGATCCTGGACCCAGTCATTCTGGATCCCGAAGAGGTCATCGGCAAACCATAAGAAGTCGGCGCCGAAAGTTTCGCGAAGATCGAGCATCTCGCTCGCGACGCTCTCGGGCGAGCGTACGTGAAATGTGTCGCCATAGATCGGTTTTGCACACCAGTTGCAGCGGTACGGACATCCTCGGCTCGCAACAAGATTCAACGCGAAGAAACCGTGCGATTGCATCCAGACTTCCCGGTATCGTTCAATGTCAACCAGGTCTCGCGACGGAGTGGGAAGCAGATCCAGTTGTCGCATCAGCGGTCGAGGCGGCGTTCGAACGGTGGATTTGGTTCGGGGATCGAAGTAAGCCAGTCCGGCAGTGTCCCAGGCGTTTTGGCCGGCTCCGGTTACAAGTGAATTCATCAGTTCGAGGAGCGTCCATTCCGCCTCGCCCAGAAGCACGTAATCGGCGCCTCGACCAAGGTACTCCGCTGTGTGATCTGAAGCGTCTGACCCATTGACGACGACCTTCGCACCGAAGTTACGTGCCACATCGATCATCCCGAAAGCCACCTGGCGCATTCGGGTCAAACACATCTTGGAAAGGAAATTGAAATTGTCCTCATAGATGGCTACCACTGTCGGTTTCGTGCGCTCCACAGCTTCAGGGAATCCCTCTTCTGGATTTTCCAGCATGCTGTCGAACAGCGCGACCGAGAATCCCTTTTGCCGGAGTAGAGCGGCCGCATAAAGCGTACCGAGAGGCGGGTAGGGCTGCATTTTGCGAACCTGTTTGCGATCGTGATAGAGGTGATAGGAGTGAGTCAGCAGAACGTCAACCACAATGTTCCCCTTTTTGATCGGTCATCGGTCGCTTCCTTTAACAGACTTCGTTCATTCTCTGGCTCAACGTCTGCCCGGTCAGCAGCGAACGACGAGTCGCAAACCGTTTTGCGCCGCGATTCACGTTCAAAAGAAATGATTCAAGCATCCGCCTGAGACGGTGAAGATCCTCGCCCTGCAGCCACGGCAAGTGATTACTACCCAAATCGACATCGGCCCATTCTTCGAGTGATTGCGGTTCTCTCACACCCATATCCTTCAGCTGAGGCCAGATGGGTATGCCTGGGTAGGGAGTGAAAATGTTGGGAGAGAAGCTGACGTTCGAATAAATTCTGGCGATATCGGTCATCACGCGAAATGTTTCGACGCGATCCGGTTCCGTTTCGCCCGGGTATCCCAGGATCAGATTAAATGTCACGCGGATTCCCGCCTGCTCGGACTTTCGTGCGGTCTCGTACATTTCGTCGATCCGCTGGTGCTTCTTGTTCATCAGCGTGAGTACTTCCTCAGAAGCCGACTCGGTACCGAACCCCATGTGTGTAACTCCAGCTTCGCCCAGCAGAGAAACTTCCTCATCCGACATCCGACACAACAGATCCGTGGACGCCTGGAACGTCCATCCGAAATTGACGCGGGAGTCGATAAAACCTCGGGCAATCTCGACGGCACGTTTCACGTTTACCGGGAAATTGGAGTCCAGGAATGCAACTTCGCTCAGGCGAAACCGCGACACCAATTCAGGGACTTCCGAGACCACTCTGGCGGTGGTATAGGCATTAAAACGACGCTCGTAGAAGACCTGGTCCGTACAGTAGTGGCAGGCATATGGGCAACCGACGCTCGATGCGTATGGAAGCTTTCGCAGTCCGGTCCGCTTCTCATAAGCATCGAAGTTTCCCAGCGAAAATGCAGGACTCGGCAGATTATTCACGTTCTGGACCGGCCGATCGGCGTTTTGGACAACCTTGCCACCGGATTTGAATGAAATGCCGCGGACCGTCTCCACCGATTTCCCTTCTCGCAGATGAATCGCCAAATCGAGAATGGACTCTTCTCCCTGACCTCGCACAAGGATGTCGACGCCCTCGTGAGCGAGGGTTTGCGCCGGCAGGAGACTGGAGTGCCATCCCCCGAAGATGATGGGAAGTTCCGGATTCAGCGTTCGCACAAAACCGGTTATTTCGACAGCCGAGCGGATCATGGAACCTGTCAGAAAAGAAACTCCCAGACAAAGGGCGCCCGGTATTTCTTTCTGCAGTGCCCTTCTCACGTCGGGTTCAATGGCACCGTCCACGATGGCAACACGAAAACCCGCTTCCATCAGGGGTGATGCCAGGCTTAACAAACTCAGTGGGGGGCCCAGCGGAGGCCCTTCATAAGGCGGATAAAACAGAACTACTTTGTCGTTCATGGACAGTTCGCTCCAACAGCCGGCCCGAGTTGCTTTGCATCGACTTTGGGTTTGGCAACAGACACAAAACGCTTCAGTCTCTGGTTAAGCCAGACCTCGACAGGAAAGCCAAAGACGTCGTGATCCAGCCTCCATCGTGCCGGATAGCTGAGACCTCTTTGAAGCACGCGGATCGCTGTATTGGAATCGAGTCTTGAAATCGGAACGCGATCGAACGCCATGCGGAGATAGTCGCGCATGACCTGAACACGCCGATGAGCATTGCCCTTCAGCCACGGAAGCACGGTGTAGCGAGGGAAATAGTCCGCCCAGCCTTCGAAGGAACCGGGGACTTCAATTCCTTTTTCCTGGGCCTCATTCATGATCGGAGAGCCGGGATATGGAGTAAAAATGTTTGTCCAGAATTCAGCACCGGGGAACCGGCGGCAGACATCCATGATGAAATCGATTGTCAGCCTGCGGTCGCTGTTATCTTCACCTGGATACGCGAAGATGATGTTGAACGATGGGCGTATATCGGCCTCCAGGCAACGCTGTGCAGAAAGATAAATGGAGTCAAAATCCTGGAATGTCTTGTTCATGAGCTGCAGGATTTTGGGAGAGGCGGAGTCCACGCCCTGACAGATTTGATGTAGGCCGGCTCGCCGAAGCAATCGCAGTTCGTCCGTGCTCAATCGGGCCGTGAGGTTTGTTGTCGCCTGTATGCTCCATCGAAACGTGGAACCCACGCGAACCAGTCCTTCGGCGATTTCTAACGCGCGATCCAGATCGACGAGGAAATTGTCGTCAACGATCCACAACATCTCCAGACCGTACCGTCGGGAAAGGTCAAAGGTTTCTTCCACGACTTGCCCTGCGGGAAGGCCATTCCACTGTCTTCCGTAAACTCCGGCATTCGTGCAATAGGAACAATTGAAAGGGCAGGCCAGACTGGAGGTATACATGGCCCAACGACGACCGCAGGAGCGCTCGTAAGCGTCAAAGTCCGCGAGATGGTATGCCTTGGGAGGCATCTGGACCAAAGGCACGAGCGGCCTTTCAGGATTTAGAATCGGCTTTCCATTTCTCTTGAAACCCACGCCGGGAATTTTGTCAAGAGAAGCACGATCCTCAAGATGCTGAACAACCTCAAGCATCGTAAATTCGCCCTGGCCTCGAATAACGATATCCACGAAGTCCGCTTCTAGCGTTTGAAGCGGCAGCAAAGACGGATGCCAGCCTCCAAGTATGATCGGAAAATCCTTGTTCCATGCCTTAACGGCCCGGGAGATTTCCACGGTCTCTCGAATCATCGGACCGGTCACGAGTGATATGCCAAGACAAAGCGCGTCGCGCACCTCTTCGAGAACACGCTGTTTGAAATTGGGCGTGATCGTGGAGTCGATCAGGACCACTTTATATCCGGCGCGCAGAAGTGGAGTCGCGATAGACAGCAGCCCCAAAGGAGCTGTCGCTTCCGTGCTTGCGAACGCAGGAAAGAAAAGGACTACTTTCTTGGAGGATTTCAAGCGGGGTTAGAATACACAATCGCATTCCCGAATGTCACGGTGGATTCATGGCGCAATTCGGATTCGAGCCAGCGACGTCATGCTCAAACCGCGTCCGCAGTCTGTAGCGAAAACCAGCTCCCTGGAATCTGGCATCCATGCCGGGTATATCGAATTGCATTGGCCTGCGGTTAGCTGGTGTTCCGGCCCGGAACCTAAGCGTTTAACCCAGAGCTGCCAGCTTCCCCGTTGCAACATGGAGTAGGCAATCCATGCACCGTCGGCCGAAAAGGCCGGATAACGAGCTGCCCCACCGGATGTGATCTGGACGATCGTCGAAGGCGAGACCCCGGTCTTGTACAATGACGGGCCGCCGCTTCGCCCGCGGGGTTGAGCTGAGAATACAACTTCACGACTCTCAGCATCGAAGGAGGCTTCGAGAACATCGTAATCAGAACCCACTAGTTCAGTTTCGATTGCAACCGCCGCCTCCTGAGCTTCGACGGGATGAAGGCGCTTGATCCACAACGCCCCCCGCCCGCGGCTCTCTCGAATGAAAGCCAGCCACTGCCCATCGGGCGAAACGACCGGCTTCTCCCCATTCACAACCACGATCTGGAACTTCTCGGAATTGGCCGGTGGTACATCAAGGTCAACCCTGACAATTTTCGATACCTGTCCAGCGAGTTCAACGAACGCGTCGGATGATCCGGGAATGAAAGCCGGATGAAACACATCGGTATCCGCTGCGAACGTCGAAAGCTTGTTCCCGGACAACATTCCGATCACGTATACGGGCGACTGAAGCATCGTAAATGCAATTCGGCCCTCTGAGATCGCCGGATGAGTTTTCATTAGAGATCCAGGATTCGTCGTGACCCGCACCGAGTAGTCCTCTGCCGCCTGGACATGTTGCATATCGAGCAGCACTGAAACGCAGACAATCACAATAATCAAAGGCAAAAAGAATGATGCGCTTCGTGATCGAAGTCGTTCCCTCCATGTCTGTGCAGCCATGGATGACAGGCTTCCAAATAGAAGGAGAAAGAATGCCGAGGTGAAAAGTAGCCGAAACATCGCGGACTCAACCGCCAGCCTTGGCATACAGGCAAGTGCATAAAAGAGGATCAGCAACGCGAGTTGCGAAACTCGCCGGTTCACAACGAGGAAATTTGCGCCCAGAACAACGCATGGAATCAGAACGACATAGTGGTAGGAACCAGGATTCGTGGAAAGCAGCAGCAGGGATGCGATATACGCTGCATACTCCATCATTTCGATAGCGGACGAGGCTCGACGTGGAGTGAGAAGCCATAACAGCGGTATCCACAACAGCGCCTGCATGGTTGCCTGCAGGACCGCATAGGCGAGAGGAAGGCTCGTGAAGGGTTGGGGGTTCAGCTCGGGCTCGACAAGAAACAAGCGGTGAAACACGGCCGTGAAAGAACTCCAGTTCAGATTGTATGGGTCGATGCTCTCGCCATGCATGATTCGAGGAAGTACCTGCAGCACGTAAGCCATGTTGACTTCCAGACCGAACAAGTAGACCGCAAGAGCCGACAACACCGCGACACCGCCCATAAGCCCGGCGACAACCCGCCATTGTTTCTTCCGGATGAAATAGAACACGAAAAGTATCGGATAAATCTTGACGGCCGCGGCGAGCGCAAGCGACAGGCCTGAAACGACTGGCCAGTCGTTCAAATAGAGCCATAGCGACAGAACCAGAAGCATGAGAACAAGAATGTGAAGTTGTCCAAAAAGAAAATGGGCCTGGAGCGGCCCAACGGCGAGCAATGTCAGAATCGCTATGGGCCAGCGGCCGAGGGTCGTCATCTTTTGGAGCAGGAATCCTGCAAAACCAAGAAGCAGCAGATTGATCACGAGCCAGCATCGTTTTGCGGTGAGTGGTGAAAGTGAAGCAAAAGGGACGATCGGCATGGCCGAATAGAGCGTTAGAGGATTGAAGGGAACGATACGCTTCTCGATACCTGCGTGATCTTTCTGGCGTTGAAACCAGATATAGTCGTACACATGGTTGAGGGAGGAGCCCTGCAGATAGAGTCTCGCAGCAAGATAGTAACTGACAAAGTCCGTGTTCAAAGACTGCCAGGCCGGAACGAATCCGTACGTGATGAAGATACCAATCAATATCAGCGCCACCGCAATTACGAGCGAGCTCTGCAGCTTCTTCAAGATTCAACACCCGGGGACGGCATTAGCGCGGGGAGCACAGCGAAGGAAAGAATCATCAAAGCGAGCGAATGACCATACGTGTATTCGAAGAGACCGGCGAATACAAATCCTGTAAATGCCAAAAGCGCTGTCTGCGAAACGAACCGGGCGTCCCTCGTCGAAGCGGCCCTGCGCACTTTCACAAGGTCATAAAAGACGACCCCGGCAAATAACAGCAGGGCTAATGTGGCTGGAATGCCGAATTGAGCAGCAACCTGCGCAAAGTTGTTGTGAAGGTGCCCATGGTAGGCCGGGATATTATCTCCGGCCAAGAGATAGGACTCGTAAAGCTTATCGACACGACCCGGCCCCACTCCCGTGAGAGGGTGCTCCCGCACCATTTGCCATCCTACCCTCAACATCTGCAGACGTTCGGAATTGGAATAGTAATTGAGATTCATGGAATCCGCGACCCGCACACGCACAGCGCCGGGAGAAATCAAATACAGGGTCAACGGTACAAATGGAAGGGCCCAAATCCATTTCGAACGCAACCAGACCAGTTGAATTCCCAGCAGCAGGAGGCATGAGATCCATGCCATGCGGGTCAAGCTCAGCACGATGGCCAAGCCGTTCACCGCCGCGACCGGCCACCATCGGCGACGTTCCTCGCCGTAGATTGACCAGAAACTGAGAAATCCCGCAACAACGAGAATCTCCACCGTGCCATATATCATCCAGTGATGGAGCAATCCTCCGGACCGCAGATAAAAGCTGGCCTCTCCGCCTGCCGCGATTTCCCTCCGATAGTAAAAAAGCCGCCATACAAATTGACCAATCAGGAAAAGTGAGCTCACTGTCGCGGACAGGAAAATTCCCCGCCAGGCGATTCGGCGTTCCACACGGTTGATGCCCGGCAGCGTGATGAAGAGAGCGCCGAGAAGAAGCGTGTGGCGAATCTCACTGGAACCCAGAGCCGGTTCGGGGGATAGAGCCCAAAGGCCGAATTGAAATCCTACCCAGACGAGCCAGAGCCAGAGGCATCGAGGCCAATGGAATTTTGTCGGACTCCGGAACCAGCTGAGGATGTGTATCAGGACCGCGATACCGAGAAGGAACTGTGAAACTGCAATGGAAATCGGCACGGCCGAGAGACTCAGAATCAGTGGCCAGCTACCGAGCCGGATATCCTTCAAGTCCTCCTCCAACGCAGCTTGTGCATCCATCCGAACCCGAAAAAGTGTATGCTCGCCCCGCCCGGCGACGGGAAAGCAAACGCCAAAAATTCACAGTGAAGCGGCTTCTGCATGCCGCAAGCGTCAGCGGCTGATGAAGTGTAGCGACATTGTAAAGGTTATGCTAGTCTGGCAACTTCCAACGAAACCACGGCATGAAACGTGTGTGGAAAAGCAGTGTTCATAGATATTCAGTTTGATCGTCCGTTCGGGATCACAGATATTTTCAGGCTTTCCCCCGAGCCTCACACGCATGTTTTCGTAACATGCTAGTTTCTGGCGTTCGCCTAAGGAGGTCGGGAATATGGAGAAAGGCCGAGCTGGAGATTTCCTGAAGAAGGATGCCAGGACTCCTCTCCATGCCAGTTACCTGGCAGTCGGCGTTCGCCTCCGTATTGAAACCAACTCGGAATCCATCCTGCAGATTGCACAGGCTGCCTTTCAACAAACGAACAGCAGCCTTGAAAACCGTGCTGAGATCCGATTGCGCCTGTGGGTCGAGGAAGACAAGCATTCTGATGGTCTGAAATTCAAGCCTTACTTCCGCGGATTAGGCCATCTCGTTTTCAGCGGCTTCGACTCACGAAGTTCGCTGATGATCAACCTCCGGAACTTATCCGGTATCGGACGGTTTACACCGGAATTGGCGCGTAATGAAAGATTCTGGAAGACTATTCTGTTTCCGTCGCTCTTCGCAGTTGTGGGTCCTTCCGCTGGAGTGACGCTGCTTCATTGCGCCGCCGTTGCATGGAAAGGGAACGGGCTGTTACTTGCGGGCGAGTCCGGCTCCGGAAAATCCACTTTGTCCCTCGCGTTGGCTCAGGAGGGATTTGATTTTCTTTCGGACGATCGCACTTTGATCAGTGACGATCACGGGAAGTTTCTGGCATGGGGCCTTTCCGCAGAAATGAAACAGCGTGTCAACGCTCTCACACACTTTCCTGCTCTTAAACAAATCGAGCCATCTCAGTTGTCAACTGGAGAGCCCGCTTACCGCTTTGATCCTGCAGAAGTCTTCGGAATCAGCAGAGTCCCGAATTGCGAAACGCGATGGATCGTTTTCCTCGATCGGCAATCCGAATCGGCATTCTCACTTTCTGAAATCCCTCCTGAAGACGCGGCGCGCCGGCTCCGAAAGGACCTGCATCGGGAGACAGTCGAGGCTTCAGAACAACAACGGCGCACGATTGATTCACTTTCAAAGCGCAATTGCTTCCGCCTGTGCTACGGCGGCGATCCCCGCGAGGCCGCGCTTGCCCTGCGTCATCTGGTGACAAAAAGGTGGAGTACTCACGAAACCATTATTTCAACCTCTCCGAATGTTTCAACCCCTCCGAAGAAGTCCGTTCAATTTGAAGCGGCTTCGATTGATCCGCTTCGACGCTTTCGAGCCACGCCTCTTCGTTCCGACCTGCTCTTGATGGGAAAACACATCCGTATCGAGACGGACAGTCCCACGGTACTGAAGACTGTCGCTCAGGCCTTCAGCAGCTTCGAACTGTCGGCCAGTGGATCTCCTGAATTTGTCTGGAGGATTGTATGCGAACAGCGGGAGGAAACCGTGAATTCCTGGCCACCAATGACTGCATTTTGCGATCGCTCTCTGAGGTATATCAGCCTTGGCCAACGTAGCTTTATAGCGGTCGACTTGAACGGACGAGAAGCTGTCGGAATTCTTCCCGAATTTCTGGCCATGGATCAAGTCGGGTTTGCCAGCGTCTTCCTTTCGAGCCTGTTATATCTGGCTTCTCCGGCTCTCGGCCTGACACCTGTCTCGGCCGCGTGCGTCGCCAAAGGGGATAACGGCCTGCTTCTCTTCGGGCCACCGAATAGCGGCAAAACGACATCCAGTTACTGGGCCAGGAAACAACTGGGCATGGAGTTCCATGCGGACCAGGCCGTGTTTCTGGAGTTGCAATCCGGTTCACTACGCGCATGGGGAGAATTCTGGCCGGCTGCTTTCCGGCCTGAGACTGCGCCATACCTGCCGGAGCTTTCCGCGTTCGCGCGCCCCTTTCATTACCGCGACCGATCGTTCTTATGCATGGACAAAGGCGCGCCAATCCGCGGAAGTGCCGGAAGCGTCACTCCATTGGCATGTATTTTTCTGGAGAGATCCTCGGAGACGACGCCAAGGTTGATTCCAATTCCAGGCGAGGACACCGCCAAACGATTCGATCTTTCCGCTCCATTTAAAGACGACGCCGGTTCCAGGGAGGGCCGCGACACCATTTTTCAGTTACTCCAGCGATTGCCTTCGTATCGTCTGCGTTACGGCGATGACCCTTACATGGCCGCGACCTTGTTCAACAGCGTCTTGAACTCAGGCAAATCCCCGGAGGGGCGAGTGTGAATTATCCATTGGCACATGCGATTCTCAGCGAACTGCGCATGTCGCCAGAGACGGAGACTCAAACCGTCGGGATCTGGAAAACCTTTGATGAAAAAGCGTGGGAAGACACACTCACCTGGCTGGATCTGAGCGGGCTGGCGGTTTACTTTCACGACCATATGAAGACCTCAGGCAGCCTTGGATCTCTTCCGCAACGTGTTCGACAACGACTGGACCGAAGCGCCGCAGACAACACCATTCGAGCGAACGCCATCGTTGAGGAACTGAGAATTCTGTGCGAACGGTTTACTGTATCCGGTGTTCGATACGCGGTCTTGAAAGGGATCGCGCTGCTGCCGGACTACTGCCCATCCCCGTCGCTTCGGACGCAGTATGATCATGACGTCCTTGTCCATCCGTCATCCCTCGAAATGGCCGACGAAGTCCTTCGGGATGCCGGTTACCGGCAGAAGAACTCGAAGACCGATCATCCGCTCCTGTATTGCCTGCCAAATCCTGAGATCCGTTTTGATGAGACTTCGACGGCATTTTACTCATCGAAGCTCGAGCGGTCTGTCGAGGTCCACCTCCGGCTGTGGGAAAGCGACGAAGATAAAATCGACATCCAGCTGCCTGGGGATTTATTCGAGCGGTCCGTGCAGCGTCACTGGAACGGCTTTGTCTATGTTGCGCTGAGCGACGAAGACTGTCTGGTATTTCAGGTCCTGCATGCATTTCGACACATCCTTCGAAACTGGTGCCGCTTATCCATCTTTCTGGAAATTTCCTACTTTCTGAACCAGCGGTACTCCGACTCGGCTTTCTGGGCACGGTTTGCCGATCGAATCGATAATATGCGGTGGGCTCGAGAAGCCACCACCATTGTCTTTGGTTTGTCCGAACATCTCTTTGGAGCGTCGATTCCCCGGCAGATTCAAGCAAACTTAACCACTCCCCTGTACCCCGCATTGAAGCTCTGGAATGAGAGGTACGGACGAAAGTCCGCGCTCACGAACTTTCGAAACGATAAAAGCAGTCTGTTTCTGTACAGGGAGTTTGTGGATGACGCTTCCGCATGGTCCGGGATCTGGCACCGCAGACTGTTTCCGGTCCGTCGACCGCACAAGCCCCCAGCGATTGTGTTCCAGCGTGGGTTCTCATATTCCGGTAGATTGTGGATGGAAGGCGTGCATGCATTTCGCCGGCTGAAGTTTCACTCCATGTCTGGTATCTGGTATGCCTTCGAATACCCGCGCTGGATGCTACTTCGTCGATCAAGTCTGGAGAGGAATTAGGGCCGCTATGTTCCGGTTACGAGCCTATCTCATCAACGCGTATCTCGTATCCTTCGATTTCATTATCACCACGTGGTGTTATCTTGCCGTGCTCCACTCCGAATTGCGTTCCGGAAGTCCGCAAACGGTTTTTCAGACTCTGTGGAGACCCGCACAGGTTTCGGTTTTCGGATTTGCCCTGCTCACCTGGATTTCCCTTTCGTTCTACTTCGGAATGTATCGTTCTCGAAGGTTGGCTTCCCCGTTCGCCGATTTAATCATCCTGGCCAAGGTGGGGGTCGCAGGATGGATCATCCTCGAAAGTGTGTCCCATCTGGCTCCGGAGCTTGCACCGACTCGTTTCTTTCTGTTCCGTTTCGTGGTGACGAATTTTCTGGCTCTTTCGCTCGCACGATCTGCGTTGCGGCTGGGGGTCCGCGAGATTCGCCGCCGCGGCCGCGACGCCAAACATCTTGTTTTGATCGCTTCACCGGAACTTGGCGTCCGGCTGAGCGAAAAAATCCAGCAGCGGACGGACTATGGCTACCAGATCGTGCGTTCATTCGTATATAGAGGGCCTGGAAATGACGGAGGCGAGGATTGGATACAGGAAATCCGCAACTTCGTCCGTTCGGTTCGTCTCGATGACGTAATTCTGGCACTGCCCTACGGCGCTAGCGATATTACAGCTCGACTGATCGCCGAGTGCGAAAGCCAGGGGATCAGCGTTCGCATTGTGCCGGACCTGTTTCCCGTGATTCAAACCGACATGCGAATCTACGAACTTGACGGCATCCCTCTCGTCAACGCCCGGCTCTATCCCGCAGAATCCTTCGGCTACGTCGTCCTTAAGCGGGCCTTCGATATCTGTTTTTCGCTGGCGGTTCTGGTCTTTCTTTCGCCACTTTACCTGTTCATTGCGCTGATGGTCCGACTGACATCGTCCGGGCCCGTGTTCTTCAGCCAGGATCGGGTGGGACTGAACGGAAGGAAATTCAAGATGCTCAAGTTCCGCACAATGCGCCAGGTGCCGTCACTCGATCCGGACTCCCACTGGACGGTTCGGAACGATCCGTACATTACTCCACTGGGCCATTGGTTGCGTCGCAGCAATCTCGACGAGCTTCCTCAATTCCTGAATGTCCTCACAGGTGATATGAGCATCGTGGGTCCCCGACCCGAGCGGCCATTCTTTCTGGAAAAGTTCAGGAGGGAAATCCCGGAATACATGGCGCGACATTTCGTGAAAAGCGGCATCACGGGATGGGCTCAGGTAAACGGGTTGAGAGGAGACACACCGATTCCAGAACGAGTCGCTCATGATCTCTATTACATTCGAAATTGGGCCCTGACATTCGATATCAAAATTCTTTTTCTAACGTTGCTTCGCTACTTCTCTCATGGAGATAGAAAACCGGGAGTCCTCAAACCATGATGATCGATCACGAACCAAATGGGCGTTTCATGAAGCGAGTCGAACTTCTACGGCGACGCTCGGGTTGGATTCTGGCGGGTGGTATTTCCTGCGCAGCCGCCGCTCTGGTCATCAGCTTGTTCTCTCCGAACATTTATCGCTCAACGACCTACCTAATGATCTCGGAATCCAAGATCGGCTCGGTCTCCAGAGACTCCAACCTGCAACAAATGGCAATGCTTCCGACCTTCGTCCCTTTCGTGGATAACGATGCGCTGATCAGCGAGTCCTTGAAGAAGTTTCGCCTGGACCAGCCGCCTTACGAGCTCACCGTGGACAAATTCCGGCGAAAAAATTATCTGGATGTTCGAGTTCCCAAGTCGACACGCCTTCTGGAGCTGGATGTCGAGTTTCCCGACGCGCGCCTCGCGGCCGACCTGGCCAATGACATTGCGCAGAGAGCTGTCGACTTTAACGACCATCTGAACACGACAGATACAACTGCCACGCAGGAGTTCCTGAAGAAGGAGTTGGACCAGGCCAGAAAAGAACTGGCTGAGGCGGGAGGGCGGCGGCTCAAGATCCATGAGGATGCCCACATCGAAGATCTGGACGCGAATCTCACGATCCTCCTGACCGAGCGGGACAAGCTTTCGACTCGCCTGCAGCAACTGCGGATGGAGCTGGTCCAGGATGAGAGTAAGTCTCAGTCACTGGAGCGGGCCCTTGCCGACGAACCTAAAACAATTCTTCTTAAGAAGAGCGTCACATCGGATCGTTTTACCGAACAAGCCGCTGAGAAAGCTTTTCCGGAAGAAACACCTCTGTCAGTGACCGAGGAGTCACCCAACTTGATCCGCGAAGGAATTCGTCAGGATTTTGTGAGAGCGACCGTCGGCAGCGCAACGGAGCGGGCAAGCATCACAGCGTCGACGGCCCGTTTGGATCAGGTGAACAAGGAAATTTCTCGCCTATTAAGCCGAATAACCGGACTGCGCAGCGAAATTGAAAACGTCGATCAGGAGTATGCGTTAGCAACTGAGGCGCTCAAGACCGCCAGCCGGGAATACGATGCCGCGTCGGTAAACGTCAGCTCGAAATCTCAAGACATCAAGCAGATTGCGCCTGCTCAGGTCCCTGAGCGCCCGGTTCGTCCCAGAATTCTGATCAATACCGTAATGGGATTTCTGCTTGGCCTGCTGGTTTTTGGTGGTGTCGCGGTCGGGCTTCAGAGCTATCTCGACGAATATCGACAAGGCCCTTTCGATCTTCAGGAAAAGGCAGTGACGGCAAATCGCCGTTGAAGAGCGACGAAGGGGGCATCATGATTCCAGGAGCCCGAACGATTCCAAAAGTCTTTGTCAACGGCGCGTCGATCTTCAGTGGCGAAATCATCGCCCGTCTGGCAACGGCGCTGATGGCCCTCGTCATTGCGCACTTTTACGGATCCATCGCGCTCGGGGACTACGGATACGCACTGGCTCTGGCGAGTATCCTGATCGTCGTCCCGGATTGCGGTCTTCATCTGTTCACAGTGCGGGAACTCTCGGCGAAGCGCCGGCATTTGCCCGAGATCTTCTGGAACATTCACTGGATAAAGCTCGGACTCACTGGCGCCGTTGTCGCTTTCACTCTAATCTTCGGCGAGTTTGGCATTGCGGACCGGAGCCGCAGGCTCGTCTTCTATGTATTGATCGGACGCGTCGTGCTCCAGACCTTTTCGCAGGCAACGATGGCAATCTTCAAGGCCTTCGAGCGCATGCAGTATGTCGCACTTCAACAGTTCGTCAACTCATCGATCGTCTTCGTCTGGGTCGGATCGGGCGTGTCGTTGCGAGCAAGTCTGCCGGTTGTGATGACCGGTCTTCTGGCGGGCCAGCTCGCGGAAACCTGTCTGGGCTGGATGATTCTCTGGTCGAAGTTCGGGCCCGGTCGACTTCTGAAATGGGACCGAAATACGCTTTCCGCAATCGCCGCGGAATGTCTTCCAATTGGATTCACCGCAATTCTTCTGGCGCTCAACCTCCGAATCGATATTCTCGTACTAAGTATTTACGTCCCCGCCAGTTCGCTTGGACAATTCCAGGCCGCTGCCTGGTTTACAACATCGACGTTCCTGTCAGCCTCTCTCGTGATGTCCGTTCTGTTTCCGAAACTATCCCGCCTGCTGATTGGCCATTCGGCAAAGGGCAGCGCCTATGTGCTCAGCCTTTTAAAAAACGCCCTGCTGGTCACGGCCGTGGGATCCCTTGTCGTGTGGTTGTCTGCCCCGACCCTGCTTCCCCTGTTCTTCGGAAAAGATTTTGAATCCGCCGCGAATATCCTACGCATACTCGCTCCAGCCCTGCCTTTGGTGTTTCTAAACACCGTCCTCTTCTATGTTTTTGTCGCGGCACGACGGCGGTTCGTGTGCCTGGGTACCCTTGGATTTGGGGTCATGGCCGGAACTGTGTTGAATCTATATCTGTCGTCTCGGTACGGCGTGGCGGGATGCGCCATCGCCGATGTCGCGCGCGAACTCATGATCAGCGGGGTTTACCTCTACTTCCTGATTCAGGGAAATCATGCGCGGATTGCAGGGCTGGCTCTGGTGAAGGTCCTCATGGGAGCGACGATATTGCTCGCCTTGGGCGCGCTGCTTGCCGCTCCCCTGCACCTGGGCGTTTTGTGGCTGGCAGTATGGATGGTGTTCGTTGTGACGGGCACGCTGATGGCACTGGGTTTCCCTCAGCGCCGTGAATTGCATCTGCTTACGGATGATCATTTATGAATCCGTCTTCTCCCGCACTTGAACGATGGAATCGGACGTTACTACTGGCACCTGTTCTTGCCGTCACAATGGGCGTGGTCCTTGTGTTTTCCGGCTCTCTGACTGCCATCGTCGGGGGCATTGCCGGCGCCTATGCCTACCTCCTTCTTGGCGTCGCATCCAGGCGACAGCCGATGATCTTTGCTCTCGTCTTTCTTCTGACTCTTGAGATCCTCCCTCCTTTCTATTTTTCTCAATTGGGAGAGCTACCCGTCTTCGTGTCATTTTTTCTCCTTCCGATCGCGTTGGTCATCGTCATGACTCGCTTTCATGAGATGCACTTCGAGTGGGATTCAGTGGCGAAGGGCCTGGCCATCTTTCTCGCGGGAACCTCGCTATCCATTCCTTTTGCGTTTTGGCTTTCAGGAATGAGCGTCGGACTGGACAGCCTTTCGCGGTGGATTCTGTTGAGCCATGCAGCGCTGGCATTTTACCTGATCCGAGGTGGAGCGTGGTGGGAGGCAAGCCGGACCGAACGCCAGGTGCCTCGCCTCCTGGTGGCAGGGGCCGTTTTATCGGCGGCCTACGGAATCCTGGACTTCATTTGGCCGATTCCACTGCAGCATCCGGCCGCTGATCAGTTTATCTGGTTAAATGGAACGGTTCTGCGACGGGCACAAGGAGTATTTTATGAATCCTCGAACTTCGGAAATTTCTGCGCCTTCTTTCTCATCGCATGCGGTATCGCTTTTCTGTCTCGCCGGGAACGTTATCTGGGATTCCCGCGATTACTGCTCATCGCTTCCATTTCAATCCTCAGTCTTGCCGTCCTTGTTGCTTTTTCGCGCAGCACATGGGTAAGTTTGATCGTGGCCCTTTTTGTCTCGCTGGCGCTTTCGGGCCGCGTGAAGCTCTCCCGCATCATGATAGTTTTCGGAGCCGCTGCTGTTCCGATCATACTTCTTTGGACTCTTTCACCCGAACTCTGGTCCTACCTTGTGAATGCGCGAGTTGGCCAGGTCATCAATATCTTCGATGATCCGAATTTTGCCACCAGCGGCCGGTTCGATACCTGGATTCGGGTGCTGTCGATTATGCGTGACCAGCCTCAATATCTTCTCTTCGGCATTGGTTACAAGACGCTGGCAATCACGCGGCTTTTCCATGGAGAAATCATTACAGACAACGGGTACCTGAGCTTGCTGCTGGAGACCGGAATTGCCGGACTTGCCGGATTTTTAGTTTTGTCCGGTGCGATTCTCCGGACTTTTTTCCGATTGGCTCACTCCGCAAATGAAACCCTCGCCTTTTGGGCCACGGTACTGTTTTCGATATGGTGTGGGGAACTGGTGCAATTACTGGCGACGGATGCATACACATACTGGCGCAACATTGTCATTTTTGCCGCTCTAATGGCGTGGACACTGAATCTGGCAGAACGTGCGGAAGCCTCCGGGAAATCGGAATGAAGAAAACAACAGTTCTGTTTCTCGATCAGCAAAGCTGGCTGGGGGGCGCCCAACGTGTACTCGACTCCGTCCTCGGATCGCTTGGAACGGAATTCGATACCCTCGTGGCTTTTCCAAACGAGGGAACCTTCCGTTCGGTGCTGGAGGAAAGAGGTGTGAATACGCTCACCATTCCCATTGGAAACTACCGCTCGGGCAGGAAATCTTTTCTGGAAATGGCAGGCTTTGCCGTCCGAAGTGTGTTCTGTGGAATACGGCTCGCAAGAACTATTCGTAAATATCGGATCGCTCTTGTGTACATCAACGGTCCGCGGTGCTTGTTGGCGGGAGTGATCGCGGCCTGGCTGACCGGCCGTCCATCCGTGTTTCATTTGCATTTAATCCTCACACGCAGAAGCGAGTTATTCTTAGTAACTCGACTGTCGCGGCATATTTCCAGGATCATTGCCTGTTCGCACGCGGCCGCACAGTCCCTGCTGAATGCCGACGCCCGCCTCTCCGGAAAAACTGAGGTTCTTTATAGTCCGGTACCTGTCGGAAATGTGCCGGCCCCTGGGCCCACACAGGAAAGAATAGGCACAGCGACCACAGGTTTCACCGTAGGAATAGTTGGCCGGATTACCGAGGTGAAGGGACAACATTTGTTGCTCAAGGCGGTTGGAACGCTGCCGGCTAACGTTAGAGGCAAAATCCGATTACTTATTATCGGCGCTCCCGCACCGGCGAGTAAGGCGGATCTTCGCTATGCGGATGATCTACGGGCAATCGCGACCGATTATGGTTTGACGGAGAACATCACGTGGGCCGGATATCAGACGGATCTAGACTCCTGGTATGCCTCAATGGATGTCCTGGTACAGTCTGCATTGTGGGCCGAGGCGATGGGCCTGGTCATTCTGGAGGCCCTGCGAATGGGCATTCCCGTTATTGCTTCTCGAATAGGTGGAATCCCGGAGATTATCGACGATGGGAGCAATGGTTTGCTTGTAACGCCGGGTGATGAAGACGCGCTGCGCCAGGCGCTGGCACGCTTTGTCGAGGACAGTTCGTTTCGCGAACACCTGCAGCAAGGAGCCCAATTCGGCCTCGACGATCGGTTTACACTGAGATCTTTTTCACCAAACATTCGCACACTGGTTCGGAGACTTTGCAATTTGCCGGATGCGAACAAAATCAGGCCGTCTGACGAGAAATTCGCGGCATGGAAGTAAGCAGGTCACCGGCGACAAAGACCGCTCTCGTCCATCACTGGCTGGTAACGATGCGCGGCGGCGAGCGGGTTCTCGAAGCGCTGGCTGAACTCTTCCCTTCAGCGGACCTGTTCACACTTGTATGCGACAGATCCAGGATCTCGGCCGAACTGGGACGCCGTCGCATCCACACTTCGCTGCTTCAGGGTTTTCCAAAGTCCACGGAATGGTACCGTTACTACCTGCCTTTATTTCCACTGGCCACAGAGAGACTGGATCTCTCTGGCTATGACCTCATCATCAGTTCCGATGCGGCTACGGTGAAGGGCGTGCGAGGCAGCGTCGGAGCGACACACATTTGCTACTGTCACACGCCCATGCGCTACGTCTGGAACGGCTATGAAACGTACTATCGCGCCGCCAGCCCTCTGACGCGATGGGCCCTTTCCGCAGTTCGTGGCTCCATGTGCCGATGGGACTACGATGCGGCTCAGCGTGTGACGCATTTCGTCGCCAACTCGCGGAATGTCCAGAGGCGGATCAGGGACTGTTACGGACGAGAGAGCGCTGTCGTCTACCCTCCGGTGGATACGGACCTCTACCAGTTGTCGACTGAACGTGAGAAAGACTTCTTCCTGGTGGTTTCCCAATTAGTTCCGTACAAGCGAGTCGATCTGCTCATTGAAGCCTTCAATCAATGCGGGAGACCTTTGACCATTATCGGCGACGGACCTGAGCGGCGCAGGCTCGAGAGACTCGCCAGATCGAATATTCGATTCCTCGGATCACAACCCCAGAGCGCTGTCCTGGTAGCCATGCAGCAATGTAAAGCGTTCGTGTTCGCGGGAGAGGAAGACTTCGGAATCGTGATGGCAGAAGCTCAAGCGTGCGGAACGCCCGTCGTTGCACTGGGCCGCGGCGGGGCCGCTGAAATTGTCGAACCCGGAGTAAGCGGGATTCTGTTTGACGACGAATCGGTGGAGTCGCTCCTCGACGGTCTGGACCGTCTCGACCATTTCCACTTCAATCCTGAGGAAATTCGCAAATCCTCATTGCGGTTTGGACGCCAGCGTTTCCTGCGAGAGTTCTCGAACGTAGTCTGTGGCGTCCTGAATCGATAACTGGTGCGAAACCGCCACTTTCAATCGTGAGCTACTTAAGCCGCACGTCCTTCAAAATGATGTATTGCGGAGAAGAGGCAAGTTTGACAGTAAAATTATTTGGCCCGATTTCGATCCGTCCGCTCTTGCCGTTTCCGTCAATAAATAAGAGTTCCCTTGCAGAAGTCGCTTCCAGATCAAAGGCAATAGTGTGCGGCTTGCCGAGCGTCCAGACTGCCAGTTTGGTTTCGCCTGTTGCGTTCACCAGGATCAGAACAAAGTCTTTTTTGTTACCGGTGCTGCGACGGCGGACTATGCGATAGCCGGATAGTTCTTTAGTTAGGGTTTGAATCGCGACATAGCCAGGCTTTGGTTTGAGGTTATAGGTGACCGTGCCGAAGTTGTGTTCATTTTCATTCAGATCTTCACCGTCGTTCTTCCAGTCGTACCAGATCGATATCGGCACCTCCTGAAGCAGGTTCGACAATTGTTGTCGCGCAATGAAATCCGCTTGTTTCTCAAGCGAGACGCCTGATACTACGTTGGACGAATAGCCCCATTCGCCACTGATGATCGGGATTTTCCGCTTTGCTTCCTCCGGCGCACTTTGTTCGATGAGTTGCCTCAACCGTTTGTAATCGTCGATGGCCGTTTCCGGCGGCCTGTTTTCGGAACGATACGGATGCACGCTGATGGCATCCAGGTATTCCAAAACTCCCGACTTCAGAAAGGTTTTCAAGAATCCCCATGGAAACGACGACGTCGCGGGTGCAACGATAGTCGCCTGCGGATCGGCTTCGCGGATGGCTTTGCACGTCGCCAATGCGAGCGCGATGTACTGCTTTACGTCCGGCTTCGGCTTCCAGAATTCGATATTCGGCTCGTTCCAGATTTCCCACACGACGTGGCGGCCATGAAAGTGCCTTGCGGCCGCGGCGGCCCAGAGTGCAAAAGCTGTGACACTTTCCGGCCTTCGCGGCGAAGCGGTGCTTCGATCTTCCTCCCGCCCGGCGTCGGCATTTCGGGTAATCACTGTTCCTTCGTAGAGCGGGTTGGAGTAATCGAAAATGTAATAAGCGCGGATGCCGCGCGTGTCCAGCTCCGCCGTCAAAATATCGTAATCCGACCAGTCGTATTCGCCCTTAATTCGCTCGGTTCGGCCCCAAAGAAAATCCATGCGAACGAACCTGAAGCCCGCTGCCGCGATCATGTCGAGGTCTTTTTCATGGCCGCGAGTGAAGTGAATATTGACGCCTACACCGTCGGGCAACACGCGATCGGGAATCTCGGCGGCGAGGGTCAGAAGAGGAGAGAACGCGCTGACAGTCAGTATTGTGACGATTTTGGCTTGCAGGAAACTTATCACGTTAGGATCCAGTTCAATCTATACCAGTTCCGCCATCAATGCCGGATAGCGCTGTCGCACCTTCACCCTCCCTCAATTAAACTTCCATCAGGGAGTGGCCGATCTCGACTCGCTTTGTACAAAAGTTGTCTCGTTTACCGATGGTGGGGCTATTTCGATAGTGAGGTGTTCATCGATGGCGATGGCTGCTCTTTCGATCACCCGAATTTCAACGGGATTATTCGACATCAGACGTATTCGCTTCACACCAAAATACCGAAGAATTTCCGAACTGAACTCGTAGCGACGGTCGTCCCCTTCGAATCCGAGCTGATGGTTGACCTTAGCCGTATCCGTACAGGCATCCCGCAGCTCATACTCGCGCAGTTTATTCATGCCTCCGATCCCGAGGCTTTCCTGCAAATTGTAGATCAGGATGCCACAGCCTGAATTTGCGATCGCTTCCAGCGCGAAATCGAGTTGATCCCCACAATCGCACCGTCTTGAGCTGAAGGCTTCGCCCGTGAGGCATTGCGTATGGATTCTCACCAGTGGTGTATCAACCGGTTCGACAGCCTGTCCAAAAGATCCGAAAACGACTGCAACCGCGCTTTCCGTTTTGTCGTCAGATTCAAAAGGAATGATCGTAAAACTGCCAAAGTCGCTGGGAAGTTTTGCTGACGCGACTGTTATGGCCCTCATCCGCCGGGATTATAGCCCAACTGGTTAATTTTGAAGGTTGGGGTCGTCGGTTGAACTCGAAATTGAAATCAGCCTCGCAACTCCGTCATGGTCCAACCGCGCATTGAGGTTCCCACTTACATAGGCTGAACTAAGACGTTCACCGAGTAATCATTTTGGCGAACGATCGAATCCAACGACTCGCTTCTGCACCTTACCTTCCAAATCCGTCTCGTCTATTTCAAGTAAACCGATGAGTTCGCTTTTCACTTGGGGAGATCAAGAATTAGCAGTGTAGTTAGAGCGCC
>Ga0157375_10000556_pt1 | contig 33512 bp, 30 predicted proteins | sample M35metaG_FD_115311 | JGI IMG/M metagenome (GOLD analysis project Ga0157375, IMG submission 115311) | Miscanthus rhizosphere microbial communities from Kellogg Biological Station, Michigan, USA - M3-5 metaG | ecosystem: Host-associated > Plants > Roots > Rhizosphere > Soil | place: USA: Michigan... | reverse complement strand
TGGATGCGGAAAGCGGAGATCGCCGTCGACAAGAAGCAGGACGATCTTGCCCGCGCCGCAATCGATCGCGCCGTCGGCTATCGAAATATGGCCGAAAGCTATGAACAGGAAATTGCGCATCAGAAATCCCAGGTCGAGAACCTGAAGTCCGCTCTGCAGAAGCTCGACCTGAAACTGAGTGAAGCTCATGCCAAGAGCGAGCTGCTTCTGGCCAAACATCGGCGCTCGCGCGCGTTGAGCAAGGCCAGCCATGCCCGGATGGCGTTAACCGACGAGTCCAGCATGGGAACATTTGACCGCATGAAGAACAGGGTCCATGGAGAAGAAGCCATGAGTCACGCGCTGGCCGAAATGGCGGGCGACACCATGGAAGACCGGCTGGATGCGCTCGGCAAGGACGACGAAGTCGAACGGATGCTCGCCGATATGAAGAATCGAAAAGGTGTAGCCTGAAAATGCCAGAACTGAAATTGGAGCCGCTCGAGAGGCTCGATCTGCGGAAGTGTACGTCGGTGGGACGGATCGTCCTTGCCATGAATCAATGTTCCTTCGGCGCACGCATGCTCGGAGAAGTTGCACTCAAACTGCGCGATTGGATCCAGCAGGGCAGGAAAATTCGCGTTGTATATGACGGCCGCCCATTGCGGGACCTGCTCGAGAGCATGCGCACCCGGGGCTGGATTCACGACATCGTTCGTTCCGACGCGCTCCCGTCATCGGTACAGTCCGGCTTCGAACATCTGGTCGTCGGCCGATATTCGGAATCGGCCGACGAGTTCTTTCATCAGCTCGATGGCGCGATCATGATCAACAAGGAAGAACTTTCCCGCCCCGGTCAGGTGCGGGACGGTTTTTTTCCAGACGCGGTATTTGCCGATCCCACATTCATCCTTCCGGTTCTCAGCACCACTCTCGCGGAATGGATCGACGGTCGTCCCGCCTCTGTCGAAGATTTATTTCAGGAACTGTCAAAGTATCCCGCCGGGCAAAAAATCATCGAAGGGGCCGCAACGCTGCATCAAATGATCGCCGATCCGGAGTGCATGGTGTTTCTCACGTTGAGCGGCGCCATGACGATTGCCAAAATGGGCCTCGTAATCTGTGACATGGTGGATCTGGGAATGGTACAGGTCATTTCATCGACCGGCGCGCTGATGGCTCACGGCCTGATCGAAGGCGTGGGCCTGCGGCATTACAAGCACAACCCGGCACATCCGGATACGTTTCTGGCCGAACACAAACTCAATCGCGTCACCGACACGCTGGAGCCGGAAGAAAATTTCAGCCACATCGAAGAAGTTGTCGACGAGGTCCTCTCGTCATTTGACGGGAGGCAGCCCATCAGCCCCAGCATGTTTCATGATGCGATCGGAGAACACCTCGCGAAACACTTTCCAAACGATCGCGGGATTCTGAAATCGACTTTCGAGAAAAAGGTTCCAGTTCTCTGCCCCGCTTTCGTGGATTCGGAAATCGGCAACGATCTTTACGTTCACAATGCGAGACGCAAGCGCGATGGGCGCCCGCCGGTCATTGTGTGGCCCGAAATCGATTCCGAACTCCTCATTCGCAAGATGACCGGAACCAAACGCGGTGGAATCTTTTCCATTGGGGGTGGAGTGCCGCGCAACAATACTCAGAATGTGGCGCCACTTATCGAAATTGCAAATGAACGCCTTGGTCTCGACATGCCGACCCGCATGTTCACCTACGGCTGCCGTATTTCTCCGGATGCCATGTACTACGGACACCTTTCAGGCTGCACGTACTCGGAAAATGGATCGTGGCGGAAAATGGACCTGGTGCATGGACACTTCGCCGAGATTCGAGCAGATGCGACTCAGGTATGGCCGCTTGTCGTCCGATATGTGATGGATCGGATGGGAGCGTAGAGGAATGACTTCCCATTCACGATTACGCGGGCAGCGTAATCGTGAATGTCGACCCCTTCCCCAGCCTGCTCGTAACGGAAATTGTTCCCCCCTGGCTCTCTACGGCGTGCCTTGCGATGGCCAGGCCGAGACCAGTACCGCCGGATTCGCGCGCACGCGATTTTTCCACCCGGTAGAACCGCTCAAACACACGCACCAGATCTCCCTGCGGTATGCCGCTGCCGGTATCTTCGATATCCACCGCGAACCCGTTGCCCGTGACGCGTCCTGAAGTGCGAATCTGACCGCCCGGCTTGTTGTAATGAATCGCGTTGTCGAGCAGGTTCGATATCGCGAGCGCCAGCCGGCCTCGGTCGGCAAGAATTTCCACGGACGGGCAATCCACCAACACATTTATTTTCTTGTCGTCCAGTAGAGGATGCCTGGATCGAATCAGTTCTTCGATGAGCACTCGCACGAGGATGGGCTGTTTTTCAACCGGTGGCTCACTTTCCAGCTGAGCCAGTACGAGAAGATCATCCACAAGCGACTGCAGAAGGGTCGCATTCCGCTGAATCGTTTCCAGAAATTCGCGCGTATGTTCGGGATCATGGGCTGCGCTATCGAGGAGGGTCTCGGCATAACCTCGGATCGAAGTCAGGGGCGTTTTGAACTCATGAGAAACGTTCGCGATGAAATCCTTCCGCATTGTTTCCGTGCGGCGGATCTCTGTTAGATCGTGAAATACCACTACGGCAAGTGCCGTCTGACCGGAAAGTGATCGAACCGGTGCCGCTTTTGCAGACAGTACTCTTCCACCACCGGTGGTAAGGTCCACCGCCGGTACGTCCGTGCCCCGCAGCGCGTCCTTGACGGCCGATTCAAAAGCGGGATGACGCACCAGTTCCATCGGGATCTTACCTTGCGGATCGCCATGGATATCGAGCAGTCTGCGTATGGAATCGTTGGCGAGAACGACGCGAGCGTCACGATCGAACACAATGATTCCGGCGCTCATGGCGGCAACGATCGCCTCGATGCGACCTTTATCATCCTGAAGCTCTTCCATCTGTCTTCGGAGACTTCTGGCCATTGCGTTCAGAGAGGATCCCATGACGGCCAAATCCCGGTCTCCAACAACCGGCAGTTCGACATTCAAGTTCCCGACCGCGAGCGCGTTCGAGGCCTCGGCCATGCGATGGAGCGGCCTCGATACGAAGGAGTAAACCATGTAACCGAATACGAGGGTTAAACCGATGCTGATTATCAGAGCGATCAACAGCTGCTTCCGCAGTCCCCCGATCAGGCTCTCCACGGGCTCCAGCGGCCGCGCGACTCGAAGCACGCTGCCATCATCACGCCGGATTGCAACGTAAATGAAGGGCACTCCGACCGTCGCGCTTTGCCGAATCGATGTGCCTCGACCACCCTCCAATGCGGCCATCACTTCCGGACGATTGCTGTGGTTTTCAACGGAGGCGACTTCCTGCGGCGTCAGTTCCGAATCGCCGAGCACCTTTCCATCCTTATCGATGACCGTGACTCGAACCCCGAGTTGCATGCCGATGTCATTTGCAACTTCGATGTTTCCGCGCGACGGGCTGACGAGCATGTAGCGGGATGCGAGTTTAGCCGATGAATACAACTGATCTTCGATGTCGGATTCGAGTACCGTGCGCAGGCTGCTACCGAGATAATACCCCATCAGCAGCGTGATGAGCACAATCGCGACGACATTGAAGAACACCAGCCGCGAGTGGAGTTTAAACGCCATGCCGGACCGAGATCAGGAAAGTATGGTGTGGACGAGTGCCGCGATGAGTGCGGCGGCGGGGATGGTAACAATCCATGCCCATACAATGTTCTTGGTGACGGCCCAACGCACCGCCGTCAATCGGCGTGTCGAACCAACGCCGATGATGGCGCCGGTAATCGTATGCGTTGTACTGACGGGAATGCCATTCATTGCAAGTCCAAACAGACATACGGCCGCGGCGCTTTCGGCGCAGAAGCCGCCGATGGGACGCAATGCGGTGATGCGCTGTCCCATGGTCTTGACGATTCTCCAGCCGCCCGATAAAGTGCCGAGCGCTATTGCGCAATGAGCCAGGAGAATCACCCAGAGCGGAATATCAAAAGTTTTCAGGTACCCGGAAGTGAATAAGACACTGGCGATAATCCCCATCGTCTTCTGAGCGTCGTTCGTACCATGCCCCAGGCTGTATGCCGCGGCCGAGACCAGCTGCAGTTTTCGAAAACGGCTGTCGACGGCCCGGGGAGAAGAGCGTCGGGATGCCCACATCGTAATGGCCATGGAAATGAACCCCAGCACCATGCCAATCACTGGCGAAAGAACAATAAAGAGTAAAGTCTTCGTCCATCCCGAAACGATGATGACTCCGAGCCCTGCCTTTGCGACCGCACTGCCGGCGTATCCTCCGATGAGCGCGTGAGACGAACTTGTCGGAAGTCCGAAGTACCAGGTAATGATGTTCCAGACAATCGCACCCATCAGTCCGGCGAAAATCACCGTGCGGTCCACCGACTCCAGCCGAACCATGCCGCTGCCGATTGTTTTTGCGACAACGGTTCCAAAAATAAATGCTGCGGCAAAATTGAAGAATGCCGCCCATAGCACAGCCTTGCCGGGAGTCAGAACGCGTGTCGAAACAACGGTAGCGATGGAGTTTGCAGCATCATGAAATCCATTCAGATAATCGAAGACAAGTGCAGTCAGTATGATTCCAACGACGGCCCAGAAAACCGGAGAGTGAAAATCCACGCAACATTTCCTTTTCCCGAGGAGATTGATGCCCGAATCATCCCGGGCATGTTACAGTCCTGTGTCCGCGCCGAGTTCGGCGATGACGCGTGATTATACCTGCAACGTGTGGCAAGGAGATACCGATGGGCGTAGGTTCGATACTTCGTTTTTTTCTACCGCAGGACGACAAATTTCTACCCTACTTTGAACAATCCGCCGACAATCTCAAGGAAGCAGGCACGGTTTACGCCAGTCTCGCGAAAGCAAACAACCGAGAGGAAATTGCAGCAGTTCGAGACCAGATCAAGAAACTGGAACACGTTGGCGACAAACTGACGCACTCCATCTTTGAAGAATTGAACCGGTCGTTCATCACTCCGTTCGATCGCGAAGACATCTACTCCCTGACCAAGAGCATGGATGATGTCCTCGATTTAATGGATCACGTCGCCGATATCCTGGTGCTTTACCGTATCGACAAAGTGGAAGACGGGATGACCATGCTGCTCGAAGTGACCCGTCGCGCGATCTCCGACATTCACAAAAGCGTTCACACGCTTCGGAGCATCAATTACGACAAGGTGCGGGAACACATCATCAGCGTTCATGCGCTGGAGAATGAAGGAGACCGTCTCTATCGCCACTTCATCGGAAACCTTTACGCCGAAGAACGCGATGCGATCCGCCTGATGAAGTACAGTTCCATCTATAACGAACTGGAACACACGATCGACAAATGCGAAGACCTGATGAATTCGATCGAGTCCATCATTTTGAAGCAGGCGTAAACGCAAAACGCTGAAGCAGGAAAAAAGACTCACAATAGCGCTACTCCAACTTACAAAACTTTCAATTTTTCGGACGCGGCAACTCCGAAACAACTTCATGCGGCTGGTAGGCTTCGGAAAGCGCGTTTAGTTCAGAGGCATCCAGCTTCACATCCAGTGCTGCGACGAGTTGATCCAGTTGCTCCAATTTCGTGACGCCAACAATTGGCGCGGTGATTCCCGGCTGTTGCAAAACCCATGCCAGTGCGATCTGCACATTCGGTACTCCCCGTTTACGCGCGACTTCGCTGATCTTTTCGACAACCGCGAAATCCGGATCCGTGTAGTAGAGCTTCTTCATGTAATCGTCGGTCTTCGCACGGACGGTATCTCCGAAGTCTCCCTTGCGGCGTTCTCCGGTAACAAAACCGCGCGCGATCGGGCTGTATGGAATCACGGCAATTCCTTCCGCCCGACATAGCGGAATCATTTCCCGTTCTTCTTCGCGGTAAAGCAGATTGTAGTAAGGCTGCATCGATACCGGACGAGTCAATCCAAGCCGGTCCGCGGCGTAAATGAGTTTTGCGAATTGCCAGGCCGACATCGTGGAAGCTCCAATGTAGAGGGCCTTCCCTGCTTTTACGATGTCATGCAGCGCGAGCAGAGTCTCCTCCATGGGAGTGCCGGGGTCCCATCGATGCATCTGGAATATGTCCACAAAATCGGTATCGAGACGCTTCAGGCTCTGGTCGATGGCGGAAAACAAGTGTTTGCGTGAAAGGCCGCGATCGTTGGGATCGCCACTCATGGGACTCCACGCTTTCGTGCCGATCACGACGTGATCCCTCGACACGCCGAAGTCCTTCAGCGCTTTTCCGAGAATTTCTTCGGATCGTCCCAGAGAATACATATCTGCGGTATCGAAGAAACGAATGCCCAGTTCCAGGGCACGCTGAATGATCGGCCGGCTCTCGTCTTCCTCGAGCGCCCATTTTCTCCATGTCTTCGATCCGAATCCCATCGTCCCCAGCGCGAGGCGGGATACTTTCAATCCGGTCGATCCAAAACTGACATATTCCATTGGCAGGATTCCTTCTGAATTAGAATGTGTCACTATAAAATTTTTCGCCATACCGCACAACAGCGGTTGACGCGGTGGATTGGAGTGGAACGGATGTCGATCAGAAAGCACAACAATGGGAAGACGTGCATAGCATCCTCACGCCGGATCATCCCGATCCTGCTTTTCGCCAGTCTCCAGTTCGGCGTTGGAACCGCTCCGGGTCAGCAACCAGCAACAGCGGTGCGCGCCATACCCGCTCCAGCCACGCCGCTGCCACCAGAAGATCAATCCGCTGAAGTCACCCGGTTCTCGTTCATCGCCTATGGAGACACGCGTTCCGCAACGGACGGCACTGCACTGCAACCTGTACATTCTCAGCTTGTGGATTCGATGCTTCAGTCGGTCCAGCGGCTGCAGACCACGGAATTTCCGGTACGTTTTGTGCTCCAATCCGGGGACGCGGTAACAAACGGACGCATTGTCGGCCAGTTGAACACGAGCTTCGTTGACATCGTTTCCCGGCTGACTCAGGAGGCGAATGTGCCGTATTACCTGATTCCGGGAAATCACGATGTGACCACGGCATTGAGTGTTGGCTTCCCCGCGCGAGACGAAGGATTAAGGAACTATCTCGCCATGATGTCTCAGATCATTCCTCCGGATGGTTCGACTCGAAGACTTGCGGGTTATCCAACCTATGCGTTCGGATACGGAAACACGTTTGTGATCGGATTGGATTCCAACATTTCTCCCGATGAAACACAGTTCAACTGGGTGAAGAGTCAATTGGAGGGTTTGAACCGAAATCGCTTTGTGAATGTGATCGTTTTCCTGCATCACGCCCCATTCACATCGGGGGGACACCGCATTGCAGAACTTGCGACTATGGGAATTCGAATACGGTATATGCCGCTGTTCCGCACGCATCACGTCGCGGCGATCCTTGGAGGGCATGACCATGAATTCGAACACTACGTGGAACACTACACCGACGCGAGCGGAGTCCATCGCATGGATCTGATTGTCTCCGCCGGTGGCGGCGCTCCCCTATATGCATACACCGGAGAGCCGGATACCGCGGACTATCTTGCTGCCGGAGCATCGGCAAAAGTTCAGCTGGACCATATCGTGAAGCCGTTTCCCGTGGCGGCAGATAACAAGTTTCACTTCACGATTCTCCGCGTGGATGGGAATAAACTCAGCGTGGAAATCGTTGGACTCGATCCGGCCGCCAACTTCAAACCGTACGGGAAAGACGTTTTCGATTTACGGGATTAGTTGCTCCGGCTGTTGTCGTCGCTCTATGACCGCCCTTGCAATAATTCGCCCGTCAATTTCCAACGATGGCGATACCCCAGGGTTTGTCGCCAACCTTGATCTTCTTGACCACGGTGTTTGTGGACAGATCCACAACGGATACGTCATTGGATGGACCGTTGGCCGTATACAGAAACTTCCCATCCGGCGACAACCCGATTCCCCACGGCCGATCCCCCACTTCAAATGACGCATCGACCTTGTTGGTGGCGGTATCCACGACGAACACTTTTTTCCCACGTCCCGTGCTGACGAAGAGTTTCGAGCCGTCGCTGGAAACGGACATGCCCATGGGTTTGATTTCTCCGGCTTTGCCCAGTTCCACTTCGCCGGTCACGACGAGCTTTGCCGTATCGACGATGCTGAACTTCCCGTCATTTTCACGCGTCACAAACGCTTTGGATCCGTCCGGCAGGAAAGCCACCTGTCGCGGGCGGCTGCCAATCTTGAGAGTCTTGATGACTTTGCGTGTTGTGGTATCGATCACCGAAACGGTTCCCTTGTCTTCCGAAGTCACCCAGACGAATTTTCCATCCGGGTTCGTTGCGACACCCTCCGGTTCGTCTCCAACCTTCAGGCTGGCCAGGATATTGCCTGTGGCAATTTCCAGGATGCTTGCCGCGGCATTGTCTTCATTGGAGATATAGAGCAGGGCTCCATCGTGGCTTAAGCTGAATTCCTCCGGATCCGAGCCTCCGGGAATGATCTTCACCATTTTGTTTTGCGAAACATCGATCACGCCGATCCCATCGGCTTTCTTGTCGGCCGGGGGAAGAGACTTCTCATCCACGCCAGGACCGCCAATCGGCGAGCCACTCAAGGCGACATACACTGTCTTCCGATCCGGACTCACATGAGTGCCGCGCGGCCGCTTCCCGACTTCGACAGTGGCGACGACTTCGTTGGTAGTCGGGTCGATGACGCTCACGTTGTTGGACGTCTCGTTGGTGACGTAGACGTGGTAGGTCGCGGCTGGCTTCTCCGCCGGCTTCGGCGCCTCGGCCGGCTTGTTGCAGGCGGAAAGTAACAGTACAGCGGCACCGATTGTAAGAATGTTTTGTCTTGTCATATCAAAAGCTCACTTTCGTTTTCTCGGACCGGATGGACGATTCGACGATGAACCGCCCCCGGCAATCGCAAGTGCGAGCAGCCCGCCCAGAATCGGGAGGCCGTCGCCCTTCGACAAGAATCCGTACTGAAAAATACTGCTGTGTGCGAAGTGGATATTCAGCACCATCAGAAAAGCGATGATTGCGGCCGGCCGCAGCCATACTCCCGAAAGCAATGCCAGTCCGGTTGCGACTTCTCCCAGGAACACCAGTCGTGCGAAGACAGGAACGCCCGGAATCAGAATTGTTTCGATATACCATTTACTGACTGGAACACCAGTGTCGGCCCATTTCTTCAGAGCCACGGTCAGCAATCCGGAATCCAACATCCACGGAAGCTTGTCCCACCCTTCAAAAATGAAGAAGACACCCAACGCAATTCTTACCGCAAGAAGAGCGACTCGCTCCCGGCTCATTCGCTGCACGCGCTATTTCTTATCTGGCAATGCGTAGACGTACATCGCGAAGCCGGTCGATGGGGCAACAACTTCCGGCGTTACCTGATTGGGCACGAGCCAGGGGCTGCCGCCGCCGGTCCCCGTCGTCACCGCAACGTATTGTTTGCCGCCGACGCTGTAAGTCATCGGAAAACCCTGGACGGCGGTCGCCAGCTTCTGCTCCCAGAGAATTTTTCCGGTCTTCACATCCACGGCGTGAACCATCCAGCCCCGGTCTCCGACAAATGCAACTCCACCGGCGGTGGTCACCACGCCCGTCAGGAACGACGCTCTCTGTTCGATCTTCCAGACTTCTTTCAGCGAACCGACATCGTAGGCCGCAAGCTTTCCAAGATTGCCGTTACTGCCGGGCGATTCATAGAAGGCGCGATCGGCGCCTCCCGCATTTCCGTTGCCGGTAAGATTCGCGGCCTGAGGAACCATGACCTGGCACGCCTGCACGAGCGGAGCAATGAGCAGGTTCGTTGGAGGGTGGTAGCCGGTTGCCGGCCAGTTGTGGCCTCCTGCGCTGGTCGGACAAGCATCCACCGGTTTGCCAACGACCTGGTGAAAGATGTCATCTCGGTAGTGAGGCCTTCCGGTTTTTGGATCGAAGCTGTCCCAGATATTCTGAAAGACCGTTTCGGTATGACCGAGATATTTCCCGGTCTTGCGATCGAGCTTCCAGAGAATTCCGTCTTTACCAATGGTCAGGACGAGATTCTGTCCGCCGCTGTCCACCAGCACGCGTTCGAAAACAACGTCAAGATCGAGGGACTCGGCGGGAGCGTGTTGAAAGTACCACGCCAGTTTTCCGGTATCGGCATTCAGAGCGACCGTTGAACTCGAATAAAGAGCGTCCCCATCGGTGGCGCGGGTGGCAATCATCCAGGGTTTCGACTGCGCGACGCCGATGTAGAACAGATTCAATGCGGGATCGTAGCTTCCGGTAATCCACGACTCACCGCCCGCGCGATTCTTGTCGGGAAGGTTACCCCATGTACCGCCGCCGGGCTCGGAGGCTGACGCAATCGTGTTGAACTTCCACAGCTGCTTGCCGGATGTTGCATCGTAGGCGGCGATGTAGCACTTTTCTTCGACGTAGTTGCCGCAGCCGCCGCCCGCGCCGCCCTCAATGACTTTTCCGTTGGTCACGACTGGACCGCTCGAGTTGCTGTGTCCGGTGTTAACGTCGAGAGCGATCTTCCCGTTTCGAGCATCGACACCGACAAGGCGAGTGCCGACCATCATGTAGAGATTGTTCTGGTAAATCGAAATTCCTCGAAGATCAATGTTGCCGCCGACGGTCGATTCCCAGATTATTTTTCCAGTCGCGCCATCGATCGCCTGCAGGACGCCACCAAAGTTCGGCAGGTAGATGACTCCGTTGTGAACGATGGGCGCCGGCTGATTGGTTCCGCCTTCCCGCATGGGGACTTTAAACGCCAATTGAAGGTCCTTCACATTGTCTTTGGTGATCTGGTTGAGAGGACTGTAGTCGGTCGCCGCATAGTCGCGGCGAATCATCAACCAGTCGCCGGGATCCTGTTTCTTCAGCATCGCGTCGGTGACGGGAACGTAGTTTTGAACTTCGCCGGCAATGGTAACCGCGGGGGGAGCAGGAGCTGCAGCAGCACCACGTCCCGCGCCACCGGCACCACCCGCTCCCCGTGCTGGAGCGCCTCCGGCGGGAGCCTGTCCGGCAGCCGGAGGGAGCGCAGGAGCACCGCCACCGGCCGGAGCTCCGCCCTGTTGTGCAGGTGGGCCGGCCTGGCCCGCAAGAAGGAATGCGCCCGATATGGCGATACCCAAAATTCCCAACATCACGCGTTTGTTTTGATAAAACATTCTTCCTCCTGATTCGCGGGTTATTTCCCGGTGTCTCTCGCGAGCCAACCGACGACATGACCAGTGGGCGAGCCTTCGCTATGGACCTGTAAGTACATCTTGCCCTTCTTCAACGCATCGACCTGTTCGGCGGATAAATCGAACATGCCGCTGAAGGTACCGCTCTTGCCATCGGCAGCTTTCACCAGAGTCAATTTGAAGATCGCCGTGCCAGGGTAGTTGCGGGCGCCCATTGCCGGACCCATAAAGAGATTCGCTTCAGTGGCCGGAGAAGCAAATTTTTCAAAGCTGCCGCTGACCGTCAGCTTCTTGCCGCCAAGCGTCGCCATGGCAGTTCCCTCGGCACCTTTGACGCTGTCCGCCGTAACGGCGATGCCGGCACCACGGGACGACAATGACGGCACCGCCGATAGCCGCGCTTTGTATTTGTCGCCGCTTTGCGCGGCGGCAGTGACGGCAAGACACACCAGCCCCGCCGCAATCCACACCGCGATATATCGATTGAAAGCCATGCTTACTCCCCCGCCAAGAATTTTGGCAGCTAGAATACAGCGAATGTATACTGCCGCAACGCAAATTGTGAACGCGCAGTATTCGATAAGGAGATTCACCATGGCACTGCAAAGACTATCCCGGATAACGAGTTTTGCCGCGGCAGCATTTGTGCTGATGCTGGCAATTCAGTCGACCGCGTCAGCGGTTACAACGTGCGAAAGCCTTGCCGGTTTGAAGCTCGCCGATACCACCATCACCCTGGCGCAATCCGTCGAAGCTGGAAAGTTTGTCGCAGCTCCCGCGGGACGAGGTGGCGGAGCCAATGCCTTCGCGGACCTTCCGGCATTTTGCCGCGTCACAGCGACGATCAAGCCCAGCAGCGATTCGGATATCAAGATTGAAGTCTGGCTGCCCGCCACAGGATGGAATGGAAAATTCCAGGGAGTGGGCAATGGGGCGTGGCTGGGCTCCATCACCACCAACGCTCTCGCCACGGGTCTTCGCAAAGGTTATGCCACCGCGAGCACGGACACGGGTCACGAAGGCAGCAGCGCCAGCTTCGCCCTCGGGCATCCGGAAAAGCTGATCGATTACGGATATCGCGCCGTTCATGAAATGACCGTCAAGGGCAAAGCCATCACGACCGCGTTCTACGACAACAGTGCACCGAAGTTTTCCTACTTCGTGGGATGTTCGGCTGGGGGCAAACAGGCCATCAAGGAAACGCAAATGTTCCCTGCAGACTACGATGGTGTCGTCGCGGGTTCACCCGGAGTGAACTGGTCCGGACGGGCTCTTCAAACCGTCTGGGTGGGACAGGCCGTGGCTCAAGCTCCCATCCCGCAACCGAAATTTGCGGCAATCAATGCTGCAGCGATTGCTGCGTGCGACGCGATTGACGGCGTCAAAGACGGAGTTATCGAAAATCCCCGCGTGTGCAAATTCGATCCTCAGGTTCTGCTCTGCAAAGCGGAAGACAACAACTCCTGCCTGACGGCACCTCAGGTTGAAACCGCTCGTAAGATTTATGCGAATGTGAGCAACAGCCGCACAAAACAATCTCTCGTTGCAGGCCTTTATCCTGGCAGTGAACCCGGCTGGAACACCATGGCCAGTGCTCAGCCGTTTGCTCCGGGCGTGGACCTGTTCAAGTACGTTGTGTTCAATGATCCAAACTGGGACTTCAAAACGCTGAACTGGGATTCCGATATCGACAAGACGCTGAAGGCCAGCAAAGACATGGATGCGATGGATACCAACCTGAAGCCGTACTTCGATCGGGGAGGAAAAATCATTTCGTACCATGGCTGGACCGATCCGCAGATCTCTCCCGGCAGCACGGTCGACTACTATCAGAGTGTTCTCGACAAGATGGGCGGCGCCGCAAAGGTTCAGGAAAATTATCGGCTGTTCATGGTGCCGGGAATGAACCACTGCGGTGGTGGAACAGGTACCGATCAGTTCGACATGCTGACGGCGCTGGAAAACTGGGTGGAGAAGAAGCAGGCCCCCGCGGCGATCACGGCATCACGAGCCAATCCGGTCCGCACCCGGCCGCTTTGTCCCTATCCACAGGTGGCTACATATAAAGGTAGCGGCAGCACGGACGACGCCGCCAGCTTCGTTTGTAAATAAAGAAGCTGCAATCCTGTGTGGTGATTGCTCAGGAACCACCCCTCGCATGGTCTCGACTTCGTCTCGACCATGCTGCCCTCCTGACTCAGGAGGGCAGTTTGCTCGCTCGACGGAATTTCTTCTCCGTCAGGTCCGCTTTCGTCACGTCACGCTCCCCGCCGAAACGTAGCGGCAGCACCGATGACATAAGCCAAACTGCTGCCCTCCTGAGTCAGGAGGGCAGCGGGATCGCGAAGCGGATCCCGCGAGGGGTGGTTCCGAAGCCGCAATCCTGTTGACCGCTAGACGGAATTTCTTCTTCGTCAGTTGCCCGACGCTTTTCCGATGGCTTTCATCAGGTCCGCTTTCGTCACGTCACGTTCCCCACCGGCAGGAGCGTGTCCCGAGATGATCAAGTTGTAGTCCACTTTCAGGCGATCCATTTCCGAAGCGAGCAGCTTCTGGAATGCGGCCTGTCCGGTTCCCGTGGTCACGGCACCGGCTGCGCCCGGGTTGTAGGCGTCTGCTTCGACGATGGTCTTGATCTTCGGCAGATACGCCACGAGCATGTCTTCGCCGTGGACGGCCCCATGGAGCCAATACAACTCCAGCGTATTTGTGGCATCCTTCATCACGAGCTTCTCACCGACCCATTTGAACTTCGGAGTCATCTTTTCAATAGCGGCCTTGTCTCCCTTCGTTTTGGCATCCGCCTGCGCCTGCGCCAGTTTGTCGGGAGCCGATAACGTCCGTGGATTGCTGAACCAGACGGGATACAACTGCTTGTCCATCTGCTGTGCCACAATGGTCATCCCACCTTCCGCGACAGCGGTCCGAAGCGAGCCTTCATGATCGTAGTGGTTGTGAAGAGCTACCACATATTTGATCGGCTTGTTGGGGAACAATTTTTTAACTTCAGCCAGGGTTCCATCAAACCCGGCCTGAGGTGCATCAATAATGACAACATAATCTTTGAACTCGACAGCGACGCTGCGATACCCGCTATTGATTTGATAGACACCGTCGCCGAGTTTCTTCGATGTCGTTGCTGCCGCTGCGGCACCACCGCCACCACCACCGCGTCCACCTCCGCCGCCCTGTGCTGCGCCTCCTCCGGGTGCACCTCCAGCCGGTGCGCCAGCGCCGGCTGCGCCTCCGCGTCCGCCACCCGCTGCACCCCCAGGGGCTCCAATGCCACCAGGCGCTCCACCGCCTCCAGGTGCTCCACCACCGGCCGCTGCTGCGCCTCCGCGTCCACCGCCCCCTCCACCACCAGCCCCAGCACCGGGCGCGCCGCCGCCGGCGCCCGCACCGCCGCGTCCGCCACCACCTCCACCAGCGGGAGCTGCTGCAGGCAACGGAGCGGGTGCGTTCGGCTTCACATCGGTAATCATGATCTCGTTCCACGAGAGTCCACCGCGGGTTTCAACGATGCTTGTTGGAAACTGCACGCCGCCGAAATCCTTATAGCCGCTGAAACTGTCTTCGACGAGCATGTCGCCGATCAACACCGGTTCCTCGATCCAGGTCTGAACTTTCGCGACCATGTTTTTATCATCGATGAATCCGCTGACCGTATACGACACGCCGGACGGTGCCTTCGCATCGACAGGAAATGAGACGACGGTGTATTTCTTTCCGCCAATCGACTCCGATTTCGCGGTGGCGTTCGTCGCCGCTGCGGCAAGTTTCAGGAATCCCGGAGGCGAAAGGTTGATCCATGTTTTCGCAGCCCAGTTGGCGTTGGCCGCGATGTTTGCAGTATTGGAGGCTTCGGCGCCCGGATCCAGGCCACCGCCGCCGGGAAGCAATCCGGTTTTGGGATCCGCTGGTCGGGACTGCAGAGCCGTCCGTGTGGAAGTGCCCGCCGAATAATCAATAAAGCGAACGTAATTCTTCTCGGTAAATTTTGGCCATCCTGCCGCGACGCTTTGCAGCTGCCCGGCGCCGGTGCCTTCGAACCCGGATCCGCTGTATTGGATCGTATTGAGCTTGTCGTAGCCCATCGCTTTTGTTGCATTCGCAATGACAGTCTTCGCATCCTGAGCAACAGCCACGCCCGACAACAACATCAACGTTGTCGCGAGTGTGACAACAATCCCTAACCCTTTTTTCGTTTTGAACTTCAAGTGAACCTCCAGATTTCCTGTTTGCCGCTTACGGTAAAGCGAACACATTGACGGTGCCGCCTGCCGCGACTGCGACATACTGCTTGCCGTTGCGAGCCTGATACGTCATTGGATTTGCGGATCCATTCGAATTTAATCGCGTCACCCAAAGCTCCTTCCCCGTTTTGGAATCGAGTGCGCGGAATCGGGAATCGCTGGTTGCCGCGATGAACACCAACCCACCCGCAGTGGTGATGGGGCCGGCGGAGCCGCCGCGTCCCGTATTTTGTTTTCCGGCCGGCAGGTTATCACTCACACCCAGCGTGACGTGCCACGCAATTTCTCCGGTCGCCGCATTCACCGCCCACAGCTGACCCCATGGCGGTTTCTGACACGGCATGCCGCTGGCCGTGAATCCGGAGTAGGGCCCGGGTCCATTCACGCTGCCGCGATCGTATGGAATCGGCGATCCCTGCGTGAGGTTGCCGTAGTTTCCGCCCTGCACTTTCTTTTCAATCCATCCGACCAATGCCGCGTCCTGTGTAAACACGAAGACATAACCCAGCGTGGGATCGGCAGCAGGCCCTCCCCAGTTCGGGCCGCCGTTTCCTGGAAACTGAATTGAACTTTTCGGAGGAGTTCCCGCCTCATGATAGAGGAACGGGGTATAAGGGCCGACATTGTAAAAGCCGCCGCTGCGATCATACAAATCCTGACAGGCTTTCGCATGTTCGGGAGTCGTGTCTTCTGCGGTGACAATGTCTTCCTTCTTAAAGGATGTTCTTCCCAACGCGGGCGGTTTATTCGGAAACGGCTGCGTGGGTGAATACCATTCACCTGGTGCATCGCCCTTTACCACTGGTTTTTCCGTGACACCGAACAACGGCGTGCCGTTGGTCCGATCGAGAATGAACATATTTGCGGACTTGTTGATGACGGCGAGAGCGGGAATGGTCCGGCCGTTCTGCTGGACATCGAGCAGCACCGGAGCAGAAGGCATATCCGTATCCCACAGATCGTGATGAACCGTCTGAAAATGCCAGATATATTTCCCGGTATCGGCGTTCAGTGCAACGACCGAATTCGCATAGAGATTGTTTCCTGGGCGATCGCCTCCCCAATAGTTGCCGGCAGGGGTCCCCAGGCTGAAATAGACGATGCCGCGGTCTTCATCCGCCGTGATGTACCATCCCCAATGATTGACGCCCTGTCGATCTTTCCAACCGTCGTCGAGCCAGCTTCCGGCAAAATTCGGATCACCGGGTTGCGTCACCGACTTGAAAGTCCAAATCTTCGCACCGGTACGTGCATCGTAGGCGCGCGGATCGCCCGGCTGATTGCCAACGCTGACTTCTCCGTTGTTATTGCCCACGAAGATGAGATTTCGGAAAATGGCAGGAACGCCGCCCCATTGAATGTCGACGTCGACCGAACCGCCCGTGCCAAATGTGGAATCGAGTTGACCGTCGCTGGCTTTCAGCGCGGCGAGTCTGCGTCCGGCCATAAAAAAGATGCGGGGTGCAATGGTTCCATCGCCGGGCCAGTAAGCCACACCACGCGTCGACGGCGTTCCAATGGTTGTTGGAGCGTCGGGTTGCCCCGTTGCCGGCGCGGGACCCCGCGCTCCGCCGGCAGGCGCTGCCGCACCGCGTGCGCCGCGGCCACCACCTCCGGCTACAGGAACCGGTCCATATCGCCAAACTTCCTTGCCCGTATCCGCTTCAACTGCGAGGACACCGCCGGGAGTCGACACATACATCACTCCGTTCACCACGATTGGTGTTTCCTGGCCGCCCACTCCGGTGATGGTAAACGCGTTTGTCAGTGTCTGAACGTTTTGGGTGTTGATCTGTTTTAAGGTGGAGAATCGAGTCCCGGCAAGGTCACCGGTATATCTCGGCCAGTCCGCGCCGTTTCCTTTTGCCGTTGCACTCTGCGGCATAAATGAAGAGAGCGCCACATTTCCCAGGATCACGAGCATCGCGATAACTGCCGGGAAGATGAAGGCAAACCGAATCCGCATGGTCACGCTCCTAACGCCGAGAATGGCGCATATTCTTTATCACACTTCAGACCCTGTCAAGGAGACCGGGACATTCAGGCCGAATCCTTTGCCCGTTGGTGTAAAAAAATTGGGGACGCATTCGCGTCCCCAATTCGGAGTCTGAATATTAGATTTCGGTGAGCTACTGAGCCGGAGGAGGAGGAGCACCGCGTCCGCCGCCTCCACCACCGGGAGCACCAGCGCCGCCAGCGCCACCGCCGGCACCACCGCGTCCGCCGCCTCCACCACCGCCACCACGTCCGCCGCCCGGAGCACCGGGGGTCACGCCCTGAGTGGACGGAGGTGCGTCTTTAGCCGCGCCGCCAGCCGATACCGGATACAGCGCCATGTCCATGTCGCCCTCGACGCAAGCCGTTTCGGTTTGCTCATATCCGGTTGGCCGTTTGTCCCATGAGTTCGGGTACTTCGTCAGATTTCGATTGAAGTTCGCCTGCATCTTCCAGGGTCGCGTCAGCGCAATGGGATCTTCGACGGTCGCTTCGTAGCTGATCGTATTGGAATCGACCATCGTAAATCGTTCCACCACGTGAGTCGCATCGCTGTGCACGGCACCCGATGCATCCCACCAACCTGCAGCCTGACTGGTGGAATCGACAACCAGCGTATCGCCTTCCCATTTGCCGATGGAGTCGGCCTGATACAGTTTGATGTTCGCGGGAATGTGCTTGCGGTCATCCAGGTAGATAAGGCGGGTCGCACCGACCGTGTCCCATGCGAATGCGATGGTGTTTTTATCCTGGACGACCTGCATGCCCATCTGGATACCGAAGTTCGTCGGTACACCCGCGGGCAGGCAGTGGGCATACGGCTCATCAAACATGTGGTTCTTGGCCGTATCCGCAGACTTGGCTTCCCATTCGGCGTTATACGGAATCTTTCCGCCCTTCGCACCCGCTTCATCCAATATCACGCCACGAGCACCGCCCTGATTGATGTTGGTCGTGGTCGGGGGCGTCCAGTAACCCGTGAAATCCGGTTTACCGTCCGGACCGCGCACTACAGGACCGGCCGGAACCGCAGGAGCTCCGCCACCGCGTCCGCCGCCACCGCCAGCTCCAGCGCCACCTCGACCACCGCCGGGTGCTCCGCCGGGAGCTCCACCTTGCGGGCCGCCCGGTGCTCCAGCAGGAGCGCCACCCTGAGGTGCCTGAGCCAGAAAGCTCTGGGCCACGATCATGGCAAATGCGACGCATGCAACGATTGCTATTCCGAGATATCGTTTTCTCATCTGAGATTTCCTCCACCTAACATCAAAGCCATCCATACGACTCGCCGGCCGACTCAATTGCCCGTGACGATTCGGAGATAGTCGCCTTTGCCTTCTTTGAGCAGCTGTTCCTTGAATACCTGGCACTCGTACTCCAGAACGCGGAAATTCTTCTCCTTATGCCGGTACAACAAGGTTTCGATCGTAAATGGCCGCGCATAAACCTTTGAGTCATCCAGCGTGGCGCGATACGTGATCAGGTCGGGTCCATTGAACGTATAGCGTTCGACAACGTGCAATGCGTCGCTGTGATAGTTACCACTCCCGTCCAGCCACGTCGGCCGGGTTGGATCGTCGTTCAAATTTGAGACATCCACAACCAATGTGTCGCCTTCCCATCTGGCGCGCGAATCTCCGTTAAAGAAATCGATTCCCTCCAGATGCTTGCTGTCGTTCACGTACAGGTCCCTGCGGTTGTGAACGAATTCAAAAGTCATCTGAATCATTTTGGGGCTTTGCGTAATCTGAAACGGGAAAGGAATGTACATGATTCGCGGAGTGCCGGGCTTCCAGCAGCGGGACATCGGATCTTCGGCGCGGTTCTTGTAGTTCGCCTGTCTGCGCGCCAGAGCGTCGGGCTTATATGGAATTTTGCCGTCGGCGGGATCGACGATAATTCCCTGGCCGGCGCGAACTCCCCATGAAGCGGCATGCGGCTCGATGTCACCATTCGCCGAGTCATCCAACACCTGCCAGATCCCACTGAAATCCGGATGGCCGTCGGCCGTTCGGGGAAGCGCGGGACCGGCAGGTGCTGCACCTCTTCCCTGGGCTGGAGCTTGTGCGGGTGCCCCTGCTCCTCGTCCGGCCTGCCCTGCGGCCGGAGCTGCGGGAGCAGCTCCGCCTCTACCTCCAGCAGGCGCCTGCGCAAGCAGCAACGCTGCAGAAGCAGCAGCCACCAGGGCCAGGGTTATCAACGTCAAAAAACTGGTAACACGAAGCCTCATCTGGACACTCCTCTGCAAACGTAATCTGTTAATGGACTGGCGAACAACCTGACTCTTTTCGGATCAGGTTATTGAGCAGGAGGCGCTCCGCTCAGGTTCATCACGGTATTGGAAGACAGAATCGTCAGGTTCGACGCGAAGATGTGATTGGAACCGTCCTTCGCGGGAGTACCCGTCATCGTGACTTCTTCACCCGCTGCCACCAGCTTCTCGACGATTGGCTTTGTCCAGCCGTTTCGGAACAACACGTTGATGGGAGGAGTTTCACCCTTCCAGACAACCTTCTTTCCATCGGCGCCGGTGACTTCCACGTAGGCCCATGAATGAGGATTGACCCAGTCAAACTTGATCAATTTCCCCTTCAGGTTCACCGCCGCGCCACCGTATTCGGCCATGAATGAGTGATGCGCGAAGAGCGGGACCGCAGCCAGCATGACTCCGACTGTTACGAACACGATCAGTCTAGTTTTCATCGAACGTTCCTCCTTACCTCGATAACTTTTTCTTAAGAACTTTAACCTTTATCTATACCTGGATAATCTGTTTGCCGCGCGAGGCAAAGACTATGCACTGTCCGCACTAAAGTCAAGCGTACGCATGGGATTCGGCTGAGGTTACTGCGTATCGTGTGCGCCTATTTTTTCAGGGCCGCTTCGCCAAATTTGGACGCATCGATAGCTACGTTTGTTTTGATGTCTTTCAGCTTGGCGCTGTACTTCCCGTCCAGCCACGAGAACCTCAATTCGAACGGAAATTTGATGCCATTGACATCGCGATAGTCCAGATAGTCGATCTGGACGGGAACGCGCCCGACAGGGGAAGGAGCATAACGGACCAGACGTCGGAGCAGTCCGGTATCCTGATCAAAGAACAATGTTGCAAGTTCGTCGCGGCTCGGGCCACGCGGACCGTTTCCCTGGACAATGTTGTAGTCCTTGTTATCGATGACTCGCGTCAGTCCCGTGCGCCATCCGGTCAGAGCGGACTTGATCTGGCCCGGGAATGCAAGCATCGCTTCCAGTTTTTCGCCCGTCAATTCGCCTCCCACGAGTTCGTACTGGGGCAGGAATCCGCGAGGCGTCTTGACCCAGCCCCTGGTGCCGTCGACGGTCCAGATGCTGTCTCCGCGTTCCGGGTGATCCTTGAAGGTGATGGTGGTCGTCTTTAGATTGGGAGCCTTTGCATAAATTGTAAACTCCCCGTCACCTCCGAAATCGCCATAACCAATGCTCGCACCCGTCGCAATAAAACTGGTCAAACCCGCCAGGCGCTGGGCGCCGCCAACGGCCTGGATGTACTTGTCGAGTATCTGATCAGCGGTCAGCTTTCCAACGCCCGGATAGGCGATATCTGGATCTTCCACGTTTGGAGCTTCATACAAATGATCCAGCGCAATCGAAGTTGCCGGCCGCGTTTGCTGGCGATGGCAGGTCCAGCATGTGACGCTCTGTACACCCGCAAAATTGGTTTGGTTGATGCTCGCAACCATCTCAATCATTCTTCGCGCGGTCTTCTTGTCGGCAATGGTATCGATTGCAAAGTCCACCTTGTCTGTACCCGCCCCGGGATGGCAGTCCGCGCAATCGAAACCGAGTGCGGCCGAAATCACACCCATGCTGGCAATGAAGTCATCCACGCTGAGTTCCTTGAGCGTGCTGGTTGTGACGTTCTTAAAATAGGCGCCGGCTTTGGGATAGGTCGTCGGAGCGGCGCCACGAGCCTGTGCCGCAGGTGCGGCCGGTGTGGGAGGTGTCGCGCCGCGGGCCGGTGCCGTCGGCGTCGCACCACCTCGAGGGGGAGCCTGGGTCTGGCTCACCATGGTCGTCACCGTCCAAACGATTGCCAGCCCTGTAACAACTAAAGGCAGCCGGCGAAACCATAACTTCATTTTGCTTCCTCCATATGAATGCGCACTTTGCACGCGAAATTGTTATTCGTGTGGACTTCGAAGTCAACATGAGATGCGGAGTGTAAAAGGGAGAACCTTGGCGCGAAGCGCCAGGTGGGGGAGAAGGTCCAAAACAAAATAGCAATTACTCCACTACTGCCTGAGCTTCAATCTCCACGAGCATATCGGGGGATATCAACCGGCTCACTTCCACTATCACGGTCGCGGGACGAATCTCTCCAAAGAATTCGCCATGGGCTCGTCCAACTTTTTCCCATTCATCGATGTTCTTCAGGTACATCCGAGTCTGGACGACATCCTTCAATGACGCGCCGGCGCGATTGAGCGCCGATTCAATATTCTTTATCGCCTGTACCGTTTGTGCGTAAGCATCTCCAACGCCGACGATCTCGCCCTTCTCGTTGGTTGCCGTCGTTCCGGACACGTGGACCGCGCCGCCGATGCGGACGGCCCTCGAGTATCCGATCAGTGGCTCCCACTTCGAACCTGTTGAAATATTATTTCGAGACATTCCTGCTCCTTTGATAACTACCGATTACTGCACACAAGCCTCTAATGACTATCCAGACCGGGTGAAATTGTATCCGTAATTGCGCTGCGACACGTACTGGATGCAGCAGGGAATAATTCGTTTACTATGGTGCGTTTCAACTATCGAGGGTGAGGTTTACGACATGGGGGTTTTTCAAAATATGACGCGACGAGAGTTCCTGACGGCAGCTGCTCTGGCACCGTTGGGGGCAATGGCGTCTGATAATGAAGGCGGCGGAAATCCGTATCATTATCACTACGATCACCTTCTTGGAACATCCATGGATCTTGTGGTGTGGACACGAGACGCTCAGGTGGCAGAGCACGCACGCACTACAATCATCGATGAAATACTGCGGTTGAACTCCGTCCTCAATACTCGCGATCCCTACAGCGAAATCAACGCGATTGAATCTCCCTTCGCTCCTTCGCGGGACCTGCAGGCTGTGTGTACGGCATACGAGCAGTGGGAGCGAAGGACCGAAGGACTGCTTTCGATCCGGCCCGCCGGAAAAGACTCTCCACGGAACGTGGATGCGCTGGGGAAGGCATACATTATTGATCGAGCCGTGTCTGCCGCCCGGCAGTCAGCTCCAGGAATGAGTGCCCTGTTGCTGAACATCGGAGGCGATATTGCTTGCTGGGGAGATACACCGCACGTCGGCGTGACGAATCCTCAGGAATCGCATGACAATGCGCCGCCGTTGACGATGCTTGCAGCTCGAAATGCGGCCGTCGCAACAAGTGGGACCTACGAACGAGGCGAACATCTGATCAATGCGCGCAATCGATGTCCGGCACCACGGGGCGTCAGCGCCACAGTGATTGCGCGAGATGCTGTCACTGCGAATGCGCTAGCGACGACACTGTGCGTGACGGACGCTGAAGAAGGCTTTCGTCTGGTGGAGGAGACTCCGGGAGCCGAAGCCCTGCGAATCTCACCTGATGGCCAACAGAAGCGCAGCTCGGGATTTGCACGCATGGAGAGACCTCTCGTCATTAAAACAAGCCGAGCCGCGCTGGCGGCGGACTGGCCGCCAGGGTTTGAAATGTCGCTGGCTTTGGTCCTCAAACCTGGAGGATCTGCTTTTGGCGGCCGAGGCGGAGGTTTCGGAGGACGTGGTGGCGGACGGCCACTACCTCTGTTGTATGTCGCAGTATGGATGGAAAACTCCGCAGGAAAAGTCGTCCGCGTTCTCGCCTTCTGGGCCAACAAGCCGCAGTACTATCGAGAGATGTCCGGATTCTACGCGGCGATGGGACGGAACCAGAATCTGATGTATTCCCTCGCGCGCGCCACGCGGCGTCCGGGCAGCTACACACTGGCGTGGGACGGCATGGACGATCAAAATAAACCCGTGCCGCCGGGTGTCTACAAGATCGTGGTCGAGACGAATCAGGAGCACGGCGACTACGCGAAGCAATCGGGCACGATAGAGTGTTCCGATATGCCTGCATCCCTGACGCTCCCTGCGACTTCAAACTTCGAGCCGGTGATTGTGCAGTACGGCCCCAGACAGAATCGCGCATGAAACGTTTTCTTCGCATCGTGTCGCATTGGGGTTTGCTGCTGCACATTTACATATCGATGGCTGGATTTTCGCTGGTGTTGCTATTCGCCGTGACCGGCCTCACGCTGAATCATCAGGACTTTGGATGGGGCGATCCGAAGTTGACATCATCCGAAATGGATATCCCGGTAGAACTGCTCGCGCATCCGATGAAGGCGGCGATCGAGAACCAGATTCGCGGTGCGCTCAGCATCGTATCCCACGCCACGGATTACCACGAAGATGCCGACCAGATACAGGTCACGTTTGCCGTCCCCGGCCGACGCACGATCGTCACGATCAATCGTTCAGACGGCAAGGCCGCCGTCGAAGCGGAAAACCGCGGCATCTTCGGGAAAATTGACGATCTCCATAAGGGATTCGACAGCGGGCCCGTCTGGTACTGGTTGATCGACATCACGGCCATCCTCCTGACCATCAGTTCGCTTACCGGAATGGTGACGCTTCTGGCTTTGCGCGCGCGGCGGCGCAGCGGTTTTGTTGTGGGTTCATTGGCGATCGCGATGCTGATTGCGATCTATTGGATTTGGGTACCCCAGTAACGTGGGTGCATGCGCATCCGATCGACTGAAACTTTTTCCTGATATTTTTGTAAACGTTTAGGAAAGTCCTGCCGATAGGATGGCTATGCGGCAGGCTGGCAGGCTCACCCAATGGAAGGATGACCAGGAATACGGATTCATCACTCCGAATGACGGAAGCAGTTCGGTATTCGTCAAACTCAATGCCTTCTCCAATCCGCAACGACGACCGGTTCGAGGCGATATCGTCCGCTACACCGTGGTATTTGAAGGCAAGGACCGCGCGCGTGCAGAAGATGTCGAGTTCGTTGTCGATTCATCGCCCCCTGATGGGGCTACCGGAAAGGGACCTGGAATTTTGGCGCTTGCCGTCTTCTTTGTCCTGTTCGTTGCCAATTCCGTTCGGGAAGGAAAAGTTCCTGCCGAAGTTCTCGGCCTCTACTTGATGGCCAGCAGCCTCGCCTTTGTCTTCTACAAACGCCACAGAGCGATGGACATAAACCATCAACGACGAATTCCGGAAAATACATTACATCTGTGGAGTCTGATTGGTGGATGGCCGGGAGCCGCGCTGGCCGAAAAACTGGTACACCACAAGTCCCGGAAGCGATCGTTTCAGATCGTCTATTGGATCACGATAGTACTCAATGGAATTGCATTCTTCTGGATGCTTTCGCCCCAAGGGTCCGCCCACCTCCGATCGTTTCTAAACGGACTTGGATTGCGCTAAACGAAGCGTGTGAACCTATCCGTAAAAATCAAATTCAGCGGAAGTTATCGATCGTCGTGATGTCGCACTGAATCTCTGCGATTCCCGCGTGCGCCGAATAAAGACCGTCCGCTAGTAGACGACGAGCTTGCTCTCGTTCAAATCCGGGATGATCGTTCCTTCATCATCGAAGGCTCTCGAGAACAGGTTGTATCCGATGCCCAGCGTGAGTGCGCTACAGATATGCCAGGCTGCGTGAAACTGGAAAATGCTGTCTGCATTACAACCGAATTTATCGATTCCAAGGAAGTCTCCGGTTCCGTCGAACAGTCGAAACACAGCACATCCCACCAGCAACAACCCGAGTACGGACGTGTATGCAATCTTGTCCAGGTCGGCGATCGGATGGAACAATTTTATTTTGAACAGCACGACCGCCGTGTAGGCAACCAGAACACCGATGAAGATCATCGTGAGATAAGTGGAGTCTGCTCCGAATGCGATCGTTGTTCCGAAGAGTATCCAGAACAGGCAAATGAAAATGATGTGGGTATTCCCCCATGTGCCGGTGTTGTTTCTGTAAGTGGAGACACCGTAGAGCGCATAGGTACAAAGAATCCCCAGCACCCAGTAGATTGTCGCGACGTCGAGACTTTGAAACGTGCCGTTCACCGGGTTGGAGTGGTAGAGACCGCTAAACCACGCCAGAAGGATTAAGGACGCGCCGTACATCGTACCGAACACGCGCGTGGTGCCCAGGTTGCGAAAAAAAATCAGAAGTCCGACAAACAGGTAGGCGAGATTCGACCAGGTGTTCTCCGGTTCCATCACCGTGGAGTCGGTTCTCAGGCGTTCACATTGATCGCCGCGTCCGTAGGACGGCGCTGTTTTGTCTGGAGGGATACTGTGAGGGTCGAACACTTGTGTCAAAACAATCGCGATGCCGAGGCAGATGAGCCAACTGATCGCGGACCAGAACCACATTTTCCCGCGCTCCATTCCAACCTCCAATTCCGAGCTTCAAAGAAGTCGACGTAGTATATACTCCGAAATCTTTATGCTTGATACGACTCAAGCTCAGCTCGAAGCGTTTGCGCACGAAGCATGTGGCAATGTTGCCGTTTCGTTTGCGACGCCCGGGCGAAGTGACAAAGCGTTGCAGATTTGCTTCGTGCTCATTGGTCTGTCCCCGAATATGGCTGTTCGAAATGATGTCCGGCAACCACTGCAGATCTACAGACGATACCTTGTGTGTGCCACCGCACCGGACAGCACCGAACAGTCGCGCGTTCTCGAAGAGATGATGTTTCGCGCGTTGGGCACCGGCATCCAGATCGAAAGCGGTGAGGCGCCGAATGATCTCTGGCTTGCGCTGGGTTTGCAGCCTCAGGCGTCATTTCTCATTCGTGTTCCTGTGTTGCGCGAACGGGCAGTGCGAACGGTCACGGCAGTGCAGTCCGTGGAACTCCAATTGTCGCCGACGGGCACGCTGCAGGGCATCGTGCTGGACTCTGCCGGAATGCCTGTTGCCAACTGCTCCGTCGAGATTCCGTCAGAAAAACTCCATGCAACGACCGATGTCGAAGGCCGGTTCAAGTTCCAGTCGATATCGCGAGAAACGACACACCGCGTTCGCGTGGTCTGGAAAGGCAAGGAGTTCACAGTCGAGCCCGAAATCGGAGCCGGGTTTTCCGAATCGTTGATGGTTACCCTCGATTCAAAAGCTGGTGATTCGAAGTCATAAGAAGGAGGTTTGCGATGGCAACGGCTTATTTAACGCCCGGCGTCTACATCCAGGAAGAATCTACCGGAGCAAGGCCGATACAACCTGTCGGTACGAGTACAGCGGCTTTTTTGGGTGAGGCGCCCCAGGCAGATGCTCGAGTCAATCAGGCTGTTGCGGTCAATAGCTGGACCGAGTTCGTAAACATCTTCGGGGGTAGTGATCCGAAGAGCACGCACCTGGCGCTGGCGGTTAACGGGTACTTCCTAAACGGCGGGAGCCGATGCTTCATCGTCAACGTCGGAAAGAAGGGCTCCATTGCCAGTGGCGGCAAAACACGGACCGGCGTTGCGGTGCTGGAGACTGTCGACGAAGTGACGATGGTTGCGGCGCCTGGCTATACGGATGCAGTTTCCTACGATGCCATTCTGACCCACTGCGAAAACATGGGCGATCGCATCGCGCTGCTCGACGCACCGATGGAGGTCACGGACACGACCAAACTGCTGGAAGTCGCGGTTGCGACCAGGCCTTCGGCGACGAGCGGTGATGAATCATCTGCGCAGAGGGGAGCCAAGCCCCGCGTTTCGGAGCGCGGCTTCGGAGCGTTCTACTTCCCGTCTGTCACGATGCGTGATCCCTTTTCTCCGAAAGAACTCATCGATACCTATCCGTCTGGATTCATCGCTGGAATTTGCGCGCGTACCGATGCCCAACGCGGCGTCCATAAAGCGCCGGCAAACGAAATTGTTCGAGGCGCATTGAATCTGACCTACCGCGTGACCGACGCCGAGCAAGGCGATCTGAACGCGAACGGCGTGAATGTTATTCGGCTCTTTTCGCGTGAAGGAATCCGCGTGTGGGGCGCCCGAACTCTGGCTTCAGGTACGAGTGAGTGGCGCTACCTCAATGTGAGACGGCTTTTCAATTTCATCGAAGAGTCGCTCGCGATTGGCCTTCGATGGGCGGTGTTTGAACCCAACGACCAATCCTTGTGGAAGTCCATGACTCGCGATATCAACGCATTTCTCATGCAACTCTGGCGCGATGGAGCACTCTTCGGTGCAACCCCTCAGCAGGCGTTCTTTGTAAAGTGCGACGCGGAAACCAATCCGCAGGATTCTATAGATCAGGGCAAGGTGGTCTGCATCGTGGGCGTCGCTCCTGTGAAACCTGCAGAATTCGTTGTTATCCGCATCGGCCAGTCCGCAGCCGGAGTGGAAGTGGAAGAGCAAAAGTAAGGAACGGAGGGAAATCTAATGCCAGAAGCTGCTGAGAAAGCTCCAAAGGCCGCCGCGTGGACCGATCCTTATCGGAACTACAACTTCAAACTGAGTATCCTCGGTATCACCGAAGGGCACTTCACAGAATGCTCGAGCATCGGAATAAAAGTCGAAGCGCTCAAATATCGCGAGGGTGGTGTGCAGCAACTTGTGCATCGCCTCCCCGGGCGTGTGGACTACGGCGATGTGACACTGAAGTATGGGCTTACGCAGTCGAGCGATTTGTGGAAATGGTTTCTCACAGCGGTCGAAGGGCGTGTTGAGCGAAAAAATATTTCGATCATTCTGATGGATTCTGACGGTGTCGCTGAAGTTCAGCGCTGGGATCTTGTGAATGCCTGGCCATCGGCATGGCGCGGAGCGGCGCTCGATGCAATGGGCAATGAAGTCGCCATCGAGTCGCTCACTCTTGTTTTTGAGAGCCTGAATCGCGCGTAACCTCCACTCCGATGTTGCGAAAATTTCTAGTGTGGCTGTTGGAATTGCTCCACGATTGGACGGCGCGTTGGCTCGGCAGGATTTCTCCTTCTCCCGGTTCGTCGCCCAGGCCCCGAGCCTCGCGTGCGCGACCCCCCGAGCATTGGTTGAAGTTGGTGCGCGATCGAGCCCCGCAATTGCTGGACGCTTCAAACGAAGAGTTCTCCTTTGGCGTGGAGCTGGCCGAACAAGGACAGCGACTCCCAACAGGATTTCCTGCGAGCACGCCGCCTCGACGACCGGTGCAGGCAATTGCTCCGCCGTCATCGTCGCGGACAAGCCAAACCGAGCTCGAAGCGAACCTGTCAATGACCTTCCGCCGTCGATGGCTGCACAAGGAAAATTCAGACGCGCGTTTGCTTCGTGTTGACCCGTCAATTGCAGAGCCCAGCCCGGCGCATTCAACGTTACCCCCCGGCGAACCATTCATCGAGCCTTCGAAGTCTGCCGCATTGTTTGAAGCATCGCGGGCTCAGAACGCAGCGCTCATTAGGGAACAGGCAAAAGAAAATGGCAGAGAGCTGCAGAAGCCGATGCGTCCCGGTTCGTCCGAAAAGCCGCCCTTAACGGCGTCTGAAGTACGGACGAGATCCGCTGAACCCTTCAGTCGATCGAACGAACCAGACCTGGTTTGGGATGGTTTGAATGACGTGGCTTTTGAGCCTCGGATTCAGCATGTGGAACAAGTCGCGAGCACGTGGCCGGTTCTTGAAGACAGCGTGCATGAGTCCGCAAAGGCACCGCACCTTCGGTCCGCTGCTGCGGATAGTGAGTTCGATTCGGAAGAAACACTGCAATGGCCTGCACTGGATCGACGGCCGCTGCGTCGCGATTTTGAACCTCGTCTGAAAACAGACACTCATAGGCACAAGGCCGATGCCGAGCAGCGGGGGACACGATGGAACGGGTAGTCTTCCTGCTAAAAGACGGGACACGTCTGAGCTGTATGCTGAATCCGTCCAGCATACTGATGCGGCGCCGCGCTGGCCTGGGCGACCGGTCTGTATACTCGGCAGTTGGCGCTGCGTCGGGATTGAACGATGATCCTTTGATTTTTACAGGCGGCGGCAGCACGGAACTTATCCTGCAGCTGTTGTTTGATCTGGCAGTGGCTGGTTCCACTCTGCAAACCGACGATGCCCGCGATCTCACCGGTCCTCTATGGCGCTTGTCTGAAGCCCGGCCGGGTTTGGGAGAAGAGCCGCGGCTTCCCGTGGTGCGGTTGATCTGGGGAAAAACCTGGAACGTTCCAGGAGTCGTGGCGGAAGTCGCGGAGCGACTCGAGGCTTTCGCAGAATCCGGCGCTCCAAGGCGGTCCTTATTAACGATGCGTTTTTTGCGCGTCAGCGAAGACGAAGATCGCGTCAAGCCTGAACCGCCGCTTCGCGCGTCCGAACTCGCACGAATCGAACAGATCCGGCCCGACACCGTCCGCAAATTCGCAACACCACGGAAATCCGAACCACCGCCGGCCGATCGAGCTTTGGGCGGACGTGCGGATGTCGTGGCATCGCGCGCCTATCGGTCTGAAAGCCTGTGGAGGCTTGTGGTTGCTGCGAATGGAATTCTGAATCCACTGCAGGACCTTACAGGCAAGGCTTTGACGCTGCTTCCGCGATCCGTTTTGGGAGGAACTCGTGAGTAGGTCGGCCGTACTCCCCTCCATCGACATCGAAGTCTCCGGCATGCCCGTTGACCCATCGGTAATGCAGGCGGTGGCTGAGATTCGCGTGCAACAGCAGTTGTCCCAACCGACGCAGTGTGAACTGCTGCTTCACGGGCTTTCCGCAGATACGGTCGTCGCCACTCCGGGCGACATCCTCAAGATTCAGGTCGACCGCCAGACCTTGTTTTCGGGAGACGTCACGGCTGTCGAATACGTTTATGGAAGTTCGAATTCGCGCGAATTGCGCATCCGTTCTTATGACCGATTGCAGCGATTGAGAAAGCGGCAGAAAGTCCGTTCCTACGTGGAAGTGCGGCTCGATGAGTTGATTCGGGAATTGATTGTCGCCGATGGAGTCACCATCGAGAGTACGTCAGACATGCCCTTGCTGCGATATCTTGTGCAATGGCGCCGCTCGGACTTCGATCTTCTTGCCGATGTGACCGAACGGTTCGGCATTTACTTTTGGCTGGACGGTTCTGCCCTGCGGATTTCCCGTCTCGCGTCGGATTCGTCGCCGATCAAAGTCGAACTCGGCGATAATCTTCTAACCGCACACTGCGAAGTCAATGCCGATTCCAGCTGCGAAGGCGTTCGCGCCATGGCGTGGGATTCGGCCTTTTCACAGGTGGTTTCCGGCGAGGCTCATCAGAACCTAAAGGATCACTCCGAGGCCCGACGTGATCTCGACCCGGACAATCTGCACGCAGATGCGTTGCGTTTCGTGATGAACCGCACTGCAGACAACGAAACTCAGGCGCAGTTGATCGCTCAGGGTGAATTGGACCGGCGAGCGAGTCGGCAGCTGGTTTTCTCAGGTGTGTCGGATGGAGACGTACAGCTTCGGCCCGGCGTGTCTGTAGATTTGCAGGGTGTCGCGACGCTGCTGTGTGGTTCATACACTCTGACTTCAGTGGTGCACCGCATCGATTCAGAGGCGGGCTATGTCTCCGAGATTTCCACGACACCGCCCGCTGATCCGTCGCGTCATTGCTGTGGCGCAGGCGTCTCGATCGGAGTCGTGACCCAGGTGCAGGATCCCGAAAGGCTCGGAAGAATTCGAGTCAAACTCGCAGCATACGATGACGCGGAAACCGGATGGCTCCCCGTGGTTCTTCCCGGTATCGGAGAGGGAAAGGGCGTGATCGCAGTGCCCAACGTCGGAGATACCGTTTTGATCGTGGAGCCAAACGGCGATCCTTCTCATGGCATCGTGATCGGCGGCCTTCATGGAACACGTGTTTCCGGGGACATGGGCATACAAGGCGACCAGGTAAAGCGCTTTTACATACGAACGGCTGCGCCCCACACGCTTTCGTTCGACGATGTCACCCGAACGATTCGGCTGGAGGACGCCTCCAGGAACTCGCTCGAGTTTTCGCCGGACAATGTCGTGCTCCATGCGACGACGAACATGCGTATCGAAGCGCCTGGGAAGACCATTAAAATTCTCGCGGACAAGATTGATTTCGAACGAGGTTGAATGATGTTGGTGCTCACGTTCAATACAGTCGTCAAATGCAGCCATGATGGAATCGTTCAAAATAGGTCTTCTCAGGACTGGTTGACGATTACCGAACCTTCAGCCGACGACAGCCGCGCAAAAAAGCCGACCCCGGTTTTGATCCAGAACGATCCGGAGGGATGCACCATTGTGAAGTGCCCCATGCTCAACATCGGTATCCTGCCATGTCTGCAAACGCTGCGCGTCCAGAGTGGGTATTCGGGGTTTGTGACGGTTCAGGGTAAGCCATTCTGTTTGAAATCCTTGATCGGACTGACAAACGGCACTGCTGGAATTCCGGAATACACCGTGTCACGTGCAGGGCAGAATTTCGTGGAGTGTTCCGAATGACGGCCCCTGCAAATCGCGCGTGGCGCTTTGCGCATCCGGACCTGGATAGTGAAGTGGCGGGGCTGTCGATAAATCACACCGGCGGCATTGCCATGACTGACGAGAACGAAAGCGTGAGACAGGCGATTCTTTTGCTCCTCTCAACGGTTCCTGGTGAGAGAGTCATGCGAACCCTGTATGGATGCGACCTGTTCCGCCTGGTGTTTTCCCCGAATGACGACACCACCGCAGGGCTTGCCATGCACTATGTGCGCCAGGCGATCACGCGATGGGAGCCTCGAATCGACATCATCAGGCTGACTGCGGGGCGCGCCCATTCCGAACCGGCACTGTTGGAGATCCAGCTCGAATATCGAATTCGCCGAACCGCGCAGCAAGATCTTCTGGTCTACAGCGTGAGTCTGAATGGAGAGAACGCATGAGCATTCCGACTCCGAACCTCGACAATCGTACCTTCGAGGAACTCTTCGAAGCTTGCAAACGGCGTATCCCGGTATTGTGCCCGGAATGGACGGACCTCGGCGAGAGCGATCCCGGCATTGTTCTGCTGCAGCTCTTTTCGTTTCTAACCGAGACGATGCTTTACCAGCTCAATCGTTTGCCCGAGAAAGCCTACATTGAATTCCTGAACCTTCTGGGTGTGACGCTTCAACCTCCCCAATCGGCCATCGCCACGCTGCGCTTTTCGGTGGAGACCGCGCCGGCGAAGGATATCGAAATTCCGCGAGGAACCAGGGCGGCGGTAGGCCGATCCGCTTCAGGTTCCGAACAGGTGATCTTCGTCACCGATCAAACGGTCAAAATCGTAGCGGGCAAAACCGAGGCGGATGTCACGGCCCACCATTGCGAAGAGGTCAACGGCGAATTGATCGGCAGGGGTACGGGAGAGCCGGGACTATTCCTTCGAGTGGCGCGGCCCCCGATCATTGCACCGACACGCGATGGTCTGGACCTGACTGTCGGAGTCGAGACGAAACCCGATGAACACGAAGAGCGTGAAAGCAGTGTTCTGTATGCCGGAAAACGATTTCGAATCTGGCGTGAAGTGGACAGCTTCGCGAATCTGACCGGCGACACTTCCGTTTATGTTCTGGACCGGACCAACGGCACCATTCAATTTGCGCCGTCCGCGCGCATGACAGATCCCGATGGAAAATTCTCTCCGAGTGCCCGCCCCCTCGCATCAGTTCCCCAGCCCGATCGCGAAATTCGTGCCTGGTACCGGCGAGGAGGTGGAGCGATTGGGAATGCAGCAGCGGGTACCATCGATACGCTGAAGGATCCCATCCCGCAGGTTCGTGTGATCAATCCTGCCGAAGCGACCGGTGGCCGCGATTCGGAGACCATGGAAAATGCCCTGACGCGCGGTCCACAGGAGTTGCGGACCCGTGATCGAGCGGTGACCGCAGATGACTTTGAGACAATGGCACTCCAGCGGTCTGGCGGCGTTGTTCGGGCGAAGGCACTGGCGCGTGCGGAACAGTGGCGATACGCGCCGCCGGGTGAAGTGGATGTTGTGTTGGTGCCTGCGGTGTCCGACAGCGATAAACCAGGCTTTCGTTTATCCCTCGATCGTTTGCTCAGCGCACAGTCAG
>Ga0157375_10000553_pt1 | contig 33598 bp, 26 predicted proteins | sample M35metaG_FD_115311 | JGI IMG/M metagenome (GOLD analysis project Ga0157375, IMG submission 115311) | Miscanthus rhizosphere microbial communities from Kellogg Biological Station, Michigan, USA - M3-5 metaG | ecosystem: Host-associated > Plants > Roots > Rhizosphere > Soil | place: USA: Michigan... | reverse complement strand
GGTATAGATGGCCCTGGCATCCTGAACGTAATATGGATTCAGACTGCGGGATGTATTATTTGTGTTGTCCAGGTATTGGCGACTGACATATTTTCCCAGCAAATCAACTTCCAATCCCTTCAGCAGGTATACGTTGACGGTAGCTGCGCCAATGGCTGAAGGCGACAGCGCAATATCCGTCTTTGTGTACTGATTCGATTTCTGGCCGCCATTGTCAAAATCGTCATAGTATTCCACAAAGTCAATGACCTTATTTTCACTCAGGGTAAAATTGCCACTGACATTAATCCAATTTGAGGGTCTCCACTTTGCCTGCAACTCAATGCCCGTACGGTAGCTCTTTGGAATGTTCGTGCGCGTATAGGCGCCCACATCATTGATTTTACCCGTGAGGATAAGCTGGTTTTTGTAGTTCATGTAATAAAAAGTGGCACCCCAGTTAAACCGGTAATTTCTTTTCTCGATTCCCAATTCAACATCCTGAAGGCGTTCAGGCTGGGGTTGTTGCTGTGCGCCGGCCTCAAAGTCATCGCGATTCGGCTCCTTGTTGGCCACGGCGAATGACGCATAACCGAACCATTCACCTTTCGTATATGAAATTCCCAATTTCGGGTTTACAAAATTGTAGGTGTTATCGATCTTAAGTTGCGGATTGTCACGAAATCCATCGATCTCATAATCAACCCTGCGGAATTGCAGGTCGGCAAATGCGTTCCAATGATCTGCTATTCTTTGTTGCCATTTCGCATAAAGGTTGAGGTCGGTCTTACGTGAATCGTGATCATACCACATGTAATCCTTGGGGATGCCCTGCTGACCCCAGATCAACTTTCCATAATTGCCCCCATCATATTTCGTCCAACCACCCCCGAGAATGACATTGGTTTTTTCATTCTTGTATTGAACAGAGCTGATATTCCCATAAAAATAATTGTCCAGCCAGAGTTGCCTTACCAGGTCTGTTGAAGTCAGGGTGTCAGATCCCAGGATAACATCGGGAAGGCCATAATCAGCATAAGCCTGCGTCGCCCTGTATTCTTCATAATATCCCTTTCCCCTCGTTAAAAACAACGCGGTACTGAAGCTCCAGTTTTTATTGAATTCATGATTGAAAAAAAGCTGGTAATGATCCTGTTGATAGTTATCGGTCTCATTGTCGTAGGGCTCACCCGGCTTCTCCGTACCTGCCGGATTAAAGGTCCTGTCGGTTTTCAGCAGGCTTTCGGGAACGCCATACCATGCCTGGTAGGTTTTTTCTTTGCCCGAGATAAAATTGAAACGCAGCGATGACTTGTTGTCAATGTAAGCCGCCGAGAGGTAGAGGGATTTTAAATCACTGGTAGCCCTGTCAATATAACCATCGCTGCTTATTCGGGATATTCTTGCATCCACCGTGAAATGATCGTTGATGAGCCCTGTGCCGGCTTTTAGGGTATTCTTCCAGGTGTTGAACGAGCCGTAGCTATTGAAAGATTCTCCATAAGGCTTTTCCAAAAACTCATTCGTACTTAAATTGATGGTGGCACCAAAAGCACCGGCTCCATTGCTGCTGGTACCTACACCACGTTGAACCTGGATGCTGTTGAGGGAAGAGCTGATATCAGGGATATCAACAAAAAAAGTACCCTGGCTTTCTGCGTCATTGTAGGGGATGCCATTGAGTGTAACGTTGATGCGCGTGGCATCGGTTCCGCGAATCCTGATGCCGGTGTAACCCACACCCGTTCCTGCATCTGAATTCACAACCACTGAAGGCGTCTGGTCCAGCAGGAATGGAAGATCACGTCCCAGGTTTTCTTTTTCAATCTGCTTCTTCGAAAGCTGGATCTTGGTGAAGGGTGCCTGGTCGCCGGCCCGGATGGCACGGATTTCAACAGGCGTCAGGAACAATTTTGATGTTTCCATTTGGAAACTGACCTCATTCACCCCCTCGTGAATTTGTACGGATTCCAACAAAGTCTGAAAACCAGTATTGGTGATTCTCAGTTGATGATTGCCTGGCCTGATTTTGGAAAAGCTGAATTCACCTTTGTCATTGGTGATGGTGCTGCCCTGGTTGAGCAACTCTACTGTGGCCCCGGAAAGTGCGGAGCTGCTGTCTGTTTGGAATAGCTTGCCTTTTAAAATGGCCTGGGCCAACAGTTGATGACCGGCCAAAATGAAGCAAATTCCGAAAAACAATTTTTTCATTCGTTTGATTTTTACGTGAAAAATTGATTTTGGGAAATGCTGCGGAAAAAAGAGGAATAGAGGGTTCTGTCCTCCCTGCGCAGGCATTATCCTGTTCAGGTTCTGCGGGTTTAATCTCAGCCTCCCCCTATAAAAGGGAAGCACCCCGGGAATCGCTGAAAATGATGACTGAAGGGGTAATCGCTACCCTGATCGGTCTTCGCCGCAAAGTTAGGGCAGAGCAATGAATTTTTTGCCGTTTGGTGTAACTTTTATGGCTCAGCATCGTACCATTTGGGTAAGCTTATAAAAACTAAAAACTGATGAAAATGAAAAAAGGACTGGCACTAGTTGCAGTTTTAGCGACCATATCTTTCGCTAAAGCGCAGGAAAAAGTTATTAAAGACGCAAACGCAAAGGAAGTAAGGGTATCCGAATTTGAGGGCGTAGAGGTTTCAGGCGGCATTGATCTCTATATAAGCCAGGGTAACGAAGAAAAAGTGGCATTGAGTTCGAAAGATCCGGCTGACCTGGATAAAATAGAAGCAGTAGTGGAGGGAGATATTCTGAAAATCCGTTATAAGAAGGACAAGAGTTGGTGGTCCAATCAATGGAATACGATGGGCAGGCATTACCGCGCCTATGTTTCTGCAAGAACTCTAAAAAGTCTGGGGCTTGCGGGTTCGGGCAATATATATGTGAGCGGCGTGATCAAGTCGGATCATTTCTCCCTTGACATATCCGGCTCAGGTAATTTTGAGGGTGATGTTCAGGCAAACAGGCTTGAAGTAGATCAAAGCGGTTCGTCAAACGTGAAAATATCAGGATCGGCGCAGGAAGGTTCATTTAGCACCAGCGGGTCCGGAAACGTTATGGGGTATGACATGACGGTGGACAATTGTGAAATTGAAATCAGTGGGTCGGGCAATATTCAAATCACCGCAAACAAAGAAATTTCTGCAAGCACAAGCGGTTCAGGGAATGTTTCATACAAGGGCGGTGCACAAGTCAGGAGTGTTTCCAGTTCAGGTTCAGGCAAGATCAGAAAAGTAGATTAATATAACCCCTTTAATCAATAACAAATGAAAAAGTTGGCATTTTTGGCCGCGATGATGATCAATATGGTCGCGTTCAGCCAGAACGATAACGTTGTTAACGATAAGAATGCACAATTAAGACCGGTAGGTAGTTTCACTGGAATAGAAATCGGTGGTGGCATAGATTTGTATCTCAACCAGGGCGGTAAAGAAACAGTTGCCGTTAGTGCGGATGATCAGGATGTGAGAGACAGGATTGTGACCGAAGTAAAGAATGGAATTTTGAAAATTTATCTCAAGCAGGATTCCTGGAAATGGTCCTGGCATAATCGTCATTTGAAGGCTTATGTGTCTTGCGCGAATATCGACAAACTGTCTGCAGGTGGAGGTTCCGACGTTTATGTAAAGGGTTCGCTTAAGCTTGACCGTTTGAAGCTGGATGCTTCAGGTGGCAGCGATTTCAGGGGACAGGTGCAGGTAAAGGAATTATCCATTGACTGCAGTGGCGGATCTGATGTGTATATTTCCGGAAATGCCGAGCGACTGGACCTGAGTTCTTCCGGGGGCAGTGACTACCATGGATTTGACCTGGTGGCGGACTACTGCACAGCAAATGCAAGCGGTGGATCCGACGCGAGTATTACCGCAAATAAAGAAATCAATGCAACCGCAAGTGGTGGAAGCGATATCTACTACAAAGGATCTGCTTCTGTAAAAAAGATTTCAAGCAGTGGCGGCAGCGACATTAAATTTAAGGGTTGATCAAAATCCAATTTTATAAACGTTTACTCATGAAAAAGTTCTTTTTATTGCTCTTTATTGCCACCCGTGCGATGGCTGCCACGGCACAGGATGACAAAGTATTCGTAAATGATAAGAATGCCGAAGTGCGCAATGTTTCCGGCTTCAGTTCGATTTCTGTTGCAAGTGGTATTGACCTGTATCTCTCACCCGGTGACAAGGAAACCGTGGTGGTTAGTGCATCCGATACAAAATACAGGGACAAGATTATAACCCGCGTGGAAGGAAGCACACTCAAGATCTACCTTGATGACAAGATCCGCTGGTTTGGAAATGAAGATCGGAAAATGAGGGCTTATGTTTCTTACAAGACACTATCAAGATTGTCGGCTTCCGGCGCAAGCGACGTGTATGTCAATGGATTCATCCAGGCAAATGATCTCGAAATTCATCTCAGTGGTTCCAGCGATTTCAAAGGAGCCGTAAAGGTGGGCAACCTCAAGCTCGATCAAAGTGGGAGCTCTGACTCAAAGATCACGGGAACGGCGGAAAAAGTCAATATTGACCTGAGTGGTTCCAGTGATGTGAAAGGATTTGAATTGATTTCAAACTATGTATACATCAGTTCCTCCGGCTCTTCTGATGTCCAGATCACGGTGAATAAGGAAATGTCCGTTCATTCCAGCGGCGCCAGCGATGTGTATTATATGGGAACGGGAACTATTCGTGAAATGAAAACCAGCGGTGCATCCAGCATTACCAGGAAAGACAAGGGGGAAGTGAAGATTGAGAAGGAAGACAGTTAGAAATAAGGGTGAAAGGTAAAAGGTGAAAGGTGAAAGGTTTATGCAGTTGAATTTGACCTTTCACCTTTTACCCTTATCCTTTAGAAAATTTATTGTCAAGAAATAAATAACGCTCCCGGTGAGGTTCAGGAACGGCTTCCGACTTCACATTGATGTGCATTTCCCAAACTTTTTCTCCACGTATATTCACGGGCCAGTTGGGTAGTCCCTTCCCATTCGGATTTCCGGTCTTCACAAAATTTGCGAAATAGTCGAGCATGGTTGAGGACACGTCGAAATCTTCCTTTTTCCAACTATACACTTTGTTTCCAGGGAGGTTTCCCATCGCGTACTCAATTTCCACGGCGTGCGCTGCGCCTACCATAGGAGGCGGCAATTTGGAGGCCCGAGCGTTGTTATTGTTCGAAGGCACCATCGCCGGCCTGGGCTTACCAAATACATAACGATACACGGGTTGAGTGGAAGTTTGTAAATGCAATTCCAGCCATTTCCAGGTACTATAAACAATGAAACGGTCACTGGCAAGTGCCGTCGCGGATTCAATGACTTCCGATTCTGTTTTGCCGGGGTATAATTCAAGTACACGCAACGAGTCTTGCGGATATTGCTGCGCAACTTTCTTGTGGTAATTCTCCGGCGTGGGCGCGTCACCCGAGGTGAAGGCCTGGTAGGGAATTTCAGTAGAATTCCAACCAGCTAACAACGGCACTTGCGCCTGTTCGCCTGCAGCAAAAATTTCAGCGGGTGATTTCGGCAGGAAATAACCGTCAACCGTAGCCGAAGTAGAGAATGCGCCGGGTTTGGCCGCCTTGTTGAGAAGATCGGTATCCACAATAGCTCTGAGGTCACTCAGCGAAGCAGCACCAATGGATTTTGAAAAATTTACACCCTTCTCTTCAGCCTTGGCGAGTGGAATAGCAGGCAAGGTTGGTGCAATCATGGCGCCGCTTTCTCCAATGGCACCTGCAATCAGGTTCCTTGAAAGAGGCGAGACCATCTGCGCACAAACCGATATGGAACCCGCAGATTCGCCTGCAATGGTTACCCGTTTCGGATCCCCGCCAAATGCGGCGATATTTTGTTGAACCCAGGCCAATGCAGCCTGCTGATCCAACAAGCCATAATTGCCCGAAGCGTGATGGGGAGATTCTGCAGTCAATTCAGGATGAGAAAAGAATCCAAAAATTCCCAAACGATAGTTGACGGTCACAGACACGATTCCCTTTGCTGCTATCGCTTCTCCGTCATACCGGGATTCTGATCCATCGCCCGCAACAAATCCACCACCATAGAAATAAACCAACACGGGTAATTTTTCTTTGCCGGACGGATTCGGCGACCAAACATTTAAATACAAACAATCCTCACTCATACCTGACGAACGAAAGACCATGTCACCAAATACATTCTTTTGCATAGCATTCGGTCCGAATTTATGAGCCGGCCGAACTCCCGTCCAGTCCTTGGCGGGTTGCGGTGCCTGCCAGCGCAGGTTGCCTACGGGCGCTTGTGCAAAGGGTATCCCTTTGAAACTACTCACTTTCGAAGCGGGATTGGTGGCGCCTTCCAGCTTGCCGTTTGCAACGGTTACCTGCACCAGAGTATCTTTTGAACCGGCCAATGCCGCGTTGCTCCAAACCGTAGTGAGTGTTAATCCCAAGACTGCAATTTTCTTAAACATTTAAAAAATTTTGATTGATATTTATTGGGAATTTCTATTGTCTCAATTTGATACAATGATAAGAATTTTGACGAAGATCGCGACGCCATCGTTAACCAGCTAACTATTTCCCAAACGCCCAAATCAGGAAATCAGGCAGCTTCGCACTCCACCAGGACCAGTCGTGGTGCCCATTTGGATCGATGGTGAAAACGAGATCAGATTTTTGCACATCTTTCTTCTCAATTAAAAGATTTACGATATCCTGCATGTCGTCAACCGCATCGATGACTCCATCTTTGTCGCGGTCTCCGTTTTCTTCTGCGCTGCCAACATAAAACCAATATTGAATCTTTGGACGCTTGCGGGAAGATTTCAACTTTGCATACATGATCCGGTTCTTATCGTCACTATAGCTGCTGTCATCGGTAGATTTATCCCTCCACCAAAATGATCCGGAAAACACACCCACTTTGTCGATCTTATCAGCGTGATCCCAGGCCATATCCATCGCGGACAGGCCACCGAGCGAAAACCCTGCAATGGCAACGCTATTGAATTTTCGAACACCGGCCCTCTTCTTCACAAATGGATAAAGTTCGTCAGCAATGAATTCTTCGTAGAATTTTGCCTTGGTTCCCCTGTTCATGTAATCCCGTTGATCAGATACACCAAATTCCTGTTCGCGATTATTGGTATGAATGCCCACCACGACTAATGGTTTGATACGGCCCAGTTCATAAAGGCTGTCTACAATCTCTTTAACCCGCAATTGTTCCACCATTTGTCCATCGTTTAAGAGCAGGAGATTTAAGGTGGATTTGTCTGAGGGGATGGGCGTATTGATGATGGTAAGGGTTTCCTGTTGTTGGAGGTGACGAGAATAAAGCTGATCGTTTCTTGATTCAGTCTTTTTATCACAGGCAGCCAGCAGGAGCAGGGCTGGTAAGAGCTTAGAAATTTTCATAAAATGAAGTTATTATCTATAGGGCATATTCAATTTGCCCGGAAAGATTAAATGTCTTAACTTTGCGTCCTCATCGCGAAGTAGAGCAGCGGTAGCTCGTCGGGCTCATAACCCGAAGGTCGGAGGTTCGAACCCTCCCTTCGCAACAAGCAAAAGCCCTGCAAGGGGCTTTTTTAATTTTAAGTTTTAAGTGGCGGAGAAGAGGGCTCATATCCGCCAAAGGCGGACGGAGGTTCCCTGCCTGCCGGCAGGCAGGGAACCCTCCCTTCGCAACAAGCAAAAGCCCTGCAAAGGGCTTTTTCCATTAGGGGGATAAGGTAAAGGGTAATGGCGAAAGGGAGTTTTCACCTTTCATCTTTCGCGTTTTACGTTTTTCCCTGGATTTCAAACTTATGTTCAAAGCGGGATTTGTCAGCATTTTTGGCCGGCCCAATGCCGGTAAAAGCACCCTCCTCAATGCGTTGATGGGTGAAAAGCTGGCTATTGTTTCACCCAAAGTTCAAACCACCCGCCATCGCATCAAAGCCTTCCTGACGGGAGAGAATTACCAGATCGTCCTGTCAGATACCCCGGGTATCATTGAGCCTAAATACAAACTGCATGAAAGAATGATGCAGTCTGTAAAATCGAGCCTGGAGGACGCCGACCTGGCAATTTTCCTGGTTGATCTTCGGGATGACCTGGAACAGCAAAATCAAATATTTGAAAGTCTGAAAATCAAGGCGCCAGGATTAGTTGTCTTAAATAAAATTGACGGCCTCTCCGCCCAGAAACTTGAAACCGCAATATCCTTTTTCAGCCAAAAGGCATATGCTAAAAAATGGGTCGCCATTTCGGCGTTAAAAAGGGAAAACCTGGATGAATTGCTTATGGCGATTCTTGAATTCATACCGGAAGGACATCCTTTTTATGAAGGAGACGACCTCAGCGACCTGCCCACTAAATTTTTTGTTGGAGAAATGATTCGCGAGAAAATCTACCTGTTATATGAAGACGAGATTCCTTACCACGCGGCCGTACTGGTCAACGAATTCAAAGAAAAGACCGGATTGATAAAAATCGGCGCTGACATCATCGTTCAACGCGAGACGCAAAAAGGAATCATTCTGGGGCAGGGCGGAAAAATGATCCGCCAACTGGGAACAGAAGCACGGAAGGACATAGAAGCTTTCCTGGGTTCAAAAATATTTCTGGAACTTTTCGTGAAGGTGAGACCACACTGGCGCGACAACGATATTCACCTTAAAGAATACGGCTATCACGGAGCCTGATCAATAAATTGAGTTATGAGTGCATTTACGGTAGCGATAGTAGGAAGACCCAATGTAGGGAAAAGCACATTTTTTAACCGCTTGCTTGAGCAAAGAAAGGCGATTGTGGACGACGTGAGTGGTGTTACCCGCGATCGTCAATATGGTATAACGGACTGGAATGGCCGAAATTTCAACGTCATCGATACAGGCGGATTTGTGCCAGCGAGTGAGGATGTGTTCGAACGCGAAATTCGCAAGCAGGTGTTGATTGCCGTTGAAGAAGCGCACGCCATTGTCTTTATGGTTGACGTAGCAACGGGCATCACAAGTCTTGACGAAGCAATGGCTGATGTATTGAGAAGGTCTACCAAGCCGGTATTTCTGGTTGTGAACAAAGTTGACAATCCGCAAAGACTGCTGGAAGCCTCTGAATTTTACAGCCTGGGGTTTGAAAAAATTTATCCGCTTTCTTCCATGAGCGGATCGGGCACCGGAGAAGTGCTGGATGATATCAGCGCGCTGATTACCGAAGACCAGAGTGTAGAGACAATGGAAAAAGACGCGTTGCCCAAAATCGCCATCATAGGCCAGCCCAATGTTGGAAAATCATCCCTTCTCAATGCACTGATTGGTGAGGAGCGCACGATCGTAAGTGATATTGCCGGCACCACAAGGGACACCATTCATACGCACTACAAACTCTTCCAAAAAGAATTCATTCTTATTGATACCGCCGGAATACGACGCAAAGCAAAGGTGAATGAAGACCTGGAATTTTATTCTGTTATCCGTGCCATCAAGGCGGTTGATGAAGCCGATGTTTGTTTACTCATCCTCGATGCAACCAAGGGCATCACAGCGCAGGATCTAAACATATACTCTCTCGCGTCAAAAAAGGGGAAAGGCATCGTATTGCTTGTGAACAAGTGGGATCTTGTTGAAAAGGAAACCAACACTGCCAGGGACAACGAAAAAGAACTCAGGCAGCGACTTGCACCCTTTAACGATGTACCGATCCTGTTTATATCAGTCAAAGAAAAAACCCGCATTTTTAAGGTGATTGAAGTGGCCCTGGAAGTATATGAAAACAGGCAAAGAAAAATTCCAACCAGCCAACTTAATGAAGTGATGTTGAAAGCTGTAGAAAGTTATCATCCGCCCGTTGTGAGAGGCAATGCGGTTAAAATAAAATACGTCACGCAGCTTCCGACAGCCGTTCCCAGCTTTGCATTCTTCACCAACCATCCCGACGAGATTAAGACCCCCTACAAGAACTTTCTTGAGAACCAGCTCAGGGAACATTTCAATTACAATGGAGTGCCAGTCAGGCTATTCTTCAGACAGAAGTAACCGTTTCGGGCAGCATTTAGACATTTTACGTTGCAAAAAAAAGCCGATTTGTTTGCTTGACAAAAAATCGCAAATTACCTTTGCACACAAATTTTAAAATTTAAAACAACAAGTACAATGAAAAAAGTATTGGCCATTTTCGCTGCTGCTGCCATTTTCGCAGCTTGCAACAGCTCCGCTTCAAGTTCTGAATCCAAAGCCGACACAACCGTGGCTCCTGCAACTGCTGCTGCTGACAGTGCTGCAAAAGCAGTTGACACTGCCGCTGCAAAGCTTGATACTGCTGCTAAAGCTGCTGCTGACACGACCAAGAAATAATTATCGTTGTACGATGATATGATAAAAAAACACGCCCAAAGGCGTGTTTTTTTTTGGACTGTGGATTTTGGATAAAGTTTGTAGATGTTAGATTATGGATCTTGGTCAAACCACAATCTAAAATCCAGATACCAAAATCTTTATCCAAAATCCAAAATCCCCCATCTACAATCTAAAATACCCTATTTAGCAAGTTGCTTCAGGATCTTATTCACCCTGGCCTTAAACTCCGCGAGTTCCTGTTTCTGGATTCTGATAAATGAATTGTCTTCAAACTTTCCAACGACTTCGTTCATCTCTTCCTTATTATCATAAACCATCTTTCTGAAACTATTCGTATAGTCTTTCTCCCTTGAATCATGAATACCCTTGCTTAACCATTCCTTGAACGCCACTGCTTCAAGCAGGATCTCTTTCAGATTCTTCTCATTCATGTTTTTCAAAATGCCTGGATTGAGCTCGTCCCAGACAGCCATGGCGTGATCAAACTTGTCCATCGAATACGTTCTCCCCTGGGCTTCGTAAAATGCGTGCACGCCGTCCCAATCCCTGATCTTGCCGGAATTGACGTCTTTTCTGAACTTCAGGAAAACGTCGTCGCGGATCAACTGTCCGCCAATATTCAGCCACTCCGTCCGGGTGCGCTTGGCCTGCAACGCTTTCTTTAATACGGCGAAACTTTTGATTTCCTTTAATTCAGTGAACTGGATAAGTTGTGTGGTTGCATAATAATTCAGGATTTTGATAAAGAGCGGATAACAGGAGGACACTTTGAGGAGTACCGCCTTTCTGTCGGAATTTTCGGCGCCCTCACAAAGAATCTCCAGCTTGTCAACCAGGGCATCACCCGAACGAAGCAATTTCTCACCCTGTTTGCGGCAGGCCTGATCTGTCGATTTCTTGTCGCGCTCGTATTTTTGCAGGTAGGCCTTGCCGGTATATAGTCTGAACAAATCCAATGCGGTCATAATTTCATTGACAGAATCCGGTGCCAGGCAATTGTATTCAAGCAGCTGAATTTTCTCAATGCGCTGATCCCTTTGGTTATATTTCCACTCGTTCCTGGCCAGCGCATATAGATTGTGTAAAAACCAATAACCGGGCATGATGAGCAACCGGTCATTGGCCAGGTCATTGCTCACCAATGAAAAGGGGAAGGGTATATCTAACTCATAGGGATAATCGCCCTTGGCGAGAATATTAAATGTCGCAAACTTTGAATTGTGCTTCAGGCTCACGCACAATCCTGGCCAAAACCCGCGGCCGGCTACGAGCTCGCCATCCGGACTTCTAGAATTGTGGTTCGATCCGATGGTGGCGCCAGCCGCCATATTGCTTTGCCCAAACAAAGTGCTTGCACACAAGAAGGAATTATTGTGGTGTTGCTCGTGGGAAGGAAAGATGAGCGAATTCAGCACTTCGCAACAGCTGATGGTTGAATTATCGCCCAGGTAGGAATTGATCAGACGCGCGCCATACTTCAGCTGGCTGTGCGATGCCATAACAAATCTTACTGCCTTCACACCATAAAATATGCGGCAGCCATGACCGATTATTCCATTCACGAGTTCACAGCCCTCACCGATCTGTGTGTACTCTTCTGGTGAACTATTAATGGTTAGATTCTTTATTTTATTGGCACCTTTCAAATACGCGTCCGTCCCAATCCAAACGTCCTTGATGATCTTACAATTTTTGATTACGGTACGATCGCCAATCTTTCCATAATATCCGCGCAGCTGATCAAATTTCTTTTCTGTAAATAACTTGAACTTGTCCATCAACTGCTCGTCATCCCTGTATTTGCTCCAGATCCAGGCATCGCCAGGCAACATGCCGTTGAAAGGAATTACCTTTCTTCCGGCGTTTTCGTTGCAGAGTTCCAGCCAGATCCTCACTGATTCGCTTTCTCCCTGTTTGATGATTCCATTTCCGAATTTCGAAGTGTTCGTGGTGGCCAGTTCATTGACATTTACGATCATCACTTCATTGCCGACGATATAGTGAGAGAGGTAATTTGTATTGCTGACGACTACATTATCACCGATATCGCAGCTAATAATGGTGGAGTTGTACAATCCAACAGGCATGCGCAAATTGTGAAACTCCAGGTAATAAGGTTCCAGTTTGCCAATCCTGACCAGGCCGAAGAATTTACAATTCCTCACCAAATCCGGATTGAAGGCATCAGAGACGAGCAGGTGATTCCAATTGTCGGAAGTATTGATGTTTCTGACGAGGATTTCAATTTCCTGTGCATTTAGATGGCGATATTTTATTCCGCTCCTGTTTTGGATATTCCGGAGATGGTATTCATCTTTCCCCTTGGGAAGCCACTCTTTAGGAATAAAGTTGTAGCCCAGCGATGACAGCTCGTTCTTGGAGATGATATTCATGTAAAGAATGGTTGATGGTTTAATGCCAGTTTATAATTGCTATTCGACCGTGACACTCTTGGCCAGGTTTCTCGGCTTGTCTACATCCAGCCCCTTCGCCACACCGATATAATAGGAAAGCAATTGCATTGGAATAACGCTGAGCATGGGGGCAATGATTTCGTCCGCCTCCGGGACATAAATCACATCATCCGCCAAGGATGGAATTGTTTCATCGCCGTCGGTCACGACTGCAATTACCTTTCCTTTTCTCGCTTTAATTTCCTGGATATTGCTCACGATTTTTTCGTGGTAGGTATCTTTCGTGGCAACAAAAACAACAGGGAGATTTTCATCCACCAAAGCGATAGGCCCATGTTTCATTTCGGCCGCGGGATAGCCCTCCGCATGGATATAAGAAATTTCCTTAAGCTTCAATGCCCCTTCCAACGCCACTGGAAAATTGTAGCCCCTTCCCAGGTACAGGAAGTCCCTGGCATCCTTATATTTTTCGGCAACAAATTTCACATGATCGGCAGATTTCAAAATGGTTGCTACTTTCTCCGGCACTTCCACTAATTCATGAATGAGCTGCTGATATCGTTCGTTTGATATGGTCCCTTTTGCGTGGGCTGTTTTCAATGCGAAAATGGTGAGCAACACCAGCTGCGCCGTGAACGCTTTTGTACTGGCGACGCCAATTTCAGGGCCGGCGTGGGTATACGCCCCGGTATGCGAGATCCTTGCAATTGAAGAACCCACCACGTTCACAATTCCAATGATCAGCGCTCCCTTTTGTTTGGCGTTTTCAATCGCAACCAGGGTATCTGCCGTTTCACCGCTCTGTGAAACTGCAATTACAATATCACCTTTATTGATTATTGGATTTCTGTATCTGAACTCAGACGCGTATTCAACTTCGACCGGGGTGCGGCATAATTCTTCAATGACATATTCGGCTATTAATCCGGCATGCCAGGATGTACCGCAGGCAATGATGATGATTCTTTGCGCGGCGACGATCTGGTCCAGGTATTTTTCAATGCCGCTCATCTTAATTTCGCTATCTGCAGGATCCAGCTTACCGCGCAAGCTGTCGAAAATGCTGCTGGGTTGCTCAAAGATCTCTTTCAACATGAAATGTTCATATCCCCCTTTTTCAATAGCTGCAAGCTCCATGTCGAGTTTCTGAATAAACGGAGTTTGCTTTTCGTTACCGAGATTCTTCAGAATTAATTCGTCGGGTTTGATGATCGCCATCTCGTAATCGTTCACATAAACTACCTCCTTCGTATACTCGATGATGGGTGAGGCATCGCTTGCGAGAAAATGTTCGCCTTTGCCAACGCCGATAACGAGCGGACTTCCCTTTCTTGCGGCAATTAAAGTATCGGGTTCGTCAAGACTGAGCAGGATGATGACATAAGCGCCTACAATTCTTTTTAGTGCGATTCTTGCGGCTTCTTCAAGCCTGCATCCATTGTTATCCTGGATATCCTGGATAAAATTTAGGAGAACTTCAGAATCAGTGTCACTCTTGAAGCTATAGCCCTTGTTGATGAGTTCTTGCTTAAGCGGAGCGTAGTTTTCAATAATGCCATTGTGAATCATGGCCATTTTTCCATTGGCTGATATGTGCGGGTGTGCGTTTCTGTCACTGGGTTCTCCGTGGGTGGCCCAGCGCGTATGACCAATACCGATGCAGCCATGAATGTCTTTACCGATGGCAAACTCTTCGAGTTCGGCCACCTTACCTTTCTTTTTATAAACCTTCAGGTCTTCATTAAGCAGAGCGATACCGGCACTGTCATAGCCCCGGTATTCGAGCCGCTTCAGGCCTTTTAAAATGATGGGATAGGCCTGTCGTGGACCAACATATGCAACGATTCCGCACATAAAACCATGTTTTACTTTAGGTTAAGGTTCATTTCAAATTAAAAATTAAAAAGTAAAAAGTGAAAAACCAGGTCTGAGCGTGGGAATTGCCAATTTTTACTTTTGAATTTTAACTTTTGAATTTTCAAGCAAAATATCAAAAAATATCTCAATCAGCCTTTAAAGGACTTTATGAGCTCATTATGCAATCATTAATACCACTAAGCGGGTAATAGAACGCCGCGCAGGAACAAATATGCCACAGAAAAGTAGATGACCAGGCCCGTCACATCCACCAGGGTGGCGACAAAGGGTGCAGAGGAAACGGCGGGGTCTGCCCCCAGCTTCTTCAGGATCATCGGCAACATCGATCCGCTTAATGTACCCCAAAGCACCACACCAATTAACGAAACGCCAACCGTGAATCCGATCAGGTAGGTATGTTCCCCATAGATATGCGTGAAGGAATTCCAGATAAACACCCTCAGCATTCCGATGACGCCAAGAATGGTGCCGAGCATAAAACCGGAAATGATTTCCCTTCGCATGACGCGCCACCAATCTGCGAGCGAAATCTCATTCATGGCCATGGCCTGGATGATCAGTGTTGAGGCCTGAGATCCGCTGTTACCACCGCTGGAAATGATCAAAGGGACAAAGAGTGCCAACACCACGGCCTTCGAAATTTCATCCTGAAAAAAAGTCATGGCCGTAGCTGTTAACATTTCCCCCAGGAAGAGCACAACAAGCCAGCCGATGCGCTTTCTGAATAATTTAAAGAGCGGCATCTCGAGGTAGGGCTCGTCCAACGCTTCGGTACCACCTATCTTTTGAATGTCCTCGCTAAACTCTTCGCTTGCCACCCACAGCACATCGTCGATGGTTATAATTCCCAGCAGGACCTCGTTGTTGTCCAATACGGGAAGGGCTACCCGATTATTCATCTTAAAAGCTTCATTTGCCTTTTCCTGGTCGTCATTCACGTTGAGCGCGATATAGCGGTAGTCTATGACTTCTGAAATAAATTTCTCGGGATTGGCAAGGAGAATCTGACGGATGGGAATGTCGTCAATGAATTTTCCACCTTCCCCAACGACATAAATCACGTCAATGGTTTCGCTATCTTTTCCAACCTCCCGGATATGATCAATTGTTCTGCCAACGTTCCAGTCCAGTCCGATGGCAATATAATCGGGCGTCATCAGTCTGCCTACACTGCCTTCGGGATAACCAAGCAGTGAAAGCGTTATCTTTCTTTCTTCAGGATCCAACAATTTGATCAATTCCCGAACCACTTCGGTGGGCAGTTCTTCCAGGAAGGAAGTACGATCGTCCGCAGGGAGGGCGTTCAGTAACTCTGCAGTTTTGAGGGGGGGAAGTGACTGGATGATCCGCTTCTGAATGGGTAGATCCAGGATCTTGAAGGTGCTGGACGCTCGGTGAATGGAAAGGCTGGAGATGATTTGCGTTTCATAGTCCTCGTGCTCATATATCAAATCCGCAACGTCGCTTATATTTTGATTATTCAGAAATTCCTGAATATCCAGTTTATTATCGCCGGCGATCAGTTCTTCAAAATGTTCGTGCAAACCTTTCTCCGTTATCTCCATGCCTACGGTCGATTTTGCGCTAAGGTAAAGATTGTTTGCAGTATTATTTTTGCGTAGCATTGCCTGCGCAGTAAAAAATGATCAAGCCTTATTTGCAAATCATTCAGTCCGAAGAAAAGGGAAGGGGAGTTATGACCCGTGAACGTATACCCGCGGATACGGTGATTGAAGTATCGCCGGTCGTCGTGATGTCGGCCGAGGAGAGGACCCATCTCGATAAAACCTTGTTGCACGATTATATATTTGAATGGGGTGCCGACAAAAAAAGTTGTTGCCTGGCCCTGGGATACATCTCAGTCTACAACCATGCCTACGAAAGCAACTGCGAATATTTTATGGATTACGAGGACGAAACAATTATGATCAAAACCATTCGCACGATTGCCGCAGGCGAAGAACTCACGATTAATTACAATGGCAACTGGAATGATGGAAGAAGGTTGTGGTTTGATGCCGTGTAGAAAAGGTATATGGTATACGGTATATGGTATACGGTATAGCAGTAAACAATGTAAAACCTTATACCGTATACCCTTTACCTAAATCCCTTCCCTTTCTTGCCTTGGGCAAAAAATAGGGCATCCCGCCATTCACTTCTCAGTGCGCGGGATGCCAGAAAAACCAAAAACCAAAATCTTAATCTGTTAATCGACCACCGGCATTGATCCAATCGGTGATCTTCTTCTTATCAGTGGCAGATAATTGGGGGCCTCCCAGAGGCATGTCGCCAATATCTACAGCATGCGATTTAATATCATTCCGATGTGCAACGACTAAACAATCCTGGGTCCAGTCCAGCCCACCAGCGGGAGCAGCTCCTGAATGACAACCGGGTGTTGCGCAGCGATTGCTGATCAGTGCACGCACAGAGGTCCATAACGGACCGGCCGTGAAGGCCTTTGTGTTGATCGTCACCTGTGCAGTTGCGCTGCATCCTTCTCCATCTTTCACCGTCACTGTATAAGTTCCGGCGGGAATCGAATTAAAATTTCCACTCGTCTGGAATCCAGACCCTGCGACTGAGTAACTCAAACTTGTGCTGCCCGATCCTGTGGCCGTGATGGAGCCATTAGCTGAACACGGATCAGCGTCAGTTCCGGCAACCGTTACCGTTATATTTTTCCCCTCGCACTTATTTGGCGGCGGTGGGGGCGGAGCGGGGTCTCCACCCTTGCTGCATGAGAAGCCCAATGTTAAGAGCAAAGCGATACCATAGCCATATCTAATGGCTTTTACGATTCTTGTCATAGTCCTTTTAATTGTGTTGTGGATTGGCCTTCTTAAGGGACCAGTTTGGCTTATACTTCAAGCCGATATTCATTCCGTAACTGTTGAGGTCTAAGCTTCCCATACCAACGCCCCTTAAAGCAAATTTCAAATAGGGCTCCGCCTGAACGGAAAATGCACCAAAGTTTTGTTCATATCCCGCTGAAAGATTTCCGATACTGAACCAGTAGGCATTATTCGTGGGAGTGGATTTATATTTATATCCGTATTGTCCCGAATTGTCATAATAGTGATATCCGTAGTCCTCAGTTTTCATAAAGTAGCTTGATATCCCTGCGCTCGCGAAGACTGAATAATGCTTCTTCGCCAGGATATTGTATCTAACATTGATGGGAATATCCCACATATTACAACTTCCATTAACCAGGCTCAGGTATAAGGTATCTGTCCAATATCCCTTCGGTGAATGATAATCTTCACCCTTCGCGTCATAGTACTTCTTATTATAAACAAGTCCTGTGTTAATTTGCCAGCGTTTTGACAAGTTAAATCCGAAGGTCAGGCCGAGATTATATCCCGACTGATTGGCCTTGGTTCCATGAACCTGACTATTGTCGGGGCCCACCACCACACCAAATTCAAAAGGACGGAATTTAACTTCTGCCGACTTCTGATCTTTCGCCGGTGTAGCGTAAGTCGTCACCGGTTCGGAATGATTTAGGCGCGGATTGGTGTTATTTATTTGGGCAAAGCTGAAATCATTGGAGACAGTGTTTACACCAATGATATGGTAGAAGGAAACATCAGTAGACAATCCGGGGTCGTCAGCGGCGACGCCATTAGCGTTGGGCTGTTTTCCGTTTTTACCTGAACGATTGCGGCCATTGGTTGCAGCGATACCCGCGCCGTTTTCAGGTTGATTCTTGTTAATGTTCCGTCCGCCGGCAGTGCCTGCGATCAATTTATTACTACGATCCCTGGAGATCCCGGGTTGCTTTGAATGTTCAAAACTTTCCTTGCTCGCATCTTCCTGTCCGGCATCTCCACGCTTATTGGAAGTTGCTGCTGCATTGGCATTACGGTCTGGGCTAGCCGAAGACTCTCCCGCGGACGTAGCGCTGTTCGATGCATCTGTATTTGAGGTCGAGGTCGTTAATTGATCTGCGTCTTTTACAGCTTTTTCTGGGCCATTGTTTCCGGAGGATTTCTTGTTTTCAGCAGCGGCTGGAACTGTTTCCAGGTGTTGGTTTTGCGAATAGTATAACAATGCTGAACCTCCGCCAACAAGCAGTAGCAGTAACAGGAGAAGCCAGTATTTCCTGTCCTTGCCCTCCTTACGAGTGGGCATCTCCCGGTCTAGTCTCTTCTGGAGACCATCCCAGGCTGGAGGGGCTGCATCCGGCTCGTAGTGCTCGGCGGCGTCCCTGCTCAGTCGGTCCAACTCGTTATCGTCAAGGTTATGCATATGCCTTAAACTGAATTTTTTTTTGAATAATCTTTTTTAGGTTTTCTCTTGCTTTCGACAAATTCGATTTGGATGCTCCCACCGTTATTCCAATCTGTTTGGAAATTTCCTCGTGACTTAGTCCCTCGATCACAAAGAGGTTGAACACCGTTCGATAACCAGGCGATAGCATTCTGATTGCCTCTATGAGCTCCTTATATGATAGTGTGTCGATTCCGGTAGCACCATGGTCGGGAATATTTTCCGTTTCCTCAGCTAGCCCATGATTGCGGTTGAGATGGCTGTACTTCCGGTAGTGGTCGATGCAGGTATTGACCAGGATTCTTTTAAACCAGCCTTTCAGAGCAGACAGGATATCAGGGTAACGGTTGATTTCGAATTTTTCAATGTTTTTGAAGAGTTTCACGAATCCTTCGCTTACTAACTCTTCAACTTCTTCGTACTTGTTTGTGTATCTATAGCAGATCTTTACCGCAAAACCATCCAAAAGGCCGTACAAATCCTTCTGACTGTTTCTCTCGTTGCGGCAACATCCCTCTATGACTTCCCTTATTTTCGCTGCATTCGTGTCCAAAGGAAAAATTTTGCCTATTTTCAGTCGGTCCTCGTTAAAATACAAAAAATTAAGGGTTTGACCATCAATACGTTTGACGTATTATAATGGTTGCCTCATCCTGATTTTAATATTTAACTATCGCCTACTGTCTTGGGAATGAACACTTTACATTATTTGTAATGGCTCAAGATTGCAAGTACCTCGCGCAGATAGCGACCTCCAAATAAGTTTAAATGAACCAGTAAAGGATAGAGTTGGCAAATCTCAAGTCTTTCTTCCCATCCTGACAGGAGTGGATAGGCGTGCTGGTAGGCATCATAAAAGGCAGAGTCGAAGCCACCGAATAACCTGGTCATGGCCAGGTCCATTTCACGATGACCGTAAGATACTGCAGGATCGTAAATGATGGGTAAACCGTTTGATTGAGAGCTGAAATTTCCTGACCAAAGGTCGCCATGAAGGAGGGCAGGAGACTCCCTGGGAAATATTGAAGGAAGTTTTCTTGACAACCCTTCCGCCCAATCGAGGTGATGTGATTCCAATTGCCCCCTTTTGAAGGAAGCCATGATCAGTTTACCTATACGTTGATGAAAATAAAAGGCCGACCACTCAAAACTGGGCTGATTGGTTTGATGCAGGCTGCCGATATAATTATCGTGGTCAAGACCGAATTCTTTCCATGTCTTGCGGTGAAGTGCTGCAAGCCCTTCACCGAATTTATGCCAAAAGGAAGTTGAAGTTTCACCTTTGCTGAAATACTCCAGCACGAGATAAAGTTGTTGGTGGAATTGTCCGTGAAAAAGCGGCTTTGGGACCGGCAACGCATTCGCACTGGCTAACAACTCCAAACCTTTTGCCTCTTTTTCAAAAAAATCGAGCCCGTAAAGCACAGAATTATGTTTGATGAAATAATTACCGGCCGATGTTTTGACCAGGAACGAATGATTAATATCACCGCCTGCGATGGGTTCGGTTGCAGAAATAAAAACGGGTTGTTCCAGGAAAGCAGAAAGTTTTTCCTGCAAGTGAGCCGTAAAAGCCAGGTTCATTCAAAAAATTTAGAGGTAAGAACGAAGGAAAGCCAATTGAATTATCTGATGAGCACAGTATTTCCTTTCAGGTTAAATCGTTTCCCGGTATCCTTGTGCGTATAGGATAACACCCACGCATAGTTGCCGCTGGGTTGTTTCCTGCCGCCAATCGTTCCATCCCATTTCACTTTCCAGTCGCGGGTTTCAAAAACCATCTGCCCATACCTGTTGTACACCCGGAACAAAAGATCCGAGGCTTTGTACGCGTTGAGCGGATATAGATAATCATTGAGTCCATCACCGTTAGGCGTAAACGCAGAAGGGATATCAATCCGGCAATTGGCAACCACTTTCAGGGACTGCAGGAGCGTATCACTGCAACCGGCACTGTTGAATACAATGAGCCGCACGGGATATTGACGGTCCGTCAGGTCGATGGGATAAAATTGCGGCCGGGGCAATTGGTCCGTGCTGCCATCCCCATTTCCGAAGTCCCAATTCCAGGCCGTAACCCTGCCGCCGCTGTGGTCACGGAATATGGCGCTGTCCTGCGGACAAAGCGCTTCGGGAATTTCGAATGCTGCTTTTACCGCATCGTCTAGCACAACAGTCGTTGCGAAGGTGTCTGCACAAAAACCATTTGAAACGGCGAGCGCCACATGGTATTCACCCAATGCCGGAAGCTGCAGCTGCGTTTGCTGCGTGTTTGCCGAACTGTTATCAAACACCCATTGCCATTGATTAACGCCGTGTGCACCATCATGCGAAAAATTCACGATGTCTGTAACACAGCCCGGGGTTACCGTATAACTGAAGTTTGCAGATACGGTGTCTTTAATGGTGAAACTTAGGGTTGATCCTGCAGGCGTGGACTGACCACATTCATCTATCAAAGTATTTCCGTCTGTCCCATTTTGCAGCGTGATGGTGTATTGACCACCAACCGTCAATGGTTGCGACAATTGTAAATTGATTACAGTGCTCAATCCATCCGTGTTACAATTGCCCATTGCGCTGCCAACCGTCACACCTGCAGGTCCGGTTACGGTGAAGTCAGATCCATCTGCAGCAATGCTCGTGCACCGCATGTTCTTACGGAAAATCAATTGCAATTGTGACGGTGCACAGGTCAATCTTGCCAGGCTGTCCATCGGTGTTGGCTGCATGGGAAAGATGGTAAAATTCGAACTGGCTCCCACAGGAACGGTATTATCACAATAATCCTTTAGTGTATTCCCATCGGAACCATTTTTGGCCACGATGGAATAGTTGCCAGGCGGAATCGGCCTGTCAAGGTTTACTGTCAGGAACTGCATATCAAAATTTCCGGTACAACCTGCACCCGTAGCCGAAATAATATTTGCGATCGCGGGACTCAAACTGAAATCAGAGCCATTTGCCGCGAGGCTTTGGCATTTCATATTTTTATTCAGCTGAATCGTAATACTTGTTGCGTCACAACTTGTGGTGCTCTGAAGCAAACCCGGTCTTGTCGTGTCAGTTATGCTTGCAGTTCCGCCACCAAACGACAACCCATAACCGCTTTGGGTTTGCGTGAAATGGCTGATCAATAAAAGATAATCGTGGCCCTGGATCAGCGAAGGCATGACGCTGAATAGGTCCTGGCCATATCCTGCGCAAACGGCGATTTTGCTTCCCGCACTGGAAGCGCCCGTCAACCCACTTTCGCCAGACCAGTTGCAGGCTACGAAAAGAGAAGTATTGGTATAAACATCATTGGGGTTGTGACCCGTCACATCCCATAATTGCCAGTCGTAATCGTCTGAAAGGTCGATCGGTGTGATCAGGAAACCTAAAGTTCCTGAAGTAAAGCATTTGAATTTATACCAGAATGGATTTCTATCTGTGATGGGATCCGTGTCAGAACAGGGCCCTGGAACACTCTTGTTGCCACAAAGGGGTACCGTGGTCTGGCTGAATGTATTGGTGCCGCAAACAGGGAAGGCCGTCGAGGGATTTTGGCCCAGGGCGGAACATACTTGTGACATACCCGCTAGTCCGCGGAACAGGCATATTAACAATAAGACAGAGAATTTTAGTCTCATACCGCAGAGGCCGTAATCGGCTTTATCACTTATTAAAAATGACTTCGGCATGCGCCGGGTCAGGATTGAAGAAGAGATCGTTAATGATTTTCAAAGGTATGACTTCGAAGCCTAAGAATTCGTTGTATGAACGCTTGGATAAGACAGATTATTTTGAGCGAATAACAAAGGAATAACCGGGGTTTAACGTGGTCTTCAAATCAGCTAAGGCTTCGGAGTGAAATCCTGGTTGGTAACAGGTAGCGCCTTGGGAATGGTGACTACATTGAATCCAAACTCTACAGCCTGGTGACACTTGTTGCAGGTCTCGGTAAGGATGGTAAATTTCCTTCGGAAGTCCGTTGTGTCTTCATGGTTGACGGCCGCCACCATGCTGTCCAGTGCAGGCCTGATCATGGAAACCATTTTGGATTCTTTTCTTTCCTTATCGAAATTCTCGATATCGTCCAGGGACTCGATAATTTCGTGTACTTCAAAATCTGCGAGCTTCCAATTTGAATTCATGCCTGCGAACCAAAGTTTTGCGTGGTGAGTTTGGATGCCAGACATGAATTCACCCAACCCGGGATGATAGCTCGCGTCAATTTTCATTCTCAAACTATCAATGACTGCCTTGTCGGCATCACCGGAATTTGTATGCACCAGGCAACCGGTAAAAAAAAACAGGCAAATTAGGATGATAATTTTCATGATTGGTTTGCATACGTTGAAGTTACTCAATTTTGACCTGTCGGCTTTTAAAGAAATTCTCATATTTCCGGATGCCTGCATTCAACCTGGCTTCTGCAGCCACGGATAATTTTGCTGTGGGTTTTGTGTTCACTTTCACGATATTCTTTTCAAAGTTCCTGGTCCAGTTTCCCGCATATTTCCCATTGACGACAAAAAAATGGATCGCTGTATTTCCTTCAGCCCTGATATCCGTTTTGCCTTCCCCGCGCAATTGAAACGCGCCCCTGTCTTTGTAGCTCATCCCATACTCGTCATAATCAGGGACCAGGAATGTTGCCTTTGAATTCATATTTGTGTAATCAGCATTTAGGGCATATATAAGCGTGGTCTTTTCTCCCTGCACCCGGCTGAATTCAGTTCCCAATACCTCCACGCCTTTGTGGATTTCTTTCATGGTGAGGCCTGACCAATATGCCATGTCGGCTATCGTCGCAGGGCCGCGGCTTCTAAAGTATCGTTTGCAGATTTCCATAAGGGCTTCAGGCCTTGACAATGATTTGGCATTGGGCGCACGCTCATCCAGCAATGCATAAGTAAATTGCTTTCCTTTCCTGGGGCCGCTGCAAACAATCTCTTCCAATTCCGCCTCCATGAGGAAAAAGCTCATCCTTTCCTTATCCGCGTTCAATTTTGATTTTTGGAAAATAGATTTCAATTCATTCCGGTCAAGATGATTGTTTCCTTGAAGACATTTTGCCAGCAGTGCATTCCCCTTTTGGAGCATTTTAGCGTCCATTTCCATTTTGACAAAAGATGATTTCATGATCTTCCTGATCCTGGGCGCGGTGAACCTGGTGAGCCATCGAATGTCGGAAGGACAAACAAAATGCCAGGTGGGCCTCAGCAGGTGTGTTCTCAGGATAGAGCCTTCATTAAATGCCTTGTCAATATCCGTTTCGTTCAATCCTTTCAAACGCAGCCCCATGGCCCATTTCGCCATAGCAAAATCCTGGGCCTGCATGGCCAGCATCCAGTGGAGGAGTTTTGACGGCGTATCAAAATCCTGGCGCGTGATCTGTTGATTGCTAAGACGACGCAAGATGATTTCGCTGGCGTTCAAGGGGCTTAAATTTTTACTTGGGTCGCTTCTTTTTTTCAGATATTGATTTTACTATCGTCTTCCCTTTCACCATTTCATCTCCGTCTTTTACCTTAAGCATGGAATTCGCCCAAGCGTCTTTGAGGAGTTTTTTGATGTACTCCACAGGGAATTCTTCGCAGTTTTCAACCTTCACATAGCGGTATTGGTTGCCTTTTCCCTGTAGGATCTTTTTTGGATCTGCAATCTGGCTTCCCCAATAAAATCCGAAATGGCAGTACCGTGGCATCAGTGCTACCGAACAAAATGTATGACTCAGTTTTTCCGTAGGAGACCATCCAAATGCCACTGCATTGTAGTTGTCGTAGATGAGTTCGTTGGCGTCTGGATATAAATTCCAAACAAAATCCCGCAGCCAGAGAGCGATTTCCTGAACCTGCTTGGGATAGGGAGAAATAAATCTGTGGAGTTCTTTATTATCCTTCTGGCCCATGCTATTAGACTTGAATAGGGCAGGGGTATTGGGATAAAACGCCGGCCTGGATATCTTGAGCACCCAGACCGGCGTTAGATTTAACTGGCAAATTCTCTTCTGATGATATTCAATGCGCCACCTGCCTTAAACCATTCGATCTGTTGGTCATTGTAGGTGTGGTTAACCTGGAAGGTATCGCTTGTGCCATCGGTGTGATGTAATACCAGAGTCAAAGGAATGCCAGGCGCGAAACTTGTCAGTCCTTCAATATCGATGGTGTCATTTTCCTGAATTTTATCGTAATCAGATTTCTCGGCAAACGTTAGCGCGAGCATTCCCTGCTTCTTCAGGTTGGTTTCATGAATCCTTGCAAAGGATTTCACCAACACAGCTCTCACACCCAGGTGACGGGGTTCCATGGCTGCGTGTTCGCGACTGCTGCCTTCGCCATAGTTTTCATCACCCACCACGATCGTGCCTACGCCTGCTGACTTGTAGGCGCGTTGAGTTTTGGGTACAGTTCCATATTCGCCTGTGAGCTGGTTCTTGACATTGTCGGTCTTTTCATTATAATAATTCACGGCGCCAATGAGCAGGTTGTTGCTGATATTATCTAAATGTCCGCGGTATTTCAACCAGGGTCCAGCCATGGAAATATGATCCGTGGTGCATTTCCCTTTTGCCTTAATGAGCAGTTTCAGTCCACGCAGGTCGATGCCCTCCCAGGCAGGGAAAGGATCTAACAGTTGAAGCCTTTGAGATTTAGGATCAACCTGTACCTTAATCGCACTGCCATCGGCAGCAGGAGCCTGGAAGCCCGGATCATCCACGGCAAATCCTTTTGGAGGAAGTTCGTAGCCTGTGGGCGGATCCAACTTAACCTTTTCACCTTTTTCATTGATTAGCGAATCTGTAAGCGGATTAAAATTCAAATCACCAGCGATCGCCAATGCTGTCACCAATTCGGGCGAACCAACAAATGCAAGGGTGTTTGGATTTCCATCTGCCCTTTTTGCGAAATTCCTGTTGAAAGAGTGAACGATGGTATTGCGCTCCTGTTTTTCGGCTCCCATACGATCCCACATCCCAATGCATGGTCCGCAGGCATTGGCGAACACGGTTGCGCCAATTTTTTCGAAAACGTCCAGGAAGCCATCTCTTTCAATTGTGAAACGAACCTGTTCGCTGCCTGGCGTTATGGTGAATTCAGCTTTTGTCTTCAACCCTTTCTCTGCAACCTGTTTGGCAAGGCTTACGGCGCGGCTGATGTCTTCATAAGAAGAATTCGTGCAGCTTCCGATAAGACCCACTTCAATTTTAGTGGGCCAGCCATTTCTCGCAGCTTCTTCTTTCATCTTAGAAATTGGCGTTGCGAGATCGGGTGTGAAAGGTCCATTCAGGTGCGGTTCCAACTCTGACAAGTCAATTTCAATCACCTGGTCAAAATAATCTTTGGGATTGGCATAAACTTCCGGATCTGCCGTAAGGTGTTCTTTGATTGCATCGGCCAAAACTGCTACCTCTTCACGCCCGGTGGCCTTGAGATACCTGCTCATGCTTTCATCGTAACCAAAGGTGGAAGTGGTGGCGCCGATCTCGGCACCCATATTGCAGATGGTGCCCTTGCCCGTGCAACTCATTGAAGTCGCACCCTCACCAAAATATTCAACGATGGCACCTGTTCCACCCTTTACGGTGAGGATACCCGCTACACGCAGGATCACGTCTTTTGGGGCTGTCCAGCCATTAAGCTTACCCGTTAGTTTAACGCCGATCAGTTTCGGAAATTTCAATTCCCAGGCCAATCCGGCCATGACGTCGCAAGCATCTGCACCGCCAACGCCGATTGCCACCATGCCAAGACCGCCGGCATTTACGGTATGACTATCTGTTCCGATCATCATTCCACCTGGGAATGCATAATTCTCGAGCACCACCTGGTGGATGATACCCGCACCTGGTTTCCAAAATCCAATACCGTATTTATTAGACACTGAAGCAAGAAAATCATACACTTCACTGCTTTCATTTATTGCACGCTTGAGGTCGACAGCACTGTTCTCCTTTGCCACGATCAGGTGATCGCAGTGTACCGTTGAGGGAACTGCCACTTTGTTTCGTCCCGCCTGCATAAACTGGAGCAAGGCCATTTGGGCGGTTGCATCCTGCATGGCAACGCGATCGGGGGCGAAATCCACATAACTTTTTCCTCTTTCGAAGGCCTCAGTGGCCTCTCCATGCCAGAGGTGGGCATACAAAATTTTTTCGCTAAGTGTGAGTGGCCTGCCTACAACTTTTCGTGCTTGCTTTACCCGGGCGGGGAAATCAGCGTAGACCTTCTTAATCATGTCCAGATCGAAAACCATTGTATCGTATTTAAATGAGGTAGAATAAGAACCAAGTTGCAGAAATGCCGGGAACTGAGCCCATTTCAGCAGGGGTTTTGCTGGGTTTTTCCGCCCCGCAAATTTATCGAAAATAGTTGAATAGTTTATCAGTTAACCGGCAAACCGGCAAACCAATCAACAAGGCAACCAATCAACTTAATTGCTAACTTTGCACTATGAATCGCTTCAGGCATTTTATTGAATGGCATGTCTTCGGCGTTTGCTCCTACCTTGGTGAAAAAATGGGAGTGGCCTCATCAACAATCCGGAAATATTTCATTTATATTTCCTTTCTCACGATGGGTTCACCCATTATCATTTATCTCTTCGTTGCGTTTTGGATGAATGTTAAGAATTACATCACCAGCGCCAGGAGAAATCCGATTCGATACCTTTGATGTGTAATTCCGTCCAGTCATCACGAACCCCAACGTTTCTGATTGAATTGTCGTAGATTTACATATCCTCAAGCCTTACTCCTGCTCCTAACTTTCCATTCCAACTAAAACACTAGAACTCTACTGCATTGATCAGTTGCTTGGTTACCCTGTTAACCCGTTAACCGGTTTTTCCGTTGACCTGTTGGTTAGCGATTGATTATTAGTTAACTGGTTAACCAGTTCACTGATTATCCAATCAACTGACCGATTCGGGTAATCTATTGGCTCTGACGGGCACTCCAGGGAAATAACGCGATGTACTTTTGTGCTCCAAATTTGGAAGGGCGACCCTGAGTTTTTTGAAACCCGTTTTTAAAATCGATGTCCATGAGAACCTGGGTGCTTTTTTGAAGGCCCCCTTTGACTAACCCAATCCCATACCTGCGGATCAATAACATGAGAAAGAATTAAACAATCGTACCCGGATTCCATACCCTAATTCAAGAATCCTGGTCCGTGAGAACTGAAGGTGTCTTTGGTTGCTCAAAGACACCTTGTTTTTAAACTCTAAAATTAACCCGGTGATCAAACTTAATTATCATTATTCAGGAGCAGGTCATTCACTGCTTCAAATCTCTGAAGACTTGCAAATCCCCCTTTGCAAGAATGAATTGAATTTCCCTGTGAGCGTGGGGCAGGGGTCCATTCGCCTGGTGAACCTGGACAATGGAATTCACGCCACAATTTCAGATTGTCTGTTTACAGATGACTGCACAATCACGTTGAAAAAATCGGCCGACCAGCATTACTTTCTGCAGTTCTATGAAATCACTGAAGCCGCAGAATCACATGAAGAAAACGCAGCCGGCGAATTCCTTTTCGCAGGTATTCATCTCGCTTGCTCGATCTTTGAAAGGAGTTATTTTTTGAAGAAAGGAAGGCGAATTCGAACCATCAAAATATCTCTCGACAAAGACATGATGGCGCGTTACCTGGGTGTTACCAAGAAAGAAAACGCATTTTCAAAATACCTGATGCTGAAAGAAGTGAAGCAGGATTTTGAAATCATGGACCAGGATTACAGAAATATATTCGATGGCATTCTGAATCCCGGCGATCAACCCTTGAAATCCGTTTACCTGCAAAATCGCATCCTTGCATTGCTTGAGAAATACTTTACCGGTCTTTACCAGAAAGTAACTTCCTTGGAGCATAAGATAAGGGTAACGGATGATGAATTAAATCGCTTGATGAATGTGGAGTTTGAACTCCTCCAGGATTTCACCACGCCCGCATTGACAATTGATCAATTGTCGAAAATGGCGGCAATGAGTCCTACCAAACTTAAGATCTCATTTAAGAGTATCTACGGCTTACCAATCTATGAATACTACCAGAAACACCGTATGCAGAAAGCTAAGGAACTCTTGCTTTCCGGGCGGTACCTGGTGAAGGAAGCAGGGCAAAAGATCGGCTACCAGAACGTGAGCCACTTTGCTTTTGCTTTTAAGAAAGAATTTAACATCCTGCCCAGCGAACTACTGATGGAACGCGCAGGTAAAAGAGAAGTTGGACAGAAATAGTATTTTAAGGCCTGCCAGTCCTGCCCGGTGGTATTCCTGCCAGAAGTGTTCGGGCGGCAGGCAGGTTTAGGTTAAGGTTAATGGCTCTATGTAAAGCTAGCTCCCTGAAGGGAGCTTTTTTTTTGAGGTAAGAGGTGAAGGGTTAAAGGTTAAAGTGCCTGCTTCAATTTAACCAGCTTTTCCAGCAGTTCTTCAAGTAATTCCAACCTCAACATATTTGCGCCATCACTTTTCGCCACAGAAGGATTGGGATGGGTTTCGATGAATAAGCCATCTGCGCCGGTCGCAATCGCAGCTTTTGCAATGGTCTCAATCATTTTCGGATTTCCACCCGTAACACCACTGGTTTGATTGGGCTGTTGCAAACTATGTGTACAATCCATCACCACGGGAACACCATGCGATTTCATGACGGGAATATTTCGGTAATCCACTACCAGGTCCTGGTAACCGAAACTGTTTCCTCGTTCGGTGAGGACGATCTGTTCGTTGCCCGATTCTTTTATTTTCTGTACTGCGAATTTCATTGCATCGCCACTTACAAATTGCCCCTTCTTTACGTTGACAATCTTCCCGGTTTTTGCGGCAGCCACCAACAGGTCTGTTTGGCGACAAAGAAATGCGGGTATCTGCAAAATGTCTACATACGCCGCTGCCATGGCCGCTTCTTCGTGTGCGTGAATATCAGTGGTGGTGGGCAATTGGAGCTTCCTGCCAACCTCTTTGATCGCTTTCAGCGCGCGTTCGTCTCCAATGCCACTAAAGGAAGAGGCGCTGGTGCGATTGGCTTTACGATAAGATGATTTAAAGACATACGGAATTTGTAATCTCTTGCAGATGCTGGCAACTTTCGCACCCACCTCATCTACCAGTTCCTCACTTTCTACCACGCAGGGGCCTGCAATCAGGAAGAATCCTGTTTCATTGTAGGATTGCTTATCGAAAATATCCCTTAAAAAGTTTTGCATGGCGCAAAGGTAAGGACTGGATTGTAGATTGTGGATTGTGGATTGTGGATAGGGCACATCTCAATCCACAATCTACAATCTGCAATCTATTTCTATCTTAGCACCCAATTATGGTTAAAGAAAAGATTCTTGTTATTGGCGCATCGGGCCAAATTGGTGTTGAACTGACGCTGGCACTTCGAAAAATTTATGGAAATGCAAGTGTGGTTGCATCCGACTTGCGTGAAGAGAATGACCTGTTAAAGGGTACAGGCCCTTATGTGAGCCTGGATGTAATGAACAAAGAGATGCTTCATGTACAGGTGATCCGGCAGAATATTACCCAGATTTATCTCCTGGCTGCGATTCTTTCTGCCACCGGCGAAAAAAATCCAAACCTGGCCTGGAACCTGAATATGCAAAGCCTCCTGAACGTGCTCGACATCGCCAAGGAGGAAAAGCTACACAAGGTATATTGGCCCAGCAGCATCGCAGTATTCGGTCCCACCTCACCCAAAATCAATTGCCCGCAACAAACCATCATCGAACCCATTACGGTGTATGGCATCAGTAAATATGCCGGGGAATTCTGGTGCAATTATTATCATCAGCGTTATGGCGTGGACGTTCGCAGTCTTCGCTATCCCGGACTGATCAGTTACAAATCCGCACCGGGCGGAGGCACGACAGACTATGCCGTAGAAATCTTCCACGATGCACTTGAGGAAAAACACTACAACTGCTTTTTGAAAGAAGATACATACCTGCCCATGATGTATATGCCAGACGCCATTCGTGCAACGATTGAACTGATGGAGGCGCCCGCAGAAAAAATTTCCATTCGCACCTCATATAATATCTCTGCCATGAGTTTTTCTCCGAAGGAGATTGGGGAGGCGATACAAAAACGCATTCCCGATTTCACCATCTTTTGCAAACCAGACTATCGCCAGGCTATTGCCGACAGCTGGCCCAGGAGCATTGATGATCGGGTTGCCCGCCACGATTGGGATTGGAAACCTGAATATGATTTGGAGAAAATGACGAGTGATATGCTGGAGAACCTGGTGACAATTGAAAAGTAAAAAATAAAAATTAAAAAGTAGGAAACCTGCCGCCTCCCACTTTTTAATTTTTAATTTTTACTTTTTAATTACTTCAATGGTCTGATCCAAATATTTCTAAAGCTCATCGGATTACCATGATCCTGCAGAATCAGGGGCTCGGAATCACTATGATAGTCATAGGTAGCAATTCCGATGTATTGTGTACCTCCCCAAAGCGTTGCGTTATTCTGAACCAGCACCCCATTGTGAATTACGGTTATGCGTGCAGGTGACTTCAAGGTGCTGTCGGCATTAAAACGGGGTGCCGTCCAAATCACTTCATAGACCTGCCATTCGCCGGGAGGCCTGCTTGCGTTGGCCAGGGGAATGAGTTGTTTATAAATGCTGCCTGCCTGTCCGTTAGAATAGGTCGGGTTATTGTAGCTATCCAAAACCTGTAATTCATAACGGCCCATTAAAAAAATTCCGCTGTTTCCTCGACCCTGCCCATCACCTTTAACCTCAGCCGGGGTCCTCCATTCAATGTGCAACTGGCAATCGCCAAAACCTTGCTTGGTTTGCATTGTACCGGTGCCGGGTGCGACAGTAAGAACGCCTCCGTCTACTTTCCATTTTGCTGCTGAACCATCCTGGGCTTTCCATGCGTCAAGATTTTTTCCATCGAATAGAATGATGGCGTCGCTGGGAGGATCGGACGCGGTTTTACCGGGTGTTACCACCCTGGGCACGGGATGCCATACTTCACTGAGCTTCGGATCGCCTTGTCTCAGCTGTTGTTGAGCATGAGATAGCAGGCTGGGTGCCATGGCCGTCACTGCCACGAGCATTTTGATTGTGTTGCGCATATTGAGAAATTGAATTTGAAATGAAAGGCCAAGTTGATGAAAAAGGTGAAAGGTGAGAGGTTAATGGCGAAAGGATTGAGCTTCTAACCTCCAGCGGTAATCTTTGCCTTTCTACTTTTTACGTCTTTGAGATTTTCTTTAAACCCAAAAATGAATAATAAAGTAACGAGTGCTGAAAACAACAAAGGAACCATCCAGAATTGGCGCCAGTCGGCGAGCGAATTGGGATCTTTCACGATGCGGTTAAAAATTTGACCGGCCGCAAGCGTGCCCAGGCCCTGGCCCACGCCGTACGAAATAAAAACAAACAGACCCTGGGCCTGCGCGCGGATATCCGGACTTGCCTTCTTATCGATATAAATCTGTCCCGCCACGTACACAAAATCATAACAGGCTCCATGTAAAAGGATTCCGATAAAGATTATCCATGAAACGGCATCTGTTGCCGCGTAGGCAAAGAGTGCATAACGGAGTGCCCAGGAAAGCATACCCACCAGGAAAACCCATTTCAAACCAAACCTTGAAAACAAAATGGGTAACAGGAGCAGGAAGAAAATCTCCGACATCTGGCCGAACGTCATGATAAAACCAGGATTCTTGACGTGGGCAGCTGAAAGAAAGACGGGCACGTAGGGAAAATAAATCGCGAATGGCAGACTGATCAGCAGGAGGCTTACAATGAAGATGATGAATGGAGTTGATTTCATCTTTGAGATGGCATCAATTCCTAGTACCCCGCGAAGGGAAATTTTTCTCACCTCCGAGGACGGCGGCGTATTGGGTAGCGTAAAGCAATAGAAGCCCATCAGTATGCCGCCAATTCCTGAAACCCGCATCGGAAGCGCGGTATTGTCGCCCTGCAAAATCTTGCTCACAACAATGCCCGCAACAATCCAACCGATTGTTCCAAAAACCCTGATGAGGGGGAATTCCTTCTCTTTATTATTGATCTGATGAAAGGCCGTTGCCGCTGCCAGGTTCACAGTTGGCATGTAACAAAGCATATGCAGCAATAGAAAAATCAGGAAAAGGTTAGGAGAGAACAATGATCCTTCTCCAAAAAACGGCGCTGAAAAAACAAAGATGCCACTCAGGATATGCATTACGCCCAGTACTTTCTGCACAGGAAAAAAGCGATCGGCGATTAATCCCAGAAAAAAAGGTGATACGATTGAGCCAACGGAGCTCACCATGTAGGCCTTGTAAATGACGTCACCCATGCCGTGCGATGTCATGTAATTTCCACCGGTGGCATACCATGCGCCCCAGATGAAGAATTGAAAAAACATCATCACGCTGAGACGGACCTTGATCCAATGCATTGGCTTTCGTATGGTTTCGTTATGCGAGGATGGCGTTATTCACCAACTGTTTCATGTATTGCAACGTAATGCGGGTAGCATGTTCAACTTCTTCAACGCCGGCAACCTTGTGATTCTTTACAACTGGCAGACAATATTCGGAAGTTAGGTAACCATTATAACCGATATGGTGAAGTTCTTCAATGAAGGCCAGGTAATTGATCAGATCACCCGTGGAAGGCGACGGATCCTGAATGATTTCACCGTCTTTATTCTGACTGAAATTCCAGGCACCGTAGTGGGAGTGGATAAGATTTTTTCCGCAACTGCGAACAG
>Ga0157375_10000550_pt1 | contig 33739 bp, 28 predicted proteins | sample M35metaG_FD_115311 | JGI IMG/M metagenome (GOLD analysis project Ga0157375, IMG submission 115311) | Miscanthus rhizosphere microbial communities from Kellogg Biological Station, Michigan, USA - M3-5 metaG | ecosystem: Host-associated > Plants > Roots > Rhizosphere > Soil | place: USA: Michigan... | reverse complement strand
AGCGCACCGAGCGACAGCACGACCCCTTCGATGTGCTCGCCGCGCAAGGCGACGATGGCAGGGGCGGCGCCGGCGTAGGGAATCGGCACGAGCTCGGCACCCGTGAGCGCGTTCATCAATCGCACGCAGAAATCGCCGACCGAGCCGGAGCCGGGGTGACCGATGCGCACCTGGCCCGGGTTCTTCTTCGCGTGTTCGACCAGCTCCGCGAAAGTCCGAAACGGCGCGTCACCGCGCACGACGAGGATGCTCGGCGTGCGCGAGGCGGTGCCGAGCGGCACCAGATCGCGAAGCGAATCGTAGGTCGCCGATGGCGCATCGAGGACGGCGCGAAAGGTGAGCGCGCTGTTCTGCGCGAACAGGATCGTGTGGCCGTCCTTTCTCGCCGAGGCGACGCTGCCGGCGCCGACCGCGCCGCCGGCGCCGGGCCGGTTGACCGGCAGCACCGGCGTCTTCAACAGCCGCGAGATCTCTTCGCCCAGGGCACGCGCGGCGATGTCGGCAGCGTCGCCCGGAGCGAGCGGAATGACGACGGTGATCGGGCCGGCGGGAAACGGCTGGGCGGGAGTCGCGGCCGGCAACCCGATCAGCGCGCAGGCGAGAACGGCCGAGGAGAGAAGCTGCAAGCCGCCTACTCGGTCAGAGCGGCCAGGTTCAGCACGTGCGACCTGCCCAGCCAGAGCGCGCAGTCGCGATGGTCGCGCAGCTCGTCGCCCGTGTTCGGATGGATGAACACGTCCAGGCCATCGTGATTGAGCGCGAGCCAGCTGACGACGTCAGGAAAGCTGGCCGGCGCGAACGCCAGCTGGTAGCTCCACATCGGGTGCGGGCCCACGGGCCTCTCGTGAAAGCGCCCCAGCTCGACCCGGGTCGCCAGTTCCGTTGCGATGATGTCGCGCAAGGCGCGCGCCGTTTCCCGGCTCGATGCATCGAAGTACACGTGGGCGTGCCAGCTCTCGATGAGGGAAGGATTCAAGGTGTCCATGCGTGGGCGCTCGTCGGTGGTGTCCATTTTCAGGGGAAACCCCGCGCGCTCACAGCCTGATGTCGTGTCGAGGCCGTGCTGACTTTCGCTGCCTCCGGCCGGAGAATGCGCGGCCATGAATGTCTTCGTGTCGTATCAGCGCGCCGACACGGCAATGGCCGCACATGCCCTCTTCTACGCGCTGCGCCTGGAAGGACATCGCGCCTACATCGATACCGGCGACATCGGCTTCGGCCAGCTCTATCGCCAGGTCATCTCCGATGCGATTGCCAAAAGCAATCTCGTCCTTGCGCTGATCGGTCCCGCTTTCGACCCCGGGCGCCTCGGCGAGCCAACGAGCGTCGTCGCCTTCGAGTGGCAACGCGCGCGCTTCCACGGTGCCGCCGTCGTGCCGCTCCTCGTCGATGGCGGCGCGATGCCTCGCGACGATCAGCTTCCGGCGCAGCTTCGCTGGTTCACGCGCCGCAACGCGATGAGCCTGCGCCGCGCCTCGTTCTCGACCGATATCACCGCGTGCATCTCCGCCGTCTCCACCCTGGCCGCGATGCCCAGGCGCGCGGCGCGCGTGCTGTGGGTCGATGACCGGCCAGCGAACAATGAATTCGAGCGCAAGCTCCTGCGACCGCACGGGATCGTGTTCGACAGCGTGGTGTCGACGGCCGAGGCCATCGAGCAGCTCGTCAACGAGACCTACGACCTGGTGATCACCGACCTCGGACGCCAGGGGTCGTCCGATCGGTCGGCGAGCGCGGGCGCGGCCTTCCTGGACCAACCCGTCATCCGCGACGGCGGCCCGCCCGTGATCGTCTATGCCGGAACATGGGCCGTCGCGCAGCGCGCGGCGCTGGTGCGCCGCGGCGCGGTCGACGTGATGGCGAACCGCGAAGCGTTGATTCAGTCGGTGCTCGCCATCCTCGGCCGAGCGCCCGATGCCGGCGAGGAGCTGGAGCGCTAGGCGTCGGCCGCTCAGAACCCGACCGACACGCCGACCATGCCCTCGAACTGCGCCAGCGTGTTGCCGCGAATCGAGACGACGCAGCCGCCGGAGCAGAAGAACTGGCCGCTGGAGTTGATCAGCGTGAGGTAGCCGCGCAGCTCGGTGCGCAGGGCGACGTTGCGCGCCACCGGCCACTGCCAGCCGACGCCGAGGTTGGCCGAAGCCCGGATCTCGTCCGACAACCCCCCGAGCCCGGGCGAGAAGAAGGTGGCGCCGAGCCCGCCGACGACGTAGCCGCCACCGTTCCTCGCGTCGCCTTCGAAGAAGGCACGCCCGCCGAGGTGGAGGTAGCTGATGTTCACCGCCACCTCGGCCTGCTGGCCGAATGCCTTGCCCGGCAGCGCGCTGCGCTGGAACGAATAGAAGACTTGGCCCACCCGCCCGTCGTCGAGCGGCCAGTCGACGCTGGCCGAGAACGCCGCGCCGCTGTCGAGCTTGAAGGTGCTGCCGTTGCCGCTCGCATCCTCGAAGTCGCCGCCGCCGCGCGCGCCGCCGTAGAGTGTCACCGTGGTCTGCGCGCCCGCAGCGGCAGCCGATACGGCGAGCGCCACGACGAGCGCAGCACGGACCCCGAAGCCTGCGAGTGCACGCAGGTGTCGTGCGGGCGCGTTCGGTTCCCTGACCGAGGGGTTCGCGAGCGATGACTTCATGTTGCTTTCCCGGAAAGGATCTCCTGCAGGCGCGCCAGCGCCGCCGAAGGCTCGCCCTTCCATACCAAGTGAGTGTGGTTGCGCCGCACGCGTGCCGGCAGCTCATGTTGCCGCACTTCCTTGGCCGCCTTCAATGCCAGCAGCAGCGAGCGAGGCACCACCGCGAACCCCGTTCCCGCAGCGACGCAGGCGATCATCGCCTGGTACGACGCCAGCTCGAGCGTGCGCGCGGGCAACAGTGACGATGCCCCGAGCCAGTCCTCGAGGCGCTTGCGGTAGGAGCAACCGGCAGCGAACGACACCACGGTCATTCCCGCCAGGTCGGCGGCGCCGCGCACGGGCGGCACGCCGCGTCCGGTGATCAGCACGAGCTCCTCCTCGAACACCTTCAGGGTGGACAAGCCATCGGCAGTGAACGGCTCCGACACGAACGCAGCCTCGATCTCGAACTGCGCGACGCGTTGCAGCAGCGCTCCGGTCGTGCCCATCACCAGCTCGACGACCACGCCGGGATGCTCGCGGTGATAGCGCGAGAGGATCGGCGCCAGCCTGCTGCCTGCCGTGCTCTCCAGCGAGCCGATGCGCAGGGAACCCATCGCCCGGCCGGAGCGCAGCTCGTGCTCTGCCTCGTCGGCGAGCCTGAACAGCCTTTGCGCATACGACAGCAGGAGCTCTCCCTCGGCCGAGAGAATCAGGCCGCGGCCTTGCTTGCGAAACAACGAACGGCCGAGGCGCTGCTCCATCCTCTTGATGCGCGTGGTGACGTTCGATTGCACGCGGTTGAGCTTCTGGGCGGCGCGGATCACGCCGCCTTCGGTGGCCACGGCGCGGAAGATCTCCAGGCTTTCCAGGTCGATGCTTCTCACCACGAGAACGATGCTCCAGATTTATTCATTTGTGCCGCCGCGTCATTCTCTGTGTAATCGGCTCGCATGACAACGCACCCGCGCCGCGCCGGCCCCTTCCTCCTCGCCTCGGCAGGTCTGCTCGCAATGGCCGCGGCCATGGGGATCGGCCGCTTCGCCTTCACGCCCATGCTGCCCCTGATGCTGCGCGAGGACCTGCTCGACGTCGCCCAGGGCGGATGGCTCGCGGCCGCGAACTACGCCGGCTACCTGGCCGGGGCGCTGAGCGCGTCGCGGCTCCCGCTGCGGGCTGGCGCCCTCGCCGTCGTCGCCCTGATCGCGACGGCGACGCTGACGGCGGCCATGGCGTTGCCGCTGCCGGTGCTCTGGCTGCCGCTGCGCTTTCTGGCCGGCGCGGCCTCCGCGTGGGTGTTCGTCGCGACCAGCGTCTGGTGCCTGGGTGCGCTGGCCGAGCGCGGCGCGACGTGGGCGAGCGGGTGGGTCTACGCCGGCGTCGGCGTCGGCATCGCACTGGCCGGCACAGACTGCCTTCTCGCCTCTGCGGCGGGCGTTCGATCCCAGCCGCTGTGGCTGCAGCTCGGAGGCCTGGCCCTGATGCTGGCGCTGCCGGTGTTCTGGATGATCGCGCGTCTCGGGCCCGTCGCCGCCGCCGCGCGTCCGGTCGGGCGGAGCGATTCGCCTGCCGGGAGCGGCAGCACGCGAGGCATCGTCGTTTGCTACGGAATCATGGGCTTCGGCTACATCCTGCCGGCGACGTTCCTGCCCGTGCTGGCGCGCAGCGTCGTCGACGACCCGCGCGTGTTCGGCCTCGCCTGGCCCCTGTTCGGCGCGACGGCGGCGCTCTCGACCCTGCTGGCCGCCGATCTGATGAAGGGAGCGACCCGCCTGCGAACGTGGGCCGGCTGCCAGCTGCTCATGGGCATTGGCGTCCTGCTGCCGGCGTTGTGGCAGGACGCCTGGACGATCCCCGCTTCGGCCTTCCTCGTCGGCGGGACCTTCATGGTCATCACCCTCGCGGGCGTGCAGGAGATGCGCGCCCGCGCCGCCACGCCGCGCCATGCGGCGTCTCTGGTCGGCCTCGTCACCGCCGCCTTCGCGTGCGGTCAGATCGCCGGGCCCGTGGTCTCTTCCCTCCTGTTGCGGCTCGGCCCGCGCTGGCTCATGCTCGCACTCGCGACCGGGGCCGCGGCCCTGTTCGCGACGGCGCCCTGGCTGTGGCGGGCGAGTTCGCCGTCGTCCCTTTGCAAGGAGCTCTCGAATGGCTGATCCCGTTTCGCTTGGCCAAGGCCATGCCCACGGCGCGACCGAGCGCCTGCCCCTGCCGGCGATGAGCTCGCTCGATGAAGCGCAAAGAGCCGCGGCGCAGGCACTGATCGACGGTCCGCGCAAGGGCGTCTACGGGCCGTTCGTTCCGCTGCTTCGCAGTCCCGTCCTGCTCGAGCGCATGGCCAAGGTCGGCGAGTACCTGCGCTTCGACAGCGCGCTCGATCCCCGCGTCCGCGAGCTCGCGACGTGCGTTGCAGCGCGCCACGTGAGCAACCAGTTCGAATGGACGATGCACGCACCGCTGGCGATCAAGGCCGGGGTCGCGCCGGAGGCGATCGAGGCGCTGCGCCAGGGCGCCACGCCACGCGCGCTCGCGCCCGACGAGCAGGACGGCGTCGAGTTCGTGCGAGAGCTCCTCGCGACGCATGGCGTCAGCGACCTCACTTACCGGGCCGCGCTCGCGCGCTGGGGCGAGCGAGGGGTCGTCGAGCTCACTGCACTCGTCGGCTACTTCGTGACGGTCTCCTGGCTGATGAACGTCGCTCGCACGCCGGCTCAGGCGGGCGCGGGGACGGGAATCGACGCCCTTCCGCAATAACGCCGGAGATGACGTGCGCCTCGAGCCACGCGCCGTCGCGGTCCTGCTGTCGTTGGCGCTGCACGCGCTCGTCGTGTCCGCCTTCGTCCGCGCCGCCGCGAGCTCGATCGAGACACCCCGACCTCCGGAGCACGAAGCGACCGCCGACAGGCTTCGCGAGGCCGGCGATCGCATCGCTCGGGTCGAGCTCCGGCCGGGACTCCTGACGAGCGGCCTGCCTTGCTCGGGCAGCAGCTACGTCGGCGTCGGCGTCACCGCCGACCCGCGCACCGAACGCATCATCCTCGTCGGCGAGGACACTCCCGCATCGAGAGCCGGCTTGCAGCACGACGACATCGTGCTCAATCCCGCCGTTTGGCGCGATTCGCACCTCGAGGGCGTGCTGCTTCGGGTCGAGGTGCTGCGCGAAGGCGTGTCGATGATCGTGTCGGTGCGCGTCGGCAAGATCTGCATCGACTAGCACCTGGATCTTCCCCACCGCAGTCCCTCGCCCGATCGTCACCCGGGCGCGCAAGATTAAGACCGAGCGGCGCTGGACCTGAACGTTTTGTAACGCTGCAAGGGCAGCAGCGACGAAGATTCGGAGGCCTTGTACTTCCGAGTCGCGACCATGACCCTGCTTCAGCGCCTGGCCTTGCTTGCGATCGTGTCGTTGTACGGCTGCGGAGGCGGCAAGGACGACGACGTCAAGGCACCCGTGAGCTCAGCGTCCGCTCCCGCTTCGGCCGTCGTCCAGGGCCCGGCTCCGGTCCCGCCCGCCGCCCCGCCCGCCCCGCCGAGCAAGGTGACGGCCCTGTCGTTGCCGGCGATGACACCGACCGCGGTCGGCTCGCTGACCCCGATGGCAGTGCAAGCGAAGGACTCGTCGGGGGGTGCCGTGCCCGCCACGTCGCTGGTCTGGGAAAGCGCGGACCCGACCCTGGCCACCGTCGACGAAGGCGGCGTCGTCAAGCCGCTCCGGGTCGGCTTCACGACGATCAAGGTGTCCGCCGACGGCGTCTCCGCGTCCGGGACCGTGTCCGTTCGCGGCACGACGCCGATCCCGGCCCGCTCGCGCTATGTCGGCATGAACCTCAACGGCATCGCCTACTGGTCGTCGGAGTTTCCCTTCGCCGACATGACGAAGAGCGGCATGGGGTGGGTGTCGCGCGAGGACAGCGGCACCTGGGGCCGGCCCTTCCCCTCGCTCACCGCCGATGGCTATCCGGCCGCGCTCGCGCCGGGGCAGCACGCGCTCAACGCGGTGGCATGGGAGGGCAGCCGCTACGCGCCGGGCCGCTACGTCGTGCTGTGGGACGGCGACGGCTCGATCAGCTTCCCGCTCAGCAACGTCAAGGTCGCCGAGACGGCAGCGAACCGGATCGCGATCGACGTCGTCGACACGACCGGCAGCCTCTGGGTGGCGATCGACCGCACCAGCGCGAGCAACCCGGTGCGCAATCTCCGCTTCCTCTGGCCCGGGACCGAGGCCACCCACGCGAGCCAGCCGTTCAACCCCGTCTTCCTCGCCAAGGTCGCGCCGTTCTCGCTGCTTCGCTTCATGGACTGGGGCGCGACGAACGTCTCGCCGATCGTCGAGTGGGCCGATCGCTCGCACGTCGCCGACGTCACGTACGCGACGACCGCCGGCGTGCCGATCGAGGTGATGATCGACCTCGCCAACACGCTGCACGTCGACCCGTGGTTCTGCATTCCCCATCAGGCGAGCGACGACTACGCGCGCCGGTTCGCGACGCTCGTGCGCGATCGCCTCGACCCGGCGCTCCACCCGCACATCGAGTACTCGAACGAGGTCTGGAACACGGGCTTTGCGCAAACGCAGTGGGCCAATGCACGCTCGCTGGCGCTCGGCCTCGACAGCCCCTTCGGCCAGCCGGCGATCTTCTATGCGAAGCGCTCGGTGGAAATGTTCAAGATCGTCCAGGACGTCTGGGGCGCCGACCGAGGCCGCATCGTGCGCGTGATCGCCGGCCAGGCGGTGTGGGACAACTTCCTGACCCATGCGCTCGCCTACGGCGACACCGCCGCCAACGCCGACGTGATGGCGATCGCGCCCTACTTCAACGCCCCGGCCGCCGGTGATCCGGCTCAAGTGGCGACGACGCTCACGTTGAGCAGCGATCTGGTCGTCGACCAGATGCTCGCCAACATCCGTGGCGACATCAAGGCGTCGATGACGGCCAACGCCGCGCTTGCGGCCAAGTACAAGCTGAAGCTGAAGGCGTACGAAAGCGGCGCCGGCGACAGCAGCTCCTACTTCCCGGCCGACAAGATCGATGCGATGACGGCGCTCTTCATGGCGGCGCACAACAACCCGCGCATGCGCGGCGTCTATGCCGAGTACTACAGCCAGTGGGTGGCCGCCGGCGGCGACACGATGAACCAGTACAGCGACGTCGGCAACTGGTCGAAGTGGGGCCTCTGGGGGTCGCTGCAGTACGTGACGCAGGACCCGGCCACCGCGCCCAAGTACCAGGGCCTGCTCGACTTCATCGCCGCGCACTCGACGCGCTAGAGCGCGGCGCGCGGAGCGTCGCCCGCCGTCCGGACACTTGCGATCGCCGCCTTTCGCCCGCCGCGATGAGCCGCGATCCGCTCAGCCTTGACGAAACGAAACCCCTTCACCGTCTCAGGCTTGACGTCAGTGATGTAGAACGACGCTGACATCGCGGAGGCGCAATGAAGAACGCGACCGTGTTCGTGCTTTCGATCATGGCGAGCATGGCGACCGCGCAGACAGCGACCGATCCCTCGGAGCGCGCCACCTACCGGCGCGCCGTCGAGGCGATCAACTGGGGCATGCCTGCGGTCAATCTCGACTTGATGCTGCAGGCGGGCATCGCCGCCGGAGCCAGGCCGAACCAGATCGTCTACTGGTCGCGCCTGCCCGACTGGAAGATCCAGACGCTCACGCCCAACCCCGACGTGATCTACCTGAAGCCGTTCTTCAACACCAAGGAGGTTGGACCGATGGTGCTCGAGATACCGCCTGCGAGCGACGGCTCCATCACCGGCACGATCATGGATGCATGGCAATCGGCGCTGGAAGACGTGGGCCCTGCCGGAGCGGACAAAGGCAAGGGCGGCAAGTACCTGATCCTGCCTCCCGACCACAAGGGCGACGCGCCTGGTGGCTACATCGTCCTGCGAGCGAAGACGTATCAAGGCTATGCCCTGCTTCGCTCGATCCTCAGGAGCGGCAGCGACGCTGACATCGCCAAGGCGGTCGCCTACGCCAGGCGAGTCAAGCTCTATCCGCTCGCACAGGCCGGCAAGCCGCCGGCGACGATCTTCGTCGATGCGATCGACGTGGTCTACGACTCGACGATCCCGTTCGACCTGCGCTTCTTCCAGTCGCTCGATCGAGTCGTGCAGATCGAGCCCTGGCTGGCGCGCGACGGGGTGATGATCGACATGCTCAAGTCGATCGGGATCGAGAAGGGCAAGCCTTTTGCTCCCGATCCGAAGACGCAGGAGACGCTGAACGCGGCGGCGCGCGAAGCCCATGACTGGCTCGAATCGCGCTACGAGAAGGGCTTCCCGAGCTTCTATGAGGGCGGCCAATGGACACCGCCCGGTTCGCCCGAGCTGAGCCAGACCATGGGCACTTTCTACGAGAGGAAGGATGCCTACTCGCTCGATGCGCGCGGGCTCGCGGACTACTACGCCTACAGCACCATCAAGCACATCGGCGCCGGGCAGTACTACTTGCTGACGACGAAGGACAAGGATCGCCGCGCGCTCGACGGATCCCGCAACTACAGGCTCACCGTGCCGGCCGATGCGCCGGTGAACCAGTACTGGTCGGCGACGGTCTACGACCGTGCCACGCACGCCCTTGTCCGCGATGTGGCGCGCCCGAGCCGGTCGTCGCAATCGCCTGGCTTGCTGAAGGAAAGCGACGGCTCGGTGAACGTCTACTTCGGGCCGAAGGCGCCAGCCGGAAAGGAGCCGAACTGGGTTCCCACCAACGCCAACGGGAAGTTCGAAGTCCTCTTTCGCTTCTACGGCCCCCAGAAGCCGCTGTTCGACAAGACCTGGAAGCTTCCCGACATCGAGGAGGTGAAATGAAGACAAGAGTCGCAAATCCTGCTGACGGCCGTGCTGGCGCCGCAGACTCGGACGAGCTCAGGGTGTGGGAACTCGCCATGAATACCGCCCGGTCCGAGCTGAGTCGCAGGGAAATCCTCGGGCTCGGTGCCGGTGCGACGGCTGCTGGCGCACTGGGGCTGGCGCCGTCCGCGAACGCGCAGACGGCGGGCAACGCACCGACCGGGGTCGAGACGCGCATCGGCACGCTCGAGTTCACCCACGATTTCGCCAACGGCTACCCGACCGATGCGACGATCGACAAGCTCTACGACGAGCGCGACTTCCAGCGCGCCTGCCAGGCCTACCTGTGGTCGTTGCCGGCGGTGGCGTTCACGACGTGGCAGCGCGGCACGACAGAGCAGCTCGGCGCCAAGAACGGGCAGGTCGTCGCGATCCTGTCCTATGAGGCCCGCCGCGGCATCCTCACGGCCAACGCGACGACACCCTACTACCTCGGCTTCGCCGATCTCTCCGCAGGGCCGCTCGTGGTGGAGATGCCTGCACGCGGCGTGCAGGGCGCGATCAACGACGCGTGGCAGAACGGGATCCCGGGGACCGAGAAGCCGGGCAAGTATCTCGTGCTGGCGCCGGGGCACAAGCAGCCGGCGAACGTCGCCGGCTACGTGGTGCGTCGGTCACCCACCCTCAACGTCTTCCTCGGCGTGCGCTTGACCGACCCCGATCCCGCGAGCGCGAAGGACGCGCTGGCCCACCTGCGAATGTACCCGTATGCCCAGCGCAATGACCCGCCGAAGCTGGTGATCCTCGACGCGGGCACCCAGGCATGGAGTGGTCTGCCGCCGCGCGGACTGGCGTATTGGGAGCGGCTCAACGACGTGATCCAGAACGAACCGATCGAGGCGCGCGACGTCTTCTTCCATGCGATGCTGCGGCCGCTCGGTCTGGAGAAGGGCAAGCCCTTCAAGCCCGACACGCGGCAGACCAGGATCCTCACCGACGCCGCGCTGGTCGGCGAGGCGATGGCGAAAGCGAACAGCGCCGACCGCCGCTTCGCGAACGGGCGGTTTCGGCCCGACGCGCATTGGGACTTTGCGTTGCGCCTGGACGCCGACGATCCGAATGCGTTCTGGAACCTGCTCGACGAACGTGCGTCGTGGTTCTACGAGGCCGTCGGCGCCGGTGCGGCGATGGCGCCCAAGCGCCCTGGTCCGTCGTCGGCATATCTCAGCGCGTACAAGGACAAGGCGGAGCAGTGGCTCGACGGCGGCAGGTCCTATCGCCTGCGAGTGCCGCCCAACGCGCCGATCAAGCTGTTCTGGTCGGTCACGCTCTACGACGTCGACACGCGGGCGTTGATCCTGAACGAGCAGAAGATCGCCGACCGCTCGTCGCGCATGGATCTGCGCAAGAACGACGACGGGTCGGTCGACATCTACTGCGGGCCTGTGGCGCCGGCGGGCTTCGAGAAGAACTGGATTCCCACGGTTCCTGGCAAGAACTGGTTCGCGTATTTCCGGTTCTACAACCCGACCGAAGCGTATTTCGATCGGTCGTGGCCCTTGCCGGACTTCGACCCGATCTAGGGCCGGAGACGCCCATGAACCTCCCTCAGATTCACCGCAAGCTGGGAGCCCTGGTCGTCGGCGCGCCGATGCTGCTGAGTCCGCTGTGCGCGAACGCCGCCGAAGACGACGAGGCGCTGCAGAAGAAGCTCGCGAACCCGGTGTCCGACCTGGTCACGGTGCCCTTGCAGTTCACGACGACGCTGCACGCGGGGCCCAACGAACTGCCCCAGCACACGCTGAACATCCAGCCGGTGTATCCCACGCAGATCGGCGGCGGCTGGAGCCTGATCCATCGGTTGATCGTGCCGGTGTTGTCCACCCCGGCGGCGGCACCCGGTCAAGAGCGCAAGAACGGATTGGGAGACATCGTCTACGAAGGCTTCTTCTCGCCCGCCCCTGCGGGGGGCCTGGTCTGGGGCGCTGGCCCGATCCTGCAGATGCGCACCGCCAGTGACGACCGCCTGGGCACCGGCAAATGGTCGGTCGGCCCCGCGGTGGTCGCCTTGCAACAGGAGGGGCGCTGGTCGCTCGGCGCGCTGGTCACGCAACTGTGGTCGTTCGCCGGTGCGGACAACCGCGAGAACGTGAGCCAGATGCAGATCCAGCCCATCGTCAACTACCGGCTCAGCGCGCAGCATGCGATTGCCTATACCGGCACGATCGTCGCCGACTGGAAAAGGGACTCCGGCAACCGCTGGACGGTGCCGCTGGGCGCCACCTACTCGATCCTCACCAAGCCCCTGGGTTTCGTGCCGGTCAACTACATCGTCGGCGGTGGCCGCAACGTCGTCCGTCCTGACCTCGCCGGCGACTGGTTCTTCCGGCTGCAGGCCAACTTCATCCTGAACAAGTAGTCGCGTCGCCGCGGTCAGTTGGTCTCGGGTTCGACATAGGGCGCGTCCCGGTGCACAGGCCGGAATGCCGCGCGGAGGGCTGCCACGATCTTCTGGGCATCGTCTGCCCGGACCGACGCGTCGAGACGAAGGATCCAGGCCAGCGAGCGCTCTCTCCAGAGGGCGCGGCCGAGCGTACCGAACGGCTCAACGTCATCGCAAGGGCGAACCAGGGCCTGACCTTCGGCGAAGTCTGTCTCGGCCCTGATCGCATCGCTCCAGCTCATGCTGTATTCGTCCACGGCGAGCTCCACGTGTAGGAATGGTCGAAGCCTAGGAAGCAGTGATGACTTGCCGATGACAACGGCGGCCAGCTCTAGAGAATTGGCGACGAGACTGGCCCGAAAGCGCCGCCATTCCACAGGGTGGAAGTCCATGTCCTCGAGCGGACCCTTGAGGGCAACCTGCTGCGGTCCCGAAGGCGGACGTCGCAAGCGAACGAACTGGCGGACCTACCCCGGCCCTGAGCTGCCCTAGTCCGAGCAGAGGATTACGCCGAGGCGTCTGACGCCTACAGTGGCACGATAGATGCTGCCCCGTCTCCCATGATCCCGCCTCCTGACTCCGACCCCACCGCGCATCGAGTGCATGAGCGCGCGTTGCGTCCGCCTGAGCCTTCCAACTGGCGGCGCCACGGACCGTACCTACGCGCGCTAGCAGTCGCCATGGTGCTCACGGTCGCGGCCGCCTCTGCGGGCATGCTGATGGCGTTATTGGGGGACTGAGCAGTCGGGCAACCCCGCGGTGCGCCGGCTGCACCTCTATTGGGCCAATCAAGCGGATCGTCCAACTGTTCGCAGAATCGGGCATGGAGCCCAGTGAACTCCTTCCCAGACTGGTGGCGGTACTAGCGGCCGACGCGGTGAACCGGCGCGCGAGGTCTTCCGGCGCCTCCCACTTCTACGACAAGCTATTGCCCGATTGGGAGCGAGCTGGCTTGCCTTGAGCGCTCTGCACGGCCGCAAGTTTCGACGACGTTGCGGACGCTCGTGAACATCGGTCGCCGAGAGCGGCCGTTGACTTCCGACTGCTTCCGTCCCGAGAAGCGCCTTGAGGGGCTGCGCGCCGGCGAATGCCCTTGCGGGGTAAGAAGCGGACGTCGAACACCATATCCGATCCGGCTGGCCGTTCGGTCGCGCGCCACCTGCTTCGTTCGGCGCACTGCATAGTCGCGAGCTCGGCCGTCGAGCTCGTCCTCGAACGACTCGGTGCTGAGCTTCCGGCCTCGAGCGAGGGCTGCTCGCCTCACCCTGCGTGCGACCGCCGTGCGACGAGACGATCGTCGACGAATAGCGGGATCCGAGGAAGCCCGATCCGCTCGCACGCGGCGAGGCAGGCGACGCGTCTTCCTCGCTCAAAGCGGTGTTTCGCTTCCCTGCGACGGTCAGCGGGTACTTGGCCATGTCGATCTCCGGCGCAGAAACGTGCTGCGCTGTCGGCCGGCCAACACAAGGGCTGCCGACAGAGGTGACTGTCGCAGGATTGAAGGGTGCGTCGGTCTTCCCTGGGTTTGCCCCATGGACCGGTGGTGGACCGCGCCGCCCAATGGAGCACTACATGCGCCATCCCGGAGAGGAGACAACGATGTCCAAGCTGCTCGATTCCACGACACCTTCCCTAGCCGCAATTCGGCGCCCCTGCGTCCCTCGCCTCGCTCCGCTTCCTCTCGCGCTTGCAGTCGCGGGCGCCCTGCTGTGCGTGACGAGCGCCCAGGCGCGCATCACCAAGATTCAGGTCACGACGGCCGAGTCGCCGACCTTTGGCGGCTACTCCTGGCCCGGCGTTGGCCAGTACGAGAAGCTCGCCGGCAAGGCCTACGGCGAGGTCGACCCGCTTGACCCGAAGAACGCCGTCATCGTCGATCTCGCGCTCGCGCCGCGCAATGCTCGGGGCAAGGTCGAGTACTCGTTCGACTTCTACATCCTGAAGCCGATCGACCTGAAGAAGGGCGCACACAAGGTGATGTACGAGCCGCCGAACCGCGGCGGCAAGACGTGGAACTCGATGGGCCGGGTGACGAGCGGGCCCGGCGGCACCAACGACCCGGGCTCGATCGTCGACCCGGACGTGCTGGCGAACGCGTTCCTGATGCCGCGCGGCTATACGATGGTCTGGAGCGGCTGGGACAGGTCGGCCGGCACGAGCACCGCGAACTTCAACACCACCATCACGTTGCCGACGGCGAAGTACGCCCCGACCGCGGCGAACCCCACCGGCACGATCACCGGTCCCGGCTACGAGTACATCGTGACGGGCGGCGCCACCTACACGCTGAGCTATCCGGCGGCGACGACGGACAAGTCGAAGGCCACCCTGACCCATCGCGTCCACCTCGACGACGTGCCCGTGCCCATTCCCGCGAGCGGCTGGGATTACACGAACGCGAGCGGTACTGCGATCCGCCTGGCGAGCGGCAACTTCGTCAACAACGACATCTACGAGTTCTCCTACACGGCCAAGGATCCGACGGTCAACGGACTCGGATTCGCAGCGGTGCGCGACTGGAACGCCTGGCTGCGCTCGGCGACGAGCGACGATTTCGGCACTGCCAACCCGTTGGCGGGCGACATCCAGCGCATCTACACCGAGATCTCGTCGCAGCCCGGCCGCTTCCTCAACGACTTCCGCCATCTCGGCTTCAACCAGGCCGAGGACGGTAAGAAGGTGTTCGACGGCCTGATGCAGTGGATCTCGGCGGGCAGCGGCATCAACCTGAACTACCGCTTCTCTCAGCCGAACCGCACGGAGCGCAACCGCCAGGATCATCTGCACGTCGAGAACGTCTTCCCGTTCGCCAACGTAATGACGCAAGATCCGTTCACCGGCAAGGTCGACAGTCGCTACGCGAAGTGCGAAGCCACCAACACCTGCCCGGTCGCCGTCGAGATCTATTCGGCCAACGAATACTGGGTGAAGTCGGCCTCGCTGCTGCACACCACGCCCGACGGCCTCGCCGACTTGCCGGATTCGCCGTATGCGCGGAACTACTTGATCTCGAGCCATCAGCACGGCACCGGAAGCGCGACGACCAAGGGCAACTGTCAGCAGTTCCAGAACCCGCTAAATTCGGCGCCGATCCAGCGCGCGTTGTTCCTTGCGCTCGATGACTGGGTCAACGGCATCGCGCCACCCCCCAGCCGCGTCCCGCGCCTCGCCGACGGCAACCTCGCGCCGCCGCTGCCGCAGGAGGCGATGGGCTTCCCGAACATCCCCGGAGTCACGTACACCGGCCTGAAGACCACGCGCTACCTGCTCAACTTCGGGCCGAACTTCTACGAGACCGGCATCGCGACGCTCAATCCGCCGCTCTTCAGCGCGCCATATCAAGACAACCCGGCCAACGGTCCCATCTACCCGAGCTACATCCCGAAGACCGACAGCGACGGCAACGACATCGCCGGCGTGCGGCTGCCCGACGTGACCGTGCCCCTGGCGACCTACACCGGCTGGGCCCTGCGCTCCGGCGCATGGGCCAACGACGGATGCGAAAGCGCGGGCCAGTACATACCGTTCGCGAAGACCGCGGCGGAGCGGCAGGCCTCGGGCGATCCGCGTCCTTCGGTCGAAGAGCGCTATCCGTCGTTCGGCGAGTATTACGCCAAGGTCAAGAATGCGATCGACGGGCTCGTGAAGGATCGGCTGATGCTCTGCGAGGATGCCGACGACGCGCAGGCGCGCCTGCTCGACGCGGGGTTGGCCGCTGGCGTTCCGGCGCCGACGGGCAAGCTACCACCGCAGACGACGACCCCGCAGTGTCACAAGGGCCGCTGAACGACGGCAGCGGTCAGGCATCGTCCCATGCGCCTGGGATGGGGGCTGAGGCCGCCGCGATCGACCGAGACAGGCTGATGGAGAATGCGGGCCCGAAGTGGACCTGCTCAGGCGAGCGAAATTCGCGGACTCGTCGTGCGCGACGACATGGTGGCTCCGGGGCCGAAGGTCGTCGCGACGATGGACGACTCCACCGACGAGGCGGCTGGAGACGCCGAGCCGGTGCCATGTTCGACTGCGACATCGGAAAGCGCTTTCGGCGGTAGTGTTCCTGGCGGTGCCGCATGATGCAGCACCGCCAGCGCTCCTAACCCAGCGTTTACCGGTTCGGCAACATCAAACTTCGCTGGCTCAGCGAGTTGCGGACGTTCACGAGGTCGCTGCTCGTGACGGCGCGATCCTTCAACGTCGGCGTCTGGCAGGAGAAGTTCGCCGCGTCGTTGACATCGCCCGAGCCGGTGTAGACGGCTTCAGCCGGATAGGCGCACACCGGGCGCGAGCGCGTCAGATTGCCCGCGCCGTCGAACTTGGTCGCGACAATCTTCTCGGGCGCAACCCCTTGCTCGACCCATTTGATGACGGCGCTGACCACGTGGTGGTCGGCGTCGCGATACGCTTTCGGGGGCTCGGGCATGCCGCCGCCTACCGAATTGGGTCCGGTGCTGCCGCCGCAATGGCCGGTGGCCGGCAGCATGAACAGGCGGTGGTACTCCTGGACCTGCTTGCCGAATGCGTTGGCATGGGCTGCGACGATCTGGGGCGTCAGTTTGTCGATCTGCTTGTCGACCTCCTTGCTCGGCAGGTTCTGCAGACGCTCCCACTGCGTCAGCGCAAAGAAGTAATCGACCGAGCCATCCGGCGGCACGACCGAGTCGTTCCAGCCCGCCATCTGGATCAGCTTGCCGCCCCGGCTCGTGAAGCGCCGAATGTCCGGACTCGGCGCCGCAGTGACCGGCGTCAGGACCGCCTTCGCGTGATCGTAGACGCCGTCCCAGTTGATGTCGCGGCGCCAGTCATAGGGAGGCGACAGCAGCGAGTAGACGTAATGGCCGATGAAAGGACCATATCCCCCGTTGTCGGCGAACAGCGGCGACCAATCGGCCTCTGAGCCGAACTTCGCGCCGGTATAGCGCTGCTCGGAAGCCAGGTCGTCCCAGTTCCGGTGCGTTCCGCCGTACATCCTCTTGGCGACCGTCACCTCGTCGGCAGTGAGCGAGCCGTCGCCGGACGGGCCCATCGTGTCGATGTCGAAGGTGCAGGCGCGTGGGTTGGTGATCTGCCCGTCGACGAGGCCGTCGTTGGCGTCGCAGACCTGCAGCGCGCGCTGTGTGATCAAGCTGCGCTTGGCGACCGAGATCGAGGGCGGCCCTCCCGCCGTCGGGGTCAGGGTCTTGCCGGTCCACAGCAGCCACATCAGCAGGTCCGGATACCACTGCGACGGTGCTCCCGCGACGATGCCGTCGAACAGTTCGGGATAGTTCTGCGCCATCATCATCGCCTGGCGGCCGCCGTTCGAGCAGCCCTCGAAGTACGAGTGCTGCACCGGAGCACCAAAGTACGTCGCGGCCAGCGTCTTCGCCGCCGTCGCCACCGAATAGTGGGCGCGCAAACCCCAGTCCTTGACCTTTTCGGGGTGGCCGAGCGTCCAGCTCGCCGACTCGCCGCCGTCGTGGCCCATATTGCTTCCCGCCGTGACGAAGCCGTCGCCGATATCCTGGGCAAGCCGCGGGTAAGGAGTGGCGCCGGCGTACCCACCGGTGCCGTTGACCTTCATTCGCCCGGTCCATGCCGCCGCCGTATCGGGTAGCCAGACCTCCCATTTGATTTCCGAGTCGCTGGAAGGTCGGGCCACGCCTTGCACGCGACACATGGCCACCGTCACCACGCTGCCGCTGATCACCGCCCCAGCGGGAACCGCCGTCGCAGAGGTCACGGTCGAGTCCGCTGTCGTGACCGCTGCGAGGTCGGCGCAGCTGTAGGCCGCATGGACAGAGCCGCAGACTGCTGTCAACCCAAACGCCAACGCACGCGCAGTGCTGACGATGGATGATTCTCCGCAGTTGGTTTTCCCGCGAGGGGCTTTTGTCATCGTTGTGTCTCCTGTTTGTTCATATGCGCCAACACATCGAGCCAGCGCATGAGACAAGGGAATGACGACAATTCAGCCCCCTGGCATCGAGCACTACGCTACAACTAAGGCAGCCCGAATCTACGCTTGTAAGTTCCGACACACAAGGCGGCCACTGGTCCAATGATCGCCGGTGACGAGGTCCTGCGAGTGCACACCGCGCGACATTAGGCCACCCCGCGCGCGGGTCAGGACTGCGACGAGTCCAAGGGCGGGCCCGCAAGCCCGTTGCTGAATCCGCGGCCGAGCGGCAAGGCCGACATCAGAAAAGTAGTCTGTTCCTCGTTCATCGCATATCGCCCTCGACTGCCGACCCAACGGCAACAGCGAACACAACGCGCAATGACTTGACTAGCGAGGTAAGTTTGACTAGCGAGGGACGTCCCACCAGCAGAGTTAGGCGCGTCGTCACCGAAGGCCACTCCGACCTTTGGCTTGTTGGTATGGAAGCCCTCTCTCCGCACATGCGCGAGGCGATCGCTCGCGATCGGCGATCCATGCAAGGTTCGTCGTGGGAACGACGCGAACCGAGTGGCCCGCGTCGCGTCGCGTCTCATGGATTCAGTACGTCGCTCGCGATCGCCTGGTTGACCAAGGCAGCCCAGTCATCGGCGACGCCGGGCGGCAGCGCGGTAGTGCACTGCGCACCCATCGACGCCGCGGCGCTTCCTGCATTGAGGTATCCCTTGCACGCAGCGTTGTCCGCAGCCGCGCGCACCTTGGCCACGTAGCCGACGTGCGAACCGTAGCGCTCCTCGAGCGACAGGCGCGGATCGCCCGTCAGAACGCGCTGTGCCTTGGTCACCGCGAACGGCACCATGCCGCCCACATAGTTGCACACCTGGCCAGCATGGAACGGCTGGGGATTGCCTGTGTTGAATCCCTTGTCCCCGGGCCCGGCGGTGATATTCCAGCCGAGGTACGTGCCGAGCGGCGCGTCGCGCTGCACCGTGGGAACGCCGCCCATCTCGTTGCCGTCGGCATCGACGCGGGGCACGAGCATCCTGATCACCGACTTGATCGGTGGCGGCTCGTTGGTTGGCACGCCGGTCGCGTTGAACTCGTCGAACAGCGGCCCCCAGTCGTAGTCGAAGATAGGAAAGACGAAGTTCTCCGGCGCGAAGATCGAGTCCGGAATGCCGGGAACGCCGCTCGGGAAGCCCATTGCCTGCTTGGTCGCATCGACGAGGTCGCGACTGCTCTTGGGGCCCACGAGGTGAGGCCAAACGCTGTCGGGCGGCGGCGTCTCTTTCGTCACCCAGTCGCGCAGCGCGAGCCGCATGCGATTGACGAGGCCCGTCGACGGAACCGGGTTCGCGCGTAGCGTGCCACGGCCCCAGTTGTTGCCCGGGCAGTTCAGCGGCACAGTCGTCACGTCCGGAGGGTTTTGGGTGGTGGCGCCGTTGCCGCCGCCGTGAGTCGAGCTCGGCAGGTAGTAGCGGCGCACATTGTCAGGCAGCGGAATGTCGTTTTTTGGGTCGGTGCCGACCCACGATGTCGTCATCTTCAGCGCGAACACCTCCGAGCCCCCGAACGTCTCCACGATCTTCGGGCAGGTGCTGCTACGCATGCAGCGGTCGAGAATGCCGCCGGGCTGTACGTCGCGCACCTTGTCTGGGAAGCTGTGCCACCACTGCGGCCCTTCGCTGCCCATCTGGTAGAGCTCGAGCACGCCGTCGGGCTGCCCCCAGCGCGAGTTGTTCGCCACGCGACGCCCAGCGATCAGCGGCCAGGCGCCGTCGTGCACGATGCGCCCCGCCTCGTCCGCGTTCATGCCGAGGAAGATGAGATGGCGAACGAAGTTGCCCGACTGCGAGACACCGCGCACGATCGCCGAGGTGATGGCGGTGCCCAGCGGGTTGGGCTTGCCGAAATCGTCGGCACTCGAGTAGCGGAAGAACGACTGCAGGTCTCGGAACGCGGCAGTACCGACACCAAGCACGTAAGGGTTCACGACCGTGTACTCGAGTTGGTATAGCTTGGTCGGATCGAAGCCGCTTCTGAGGCACACGCCGACCGGAAGCGTCGTCACCGGCGCAGCTGGCTTCGTCCAGTCGCTAGTCTGGCCGACTGCGCAGTACCTCCAGTCACTCGAGGGCACGACACCGCCGTTCGCGCTGTCGAGCGTGATGACGCCGTTCACCGTCTCGTGCGTGTGCACGCGCAGCACGTCGCCAGCGTGGTTGCCGAGGTCGGCCGGGAAGTACGGGATCGGGTTGCCCATCACGTTCAGCGGCGCTGAAACCTGCCCCGTGCGATTGACGATGCGGCCGATGACGCGTCCCGTCACCCCCTGCAGCACTGGCACCTGCACGTAGTGGTGTCCCGGGAAGGTCACGCATCCGGACACGGTGCAGGTGACGTTGGCGGGCACCGATGTTCCGCCCGCGTTGTCGCCCTGCCAGGCGCTCACGAGTTGGATGTCGTTCGCGGCGAACGAGTCGGCCGGGAAGCCGACGTCGCCGCCGCGATTAGGCACGTCGTGCCACATCACGCCGCTTGCGGTCGACATGTCCTTCGGCTTCCTCAGTACGAAGCTGGCGACGTAGGTGATCTTGCCGGTCACGGGATCTCGCGCGAGCGGGTCCGTGATGTCGGTGATGAGCGCGTTTTGAGGGTTGGCGGGATCGATCTCGCCGAATGCCCGGCCGATGAGCTGTTCGTAGGCTGGCTGATTGTTGATGGCGGCGGTCGCGTCGATCACGATGCGCGTGACGCGCGCCTCCACCGGACCGACCACGGCGAGCCCCGCCGCAATCGCCAGCACCGCAGGCAGGCGCCGACGCGTCTGGCCCAGACTCAAATCACACATGGAAGTCTCCTCACGTGCTTGCGCGGAATCGCCGCGCGCTTGTCAACCGCCCCGCCGTTCGCGATCGGGAACGAGATCTTCTGCACGAGGAGTCTAAGGCCTGTATACCTCTGTCAACTTAGGGTATACGTCATTTCGAGATCAGGCACCGGCTGGGATGAGCGTCGGGGCAGCGCTTGGGGTCGGCGCATCCAGTTGCGACAGGCTCGCGATGAGGTCGGCGAAGCGCTCGCCTTGCACCAGCACGTGATTGCGAACGCTGGTCATCAGGTGCTCGGCATTGCCGTCACGCAGCGCATCGACGATAGCCTGGTGCTCTTCGAACGAGCGCTGGATTCGGTTGCGAACCCGCAGCTGCAGTCGTCGATAAGGGCGCAGCTTGCGCTGCAGCGCGGAAGCCTCCTCGAAAAGAAAGCTGTTGTGCGAGGCCGTGTAGATAGCGTAGTGAAAGCGCTCGTTCGCATAGAAATAGGCGTCGGCATCGCGTGCGGCTACAGCGCCCTGACACGCCGCATGAGCAGCCTCGATCGCCCCGAGCTCCTCTTCCGACATCCGCCGGGCGGCCAGCCGCGCGCACATGACCTCGAGCTCCGCCATGACCTCGAACATTTCGACCAGCCGTTGCGGCGTCACGCGCGTGACAAGCACGCCACGTCCGGGACGGTTCTCGATCAACCCCTCCCCGAGCAGCAGGTTGAGCGACTCGCGAACCGGCGTACGCGACACGTTGAAGCGCTTGGCGAGCTCACTCTCGTCGAGGCGTGAACCGGGAGGGAGCCTCCCGGTTGTGATCTCCTCTTCGATAGCTTCGCGCAGTCGGTCTGACATTCGACTCATGGAAATTCATTGTAGGAGCGTGTCGCCGCGCTTGGGCGCTCGTATGCCGAAAGGGTCAAGTCTAGGGTAAACGCCATGGTCTGTGCGTACAAAAGTACTGAGCATGCATCCAATACGCGCGCCCTCTGGGAACTGGAGTGATGGAAACGGTCACGCGACGCAGACGGATCGGAGCTCTAGGCTTGGCCACGCTAGGAAGCGTCGCACAAATGGCCAGCCCGAGTCCGTCGCGGCCCGAGGACGCCAAGGGCACGAAAGCGCGGCGGCAACCGCGAGATGGACATGATGCTCGGGCAGGCCGGAGTCTCTGTCATCTCGCTACCTTCGAATGAGATCTACGCGGCGATGCAGCCGGGCGCGTTGGAGGCTGCGATTACCTCGTCGACCAGCTTCATCGCCCTCAAGCTCGAAGAGATTGCGAAGAACCTGCCGGAGCGGCCACAACAAGGCGTACTCGTTCATGTTGGAACCGCTGATGATGCCCAAGGAGGTGTTCCCGAAGCTTCACACCGCGCATCAGGCCATCCTGATTGCGGTTGGCGTCGAGCAGGAGAAGTTCGGCACCGAGGCCGGCAAGGCCGAAGATGGCAGCGAACGTGTTCGCCAAGGCGGGCGCAAGGGTCTGGGATCTCGACGACGCGGTGCGGCAACAGTGGCAGGCGATCGCGCGCGACACCCGTTGGAAAGAGTACGCGGCGCGAAGCCAGCCCTGCGCGTCTCAACTCAAGACGGCACAGAAGCTGGCTTGAATCATCGCAGGCCCCCGGCGTATGTCGCCCAATCCCGCTCCCGCCACGGAGAAACCCGCTCGAACTGCGCGTGCCAGGCGGAGGGGACTTGCACGATGAGCCTGCGATGAGATCCAAGGAGCAGGGCTTCTTCGCCGAAATGGCTCGTTGGTGGAGCAACAGGGCGGCGTGCGCTGAGGGCGACTTCGAGTCGATGGCGTCGATCCTTCTTTCCGGCAAGGGTGAAGCGTCCGGAGTCGCGCTCGCGTCGCACCTTCTTTTGGCGTACCACGCCCTGCCCAGCGCGGACCGGCCTCGCTTCTTCACGCTGCTCGCGACCCGCTTCGGACCCGACCTCGAGCTGGTGCAGCGCGCGATCGAAGTCTTCCAGCGCTCACCCGAAACGACAGCCGCTGCCCGCCTGCATTTCTCGGCCGAGCCACGACGTCAGGAGTTGATCCGGCGCATGAATCTCGCGCCGCGCGGCACCAGTCAGCTGGTTGCGATGCGCGAGGACCTTCTGACTGCGATGCAGCAGGACGCGTCGCTCGCAATCGTCGATGCCGACTTCCGGCATTTGTTCGCCTCCTGGTTCAATCGCGGCTTCCTCGAGCTGCGACGCATCGACTGGTCGACGCCAGCGCACATCCTCGAGAAGATCATCCGCTACGAGGCCGTCCATGCCATCAACAGCTGGGAAGACCTGAGGCTGCGTCTCGAACCCGCCGACCGCCGCTGCTTCGCCTTCTTTCATCCGGCGCTTCCCGAAGAGCCGTTGATCTTCGTAGAGGTCGCTCTGACCACGGCGCTGCCTGGGTCGATCGCGCCACTTCTGCGCAGCGGCCGCGCTGCGATCCGCAGCCAAAGCGCCACGGTTGCGGTCTTCTATTCGATCTCGAACTGCCAACGCGGGCTGCGCGGAATCATGTTCGGCAACTTCCTCATCAAGCAAGTGGCCGAGGACCTCAAGCGCGAGCTGCCGACACTGAACACGTTCGTCACCTTGTCCCCGCTCCCCGGCTTCTGTCGATGGCTCTCGGCCCAGCCCGACACAGCCGCTGCTTCGACGGACGGAAGCGCTGACTGGCCTTTGGACGAGATGCGCCGGACGAACTGGCACGAAACGCCGACACGGTCGCTGCGCGAGAAGCTGTTACGCGCCGCTGTGCGCTATCTGTTCCAAGCCAAGGACGAGATGCGCAAGCCAATCGATCCGGTTGCGCGCTTCCACTTGGGAAACGGCGCTCGCCTCGAGCGTCTCAACTGGATGGGCGATTCCAGCGCAAAGGGACTGAGTGAGGCGGCAGGCTTCATGGTCAATTACCTCTACGACCTTGGCTCCGTCGAGCGCAACCATGAGGCTTACGCCAACAAGGACGAGATCGTCGCGAGCCCCGAGATGCAGCGCCTCGAGCGCGCTTTGCTTCGCGCCTGACGCGAACGCGCACTGCACACCCTCAACCGCACGAGCTGTTCTTTCAGTACTCGAATCCGAAGCACGCTCATCGCGAACAGCTCCTGCGCCATCGCTTGCCGACGGCAAGGGCGGTCGACTAGGAAGCATGTGAGCTGACGCCGGAATCGGAGGATCCGGATGGGCAGCGACGCGCCGTGAATCGTCGTCCTCTCCGCTGAAGGGCAGGTTTCGGGCGCCGATTGCGCGACATGTAGGACCGGTGTGGGTCCCAAAGCAGCCCTCTGGCTCGGCGACTTCAGCGTCTGCAAGCGGACACCTCAGCAGATCAGGGCCGCTTCGCCACCGAGAGCGTCTCAAGTCCTCGTCGATGGATCCATCTCTTGGACCAAGTGGCCAAAATAACGTTGTGCGATACCGACAACGCGGTGGCATCGTCGTCATCTCGAGCCAGACGCCAGGGCCTTGACGAGCCGGTAAAGATACTCATGACCATCGTGAAACGACCGAACAAGCACGCGCTCGTCCTTGCCGTGAGCACGAACATCGTTGACATCACCGGCCAAGCCCGAGTGCCCATACGTCGGAATGCCCGCGTTGCGCAGGAAGCTGCCGTCAGTGGCGCCCGCGGACATCACGGGGATCACCGGGATGCCGGGCCAGATTTCGGCGGTTAGACGCTCGACCACGCGCACGATCTCGGGGTTCAGTGGCGAAGGGGGACTCGGCACCGGGGCGCTGTTCAGCGTGACCGAGATCTGCTCGTCGTCGAGCACACGGACGAGCGTGGCGCGAACCTCGTCAAGCGGCTCGCCAGGCAGCACTCGACAATTCACTCCGGCACTCACTGTTTGCGGCAACGCGTTGATGGCATGACCGCCTTCCAACATGGTGGCGACGCACGTCGTGCGCATCTGGGCGTTGTAGCGCACGATCTTCGACAGCCGCTCAACAGCGGCGAGGTCGGGGCTCGGTGCGACGATGGCACGCATGTCGGCCGCAATCGGTGGATCCACGAGCGCGGCCGTGCGCTCGAAATAGCCACGCGTCGTCTCGTTCAGCTTGAAAGGAAAGTCGAAGCGAGCAAGTCGGGTTAGGCCGTTCGCCATGCGGTAGATAGCGTTGTCCCTGCTGGGCAGCGAGCTGTGCCCACCGGGATTCTTGACCTCGAGCCGGTAGTTGACCGCGACCTTTTCGCTGGTCTGCAGGCTGGCGGCCACCGGCTTGCCGTTGAGCAGGCCCACCCCGCCGCCCTCATTCAACGCGAACTCCGCATCAATCAGATCGCGGTGTTCCGCGATCAGCCAGCGGATCCCCAGCGAATTGGCATCGAGGATTTCCTCGTCAGTCTCAAGTGCGACGATAAGGTCGCGGTCGGGCTTGAAACCCTCTTGCTTGTAGCGGATGAGGTTGGCCACGAAAGCGGCGGCCATGAACTTGTCGTCGCCGGTGCCACGCCCGTACAAGTACCCCTCTTTCTCGAGCAGCTTGAACGGGTCGACCGACCAATCTTCGGGCTTCGCTTCGACAACGTCGAGGTGCGCCAGCAGCAGGATCGGCTTGCGTACGCCGGAGCCTCGCAGGCGAGCGACGAGATTGCCCTTGCGCGGCGCGGGTGATAGCACCCGTACGTCAGCGTCGGCGAAGCCGGCTGCCTTCAGGCGGTCCGCCATCGCCTGGGCAGCTTTCAGCGTGTCGCCGGTCGCCGTGACCGTGTTGATCTCGACCAGCTCCTTGAAGATGTCGCGCGCCAGTTGCTGATGCGGCTTCAGCGCCTGGGCAGTGATCGCGCATGGCGTGCAGGCCAGCCCGAACGCGGCAAGGATCGGCAGCGCCGCCGTATGAACGAGTGTCATCATCCCTCCTCTCGGCTGAGCCCGTACGGCGATTCTTACTCCGTCGTCTCCGCGGCTCAACTGCTAGGAGCAGGAGCTGCCGCGCAGACTTTCAAGTCTTGTGCGTGGGCCGTGGGGCCAGGCTGTAACGACGCGACTCCGAATGCAGCCGCATTGCGGTCACTTGGGCCTTGAAACGCCTCGCAATGCCGCATTCAGAATTGATTGCGTCGGGCACCGCACCATAAGCGGCCGCGCTGGCGGTGAGAGCCGCGCCTACACTCGGTGCGAACATGGACCGCTTCGCCGCGATCGACACCTTCGTGCGGGTCGCCGAGTCGACGAGCTTCGCCGAAGCCGCTCGGCAGATGCGGGTGTCACGCTCGGTGGTCACCGCGCGCATCCAGCAGCTTGAGACGTTCGTCGGGGCACCGCTCTTTCATCGCAACACGCGCAGCGTTCGCCTCTCGGAGCTCGGCCATGCCTTCCTGCACGACTGCGCCGAGCTGGTCGGGCGGACGAATGAAGTCGTCGATCAGATGCGCGAGGTCACGACGTCGCCGACGGGACGGCTGCGCGTCCATGCGCTGCCAGGATTTGTGCTGGGGCATCTGGCCCGCTTGCTGCAGGAATTCCAGGGCCGCTGGCCGCAGATCGTGCTCGAGATGATCGTCAACGATGCGGCGATCGACCCGGTAAAGGAAGGCTTCGACTGCGCGCTGCAGATCTTCCCACCGCGCTCGGAGGAACTGATCTCGAAGAAGCTGTTCCCGGTTCGGCGCGTGTTCGTGGCGTCGCCCGACTACCTCAAACGCCATGGCACGCCGCGCGGGCCGCGTGACCTGAAGGGCCACCGCATCGGTTGGTATTCGGGCTATCCGACACGCGAGCGGCTGCAGTTTCATGGCCCGGGCGCGGTGGTGTCGCTCGAGCTCGCGCCGGTACTGCTGACCAACAGCGTGCACCTGCTGCGCGAATACGCGCTCGAGCACGCCGGCATCGTCTGCGTGCCGACGCTGGTCGCATCCGACGTGGTCGTCTCGGGCGAACTGCGGATCGTCCTGCCCGAGCACCGGCTCAGCTCGTTCTGGCTGTCGGTGTTCTATCCGCCGACCGTGCGCAGCTCGCTCAAGCTGAAGCTCTTCCTCGAGACGCTCGAGCAGAGCTTTTCGGGCGTACCACCCTGGGACCAGGCACTGATCGAGCGCGGCCTCATACCGTCCACGATCATCGAATAGCGGATCGACGTCCGGCGCGCCGCGAGCCTCGGCAGCGGCTCCCTTTCAGGGTAAACCCGCCCTATTGTTCGATCAAACCGAACAATCAGCTTGGCTCGCGGCATCTACCGGCGAGCGGGTGCGCCGCCTACAGTCCGCTCCGATCCCGCGCCGAACCTCATGTGGCGCGACCGATGCACCGACCGGAGATCCCGCCATGACCGCCACCGCCTACCGCACTGTGTTCGGATCGCTCGACCGCTACCAGAAGGGCGGCGTGCAGAACATCGCCGACGACGTCAAGAACTACGCGTTCTCGAACTGCTTCGACATCGCGAGCCGAAGCAAGCCGTACGAGAAGGTCGTGTTCGGCCAGAACCAGATCTACGTGCTCGAGACCATCCGCGCCGAGGGCGAGTCGCCCTGGTACACCTGCGCGCACGACGAGTTCGCGCTGGTGATGGACGGCGAGCTCGAGATCCACCTCGTCAAGCTCGAAGGCGAGCAGGTCGTGCCCGACACCGAGCACGACGGCGCCGTGCTGGTGAAGGGCACGCCGAAAGGCCAGAAGATGGGCTGGATGAAGCTGAAGCGCGGTCACCAGGCGCTGCTGCCGAAGAACAGCGCGTACCGGTTCAAGGCGGGCAAGCCCGCAGTCGTCGTCCTCCAGACGTGCAAGGGCGACCTGTCCATCGAACGCTGGGCCGAGATCTGCCAGACGGCCTGAACCCGCATCGCATCCGAGGAGATCCCGCATGAACGCACCCGCCGACCTCTCCAAGGTCAACGCCTCCGCAGCCGATGCCGTGCACGGCTACAAGAGCTACACGCTCGGCGGCTTCACCTTCCGGCGCGACGAGTACTTCGCGCACATCGGCTGGACCACGAACGACGGCCGCCCGCTCTCGCACACGATGGACATCGCGAACTTCCTGCGCGCGCTGATGCGCGACGTGGCGTGGGGATTCTTCTACGGCGGCGTCAACTTCGACCACGTGATCGGCACCACCAACCACTACAAGACCGTCGACCTCTATGCCGGCACCTACAACGCGACGCTGAAGTCTGCCGGCGTCGACCGGCTCGAGAACTTCCCGACCGAGCAGATCGCCGCCACCTTCCAGCAGATGCTCGACGACTGGACCAATGATGGCTTCGACCCGTTTGCCGCGCCGCAGGAAACAGGCTCGCCGTACGGCCGCAGGCACGGCAACAACACCAAGGCGATCACCCGCGCGCGCGAACTGGCGAAGCGCTGCGTCGGCCTGAAGGACGACCTGCCGCTGCGCAGCGATGCGCGCGGCGCGCCGGTGAACCGCGCGTTCGCCGACGTGGCGCAGGACCAGCCCGAGCTGCACCCCGAGCCCGGCTTCGAGAACGAGGTGCACGCCTTCAGCCTGTTCGCGTTCCTGTCGCGCTCGCAGGTCACCTGGAACCCGAGCTTCACCTCGGTGGTGAAGTACAGCTTCATGTGCCCGACGACCGAGGAGCACATCCTGCCGATCATCCACGCCAACGACCGCGTCGAGTGGTTCTTCCAGATGTGCGACGAGATCCACTGGGACTGCGCCGACAAGAACACCGGCAAGCCGCTCGCGCGCGTGATCATGAAGGCCGGCGACATGGCGGCGATGCCCGCCTATTGCCGCCACCAGGGCTACAGCCCGAAACGCTCGATGCTGCTGGTGTGGGAGAACGGCTCGCCGAACCTCGTCTACGAGATCCAGAAGGGCGAATCGCCGGAAGTCCCGGTGCAGTTCTGATCAATCCCCGCGACGCCCGACGAGCGCCGCGCAATCGCGACAGCACCCACCACGCCGCCGCGCTGACATCGGACATCGCGATGCACCCGACCCCCGACGCGCCGCTTCCGGCGAGCGCCATCAGGCACCAGCTCTTCATCGACGGCCGCTTCGTCGATGCCGAGTCGGGCGAGACGCAGCCCACGCTCAACCCGCACGACAACACGACCATCGCCGACGTGGCGATGGCCGGCCACGCCGACGTCGACAACGCCGTCGACGCGGCTGAGCGCGCGTTCCCGGCGTGGAGCCGCATGGCCGCGGCCGACCGCGGTCGCATCCTGCTGAAGCTCGCCGACCTGATCGAGGCACGCGGCGCCGAGCTCGCGCACCTCGAATCGCTCGACACCGGCCATCCGCTGCGCGACTCGAAGGCGCTCGACGTGCCGCGCACCGCCTCGTGCTTCCGCTACTTCGGCGGCATGGCCGACAAGTTCCAGGGCGACGTCGTTCCGGTCGAAGCGGGCTTCCTCAACTATCTGCTGCGCGAACCCGTCGGCGTCGTCGGCCAGGTGGTGCCGTGGAACTTCCCGCTCATGTTCACGAGCTGGAAGATGGGCCCGGCGCTGGCCGCGGGCAATTGCATCGTCCTCAAGCCGGCCGAGATCACGCCGCTCACGAGCCTGAGGATCGCTGAGCTGATGACCGAGGCCGGAATGCCCGACGGCGTCGTCAACGTCGTGCCCGGGCTCGGCAGCGTGGCCGGCCAGTACATCGCCGAACACGACCGGATCGCCAAGATCGCCTTCACCGGCTCGACCGCGACCGGCCGGCGCATCGTGACCGCTTCCGCGGGCAACCTGAAGAAGGTGCAGCTCGAGCTCGGCGGCAAGGGCGCGAACGTCGTGTTCGAAGACGCCGACGTGGCCGCGGCGGTCAATGGCTCGGCCTGGGCGATCTTCCACAACCAGGGGCAGGCCTGCATCGCCGGCTCGCGGCTCGTGCTGCACGAGCGCATCGCCGACGCGTTCCTCGACCGCTTCACAGCGCTGGCGCAATCCATCCGTGTCGGCAACCCGCTCGATCCCGCCACCGAGATGGGCCCGCTCACGAGCATGCAGCACCGCGACCGCGTGCTCGGCTACGTGGCGATCGCACGCGAACAGGGCGGCAGCGTGGTGTCGGGCGGCAAGGCACCCGACGCAGCGGAGCTCGCGCGCGGCTGCTACGTCGAGCCGACGGTCGTGAGGGCGCGCACGCGGCGCGACCGCATCGCGCAGGAAGAGGTCTTCGGCCCATTCGTCACCGTGCTCACGTTCGCCAACGACGACGAGGCGCTGGCGATCGCCAACGGCACCGAGTACGGCCTCGGCAGCGGCCTGTGGACGCGCGACCTGGCGCGCGCGCACCGCTTCGCGCGCGAGCTCAAGGCGGGCATGGTCTGGATCAACAGCTACAAGCGCGTCAATCCGGGGTCGCCGTTCGGCGGCGTCGGGCGCTCCGGCTATGGGCGCGAGATGGGTTTCGACGCGATGCGCGAGTACACGCAAGTGAAGAGCGTGTGGGTCAACGTCGACGCGAAGATCGCGCCGTGGTATCCGCGCTGATGCGCCGTTCGGATCGAGCCGGCCGATGACGCCCTTCAACTTCACGGCAGCCCCGGCCCGGGTCGTGTTTGGCACGGGCTCGCTGCAGCACCTCGTGCGCGAGATCGAGGCGCTCGGCGCGCACCGCGCCCTCGTGCTCTCGACCCCCGAGCAGGCGGCATCCGCTCGGCGCGTGGCCGAGCTGCTCGGGTCGCGCGCCGCTGGCGTGTACGCCGAGGCGCGCATGCACGTGCCGATCGAGACCGCTCGCGGCGCGCGCGAGGAAGCACGTCGACTGGGGGCGGATTGCGCGGTGGCGATCGGCGGCGGCTCGACGACCGGGCTTGGCAAGGCGATCGCGCTCGAGGCCGCGGGCGGCACCGTGCGCTTCCCGATCGTCGCGATCCCGACCACCTACGCGGGCAGCGAGATGACGCCGATCTGGGGGCTCACCGAAGGCGGCGTGAAGAAGACCGGCCGCGATCCGCGCGTGCTCCCGGCCGCAGTGATCTACGACCCGGAGCTCACGATGACCCTGCCGCTCGGCCTCACCGTAACGAGCGCGCTGAACGCGATCGCGCACGCGGCCGAGGGCCTCTACGCGCACGACGGCAATCCGGTGATGTCGCTGATGGCGGAAGAAGGCATCCGGGCTGCTGCCGCCGCCCTGCCGCCGCTCCTCAGGGACGCGCGCGATCTCGAAGCGCGCAGCGACGCACTCTATGCCGCGTGGCTGTGCGGCACGGTGCTCGGAAATGTCGCGATGGGCCTGCACCACAAGCTCTGTCACACCCTCGGCGGCACGTTCGACCTGCCGCATGCCGAGGTCCACACGGTGGTGCTGCCGCACGTGCTCGCCTACAACGCGGGCGCGGCAGCCGCGGCGATGGCGCGCGTGGTGCGCGCGATCGCCAGCGCCGGCCGTCCAGCCGCGAGCGCGCCGCGCGCCGTCTTCGACCTCGCGCGTGACCACGGTGCGCCCACCGCGCTGCGCGAGATCGGCATGCCGGCCGACGGCCTCGATCGCGCCGCCGACCTCGCGGTGCAGAACCAGTACCCGAACCCGCGGCCGCTCGAGCGCGCCGCGATCCGCGAGCTGCTGCAACGCGCCTACGAGGGTGCGCGCCCCGACTGATCGACTCACAACAACTAACGAGGAGACCCGCATGACACTCACCCGCAGAACCTTCGTCCGGGCCGCCGCCGCGCTCGCTTCCATCGAGGCGCCCGGGCTCGTGTTCGCCGCCGACACCGTGAAGATCGGCTATGTCTCGCCGCAGACCGGCCCGCTCGCGCCGTTCGGCGAGGCCGACAAGTGGGTCATCGACCAGATGAAGAATGCCTTCAAGGGCGGCCTCGCAATCGGTGGCAAGACCTACGACGTGCAGATCGTGCTGAAGGACAGCCAGTCGAATCCGAACCGCGCCGGCGAGGTCGCCAACGAACTGATCCTCAAGGACAAGGTCGCGCTCATGCTCACTGCCGGCACGCCTGAGACCGCCAACCCGGTGTGCGACGCGTGCGAGCTGAACCAGGTCCCGTGCGTGTCGAGCGTCGTGCCGTGGCAGCCGTGGTTCTTCGGCCGCAAGGGCGATCCGGCAAAAGGCTTCGATTGGACTCATCACATGTTCTGGGGCCTCGAGGACGTTATCGCCAACTTCACCAACGGCTGGAATAGCGTGACCACCAACAAGAAGGTCGGCGGCCTGTTCCCGAACGACGGCGACGGCAACGCCTGGGGCGACCCGAACCTCGGCTTTCCGAAGCCACTGGCGGGAATGGGCTACACGCTCACCGACCCCGGCCGGTTCCAAAACGGCACGCAGGACTTCTCGGCGCAGATCGCGGCCTTCAAGACGGCCGGTTGCGAGATCGTCACCGGCGTCGTGATCCCGCCCGACGCCAAGACCTTCCTCACCCAGGCGCGCCAGCAGGGCTACCGGCCGAAGGTGATCACGCTCGGCAAGGCGCTGCTGTTCCCGGGCGCCATCGAGGCGCTCGGCGATCTCGGCGACGGCCTCACCACCGAGGTCTGGTGGAGCCCGTCGCATCCGTTCACGTCGTCGCTCACGAAGCAGAGCGCGAGCGCGCTGGCGGCGGCCTACGAAGGCGGCGCCAAGAAGCAGTGGACGCAACCGATCGGCTTCGCGCACGCGCTGTTCGAGGTCGCCGCCGATGCGCTCAAGCGCAGCAAGAGCAGGGCCGCCAAGGACGTGCGCGACGCGGTCGTCGCGACCAACCTGCAGACCGTCGTCGGCCCGGTGAAATGGGGCGGCCAGGGACCTTTCAAGAATGTCAGCAAGACGCCGCTCGTGCTTGGCCAGTGGGGCAAGGGGCAGCGCTACAAGATGGAGCTCACGATCGTCAACGACCAGGCGGCGCCCGCCATCCCGGTGGGCGGCAAGATGCGCCTGATGGCCTGATCGTCCGATTGAACAGGCCATGTCTGCGCCCTTGCTCGCGCTGCGCTCGGTCGGCAAGTCGTACGGCGCGCTGCGCGTCACCGACGACATCTCGCTCGAAGTCCGCGCGGGCGAGACGCTCGGCATCCTGGGTCCCAACGGCGCGGGCAAGACCACGCTTTTCAACCTCGTGTCGGGCGACGTGCGCTGCGACCAGGGCAGCGTGCACTACGACGGCCGCGACGTCACGCCGCTGAAGCCGCACCAGCGCTGCCGCCTCGGCATCGGCCGCAGCTACCAGGTGCCCCAGCCGTTCGGCCACATGACGGTGTTCGAGAACCTGGTCACCGCCGCCTGCTTCGGTGGCGGGCAGTCCGAGCGCGAGGCGTGGCAGACGGCGGCCACGGTGATCGAGCAGACGGGCCTGCGCGCACACGCCAACAAATTGGCGGGCGGGCTGACGCTCCTCAACCGCAAGCGTCTCGAGCTGGCACGCGCAATCGCCACACGGCCCAAGCTCCTGCTGCTCGACGAGATCGCCGGCGGCCTCACCGAACACGAGGCCGCCGAGCTGGTCGAGGAGCTGAAGCGGATCAAGGCGGCCGGTGTGACGATGGTCTGGATCGAGCACGTGGTGCACGCGCTGCTCGCGCTCGCGGATCGCCTGTTCGTCATCAACTTCGGCTGTCGGCTCGCCGAGGGCGAGCCGCGCTCCGTGATGGCCGATCCCGAGGTGCGCCGCGTCTACATGGGGATGGAGGCGTGACGCTGCTCGCAACGCACGCGCTCAGCGCGCGCTACGGCGACGCCCAGGCGCTGTTCGGCATCGACTTCCGGCTCGAGCCCGGCGAGGTGGTGGCGATCATCGGCGCGAACGGCGCCGGCAAGAGCACCTTCATGAAGGCCTTGACCGGCCTGGTGCGCGCGCCGCGCGAGCAGGTCACCTTCGAGGACGAGCCGATCGGCGGGCTGGCGCCTGCCGAGATCGTGCGGCGCGGCATCGCCCTGGTGCCCGAGGGCCGGCGCCTGTTTCCGAGCCTCTCGGTCGAGGAGAACCTGCGCATGGGTGCGACCGCGAAGCGCGCCGGGCCGTGGCAGCTCGAACGGATCTACGCGCTCTTTCCGGTCCTGCGCGAGAAGCGCGCGCAGCCTTCGACCGCGCTCTCGGGCGGTCAGCAGCAGATGGTCGCGATCGGGCGCGCCCTTATGGGCAACCCGAAGGTGCTGCTGTGCGACGAGCTGAGCCTCGGCCTCGCGCCGGTCGTGATCCACGAAATCTACGCCGCGGTGCCCGCGCTCTGCGCCGAAGGCATGACGCTGGTCGTGGTCGAGCAGGACGTCGCGCTCGCGCAGCGCGTGTCGCGCCGCGTGTACTGCTTCCAGGAAGGTCGCGT
>Ga0157375_10000546_pt1 | contig 33819 bp, 34 predicted proteins | sample M35metaG_FD_115311 | JGI IMG/M metagenome (GOLD analysis project Ga0157375, IMG submission 115311) | Miscanthus rhizosphere microbial communities from Kellogg Biological Station, Michigan, USA - M3-5 metaG | ecosystem: Host-associated > Plants > Roots > Rhizosphere > Soil | place: USA: Michigan... | reverse complement strand
GACCGGATGTTCGCGCAGTCCGCTGATCGGATAGTTCTCGACCGCGCGCTGCGTCTGCGCGCCGTACAGCGCGTCATCAGGGACGCGGACTTCGCCGAGGGTGTCGCGTTCGGTGCGCATGGTGGGTAGCTGACGCTCGTTATCAGTTAGCTATGCGGTTCGTCAATGCAGACGACGATACTTCATATCGCGAATCGCGTCTTTGAAAAACAACTCTAAGTCAACGCGTTGAACCAATGCATCTTTAAGTGACCGGCCGTCAAGCGGAACGATTAGAGGTTTGGTCGGATCGCTCGCATCGTTTCGAAGCATACGAATCGCGGGGTCGGTGAACCCTGATTTCGACAACAGAAACGCTAACTTTACGCCCCGAGCGAGTGACACTTTGTGCGCAAATGTAGCCGAGTCGGCTAAAGGCACGTCGGATGACCAGTTCTTACACTCAACTAGAACGTCGCCACCGAAGTCCGCCCAGAAAGGGTCCCGTCGTCGCATCTCGCAAACGAGATCGAGTTCCCCGTTTTCCGTATTTAGATCGCGCTGTACGACGTTGAACAAGTCACTCGAGAATAGGCAAACTGCGAAGTCTTCGAACCGAGCGCCACGAACGTGAGACGGCAAGGCCTGCTCCGACGCCTTATCCCAGAGACGTAGCAAGTCGGTGGTATCCGCCGTTGCTTGCGTTTTTGATGGATAACCAGAGAGCGTTATACGAAGCTGCTCAGCGAACGCAGCCCCAACCTCATCGAGAAGACGGCGAACTACGTACGCTATTAAATTCGTATTCATCGTCCGCCCATGCGAAATACACTTTGCCGCGAGCAGAACCTCACCCTGCTCGACCGCGCCCTCAATAATCGGGCCCACGTCACTAATAAGCCCGCACGCCATGACAATCATCTCGTGATGCTGACGCCGTCCCACGGCCGCAAGAACGCGATCAGGTGAGCCAGCCAGAGCGCGTGCACAATAGAAATCCAGAAATGTCCGATGAACGAAAGCGATACGGCCGCGAGACCGCTCAACAAGCAGACCAGAGGTAAGAAATTCTTCAACAATCCGCCGAATATCAAGCGAAAGTCGATCAACTAACTTCGCGCTTTCGCGAATGAGGATCTCTAATCGCCCGCGCTCGATATCACTCTCCCCTGTTCTAAATAGCTCAAGAGCTATACTTTCGAGGAACGAGTGCTTTTCGCTTAACGTGAACTCTGCGGGCCGCCGTATCGGCCGCGCTCGATCCCAGTCCGACAAAAGATGCTCGACAGCGTCGGCGTAGACGTCAGGAGTATTGCTAGGTAGCGCCCCGCGCGTCTCGAAGATACGCTGCAAGAGAGTCAACAGGAGCGGCGACCCTGCAATAAGCTGGAGCGCCGGGTTGCTCTTGAGTGCGCCTAGAAAAGCATCGGCAATATGCCGATCATGGCCGAACCATGAGCGAGCAATACGTTCAATAAATCCGAGATCGAGCGGCTCAACGTACCAATATTCGAAACCCTCGAACGGGATGTCCATGGCGGCCGGGCGCGAGCCGAGCAGGATTGGGAGCAATGGGTGAGACCTTGCCAGGTCGCCGAGGTTGAGAAGGAGTGACCTACGAATTTCGACAGGAACTTCATCAATTGCATCAATGATGAGAACGATTTGGCCCGCTGCGAGAGCGGCTGCGAATGTTGGTTCGTGATTGCGTCGGTCGATCTGTCGCGCCGCAAGACGGGCGGCTTGCGCCATGATTTCGGATCCGTCAGAAAGTTGCGTTGCGAGCACGAGCAAAGGAGCCACGGCCGGTGCGCGATTCTTGATGAAGGCACGTCCAAATAGGGCGGCCAGAGCGCGCAGCAACGTCGTTTTGCCCGCGCCAGGCGGTCCGACTATCACACCGCGTATGTTCTGCTTAACTAGGTTTGTCGCTTCTACAGTCGGCCCGCGCTCCAGCGCGAGGCGCGGAAGCACAGAAGACGGTGCCAAGTATGGTCGGCCCGCAGCTTCAGTGTGTCGCGCAAGGCTCCCAAGCACGTCCATCGTCGGATTTTAGAGGATATCCATGTGGTTCGGCTAACGGGTACCCGATACTCTGTACCATTTCGCCAGAGCATGCGACAACTCCTAGAGCAACACCAGGAACGCGCAGGTCCCAACTGCTACAGCCTTTTTCAAACTTTCATCGTCTCAATCCGCGCCTTCGACTCGTCGAAGACGTTCTTGTGCAGCGACTGGCCGTGCGCATCCATCGTGACGATGGCCATGAAGTCTTCGACCCACAGATGCCAGATCGCCTCGGGCGACCCGAGGTCCATCCAGTCGACGCCGTCGACACGCTTGATCGACGCGGCACAAACCTGCGCGGCGCCGCCGATGGCGTGGAGATAGACGGCGCCGTACTCCTTGCACGCCGCCAGCGTCTTCTCCCCCATCCCGCCCTTGCCGATCACGCCGCGAATCCCGTAGTCGCGCATAACCTCCCACTGATACGGCTCCTCGCGCGAGGAAGTGGTCGGCCCGGCCGCTTTGCAAACCCACTGATCGCCCTCTTTCACCATCACCGGACCGCAGTGATAAATGATCTGGCCTTTGAGGTCGACCGGCGGCTTCGTGCCGGTGTGGATGCGGTGATGGACGGCATCGCGTCCGGTGTAGAGCCGGCCAGTGATCGATACCGTGTCACCGACGTGGAGACTTCGAATCGTCGCTTCGTCAATGGGAGTGGTGAGTTTTACGAGAGCCATAGGTAGTCAAAGTCAAAGGCGGAATGTTGAATGTTGAATGTTCAATGTTGAGTGTTGAATGGGCTTCGCTCTGCCGCCTTCTCATTCAACATTTAACTTTCAACATTGAACATTCAACATTTCGCTTTTCAGTACAACCACTCCGTGACGTTGCCATTCGCATCGAGCTGTGCACCGCGTCGCCGATAGGCCCAGCACATGTACGCGATCGAGACGAAGAACGACGCCGGCAGCCGATTGAGCGTGCCGATCTTGCAGGCCAGCAGCGTGGTCTTTCCGCCGAAACCCATCGGACCGATGCCAGATTGATTCGCCTTCTCGACGACGCGCGATTCCAACTCGGCGAGCACCGGGTCGGGATTCGTATCGTCAAGCATGCGCAGGAGTTGTTCCTTGGCGAAGCCGTATCCGGTGCCGCGATCGCCGCCGATGCAGACGCCGAGGATGCCGGGGCCGCAGCCCTGACCCTGGGCCTGGAGGACACAGTCGAGGATGGCGTTCTCGACGCCTTTGAGATCGCGTCCGCCGAGGTCCGGGTGCGGCAGCGAGTACTGCGCGTTCATGTTCTCGCAGCCGCCGCCCTTCAGCATCAGCTTCACTTCGACATGTGGCTCACGCCACTGATGAAAGTGAAAAACCGGCGAGCCGGGTCCGGTGTTGTCGCCCGTGTTCTTGCCGGTGATGCTGTCGACGCTGTTCTGGCGCAGATATCCCTTCTTCGTGGCCGTCCTCACCGCCTCGGTGGCGATCTCCTCGAACGCGAGTTGGTCGTAGCCGGCCGGCGTGTGGACATAGAAGAGGATCGTGCCGGTGTCCTGGCAGAGCGGCAGCGAGCTGTCGCGCGCCAGTCCGATGTTGCAGCCGATGACGTTCAGCGCGACGTCGGCATTCGATCCTTCCACCTCGTTCTGCCGCGCGCCGGTAACCGCGCGGACGACGTCATCCGGCAGGATGGTCGACGTGCGCCGGATCAGTTCGAGGATCGATTCGAAGAGGTTCGTTTCAGGCGAGATACGTTCAATCGTTTGCGCGGTCGCGCTCATGCGGTTCTCCGGGAGGGAAGATTACCAGTGAATGACTGAAAGGCCGGGGACGCGATCGAAACCGGCATCGTTCGTCAGAAGCGGAAATTCATACTGGATACACAACGCCACAATCCAGAGGTCATTTCTCTTCGACACGGATAAGTTGGCCGTCCGCCCGAACACAGCAGCCCGAATCCGGCCATAAATGCGTGCCGTCTCGATCGTCGGAAGCAACGGCCGCCACTGCTCCAGCAGAGCCTCGACCACGGCTCGATTTCGCTCGGGTCGTACGCTGGATTCGGCTCCCTGAAAGAGCTCACCCAAGACGGTTACCGGAAGAACTATCTGCTCAGCACGGCTGATTGGCGGCGGCGTCGGTCGATCGTCGCGTATGAAGTCGACCGCGGCATCACTGTCCAACGCAAGCCGTTCGCTCACTTCCTGACCGGCTCGATGGGAAACGCTTCTTCAATGGCGCGTCCGAAGCTCTCTGCGTCCTCGCCCGTCAAAATGTTTTCAAGGTGTGCCCACGGCTTCTTCGGCTTCGCATGTTCGACGCTCACCGAGACCTTTTCACGATGGAGCGTCGGCGTGGCGTCGGCGTGATCAGCTTTCAAAACCTTGCTCATATGCACCTCAAGTCTACGACAACCAACACGCTGCCCGTCTACAATCCCATCCCATGCTCCGCGACAAGCTCATGCACCACGATCCGGTCGACGGGTTTCGCTGGCGGAGCCACGAGATCACGCGCGTGGAGGGGTTCAGCGACGCCGTGTTCGGCTTCGCGGTGACGCTGCTGATCGTGTCGCTGGAGGTGCCGCGGACGTCGGGCGAGCTGCTGGCCACGATGCGCGGGTTCGGCGCGTTTGTCGTCACCTTCCTGATGCTGGCCGGGCTCTGGTACTCGCAGTTCACCTTCTTCCGGCGCTACGGACTGGAAGACCGCGTGACCGTGATCTTGAATCTCGTGCTGCTGTTCATGGTGCTCTTCTTTGTCTATCCGCTGAAGTTCCTCTTCAACGTGATCCTGACCGATCCGCGGATGAGGCAGAGCATCGCCACCGCGCACGGGATGGAGCTGGTGGTGTTGCCCGAGCACAAGCCGCTGATCTTCGCCATCTTCGGCGCTGGCTTCGCCGGCGTGATGATCGTTTTCACGCTGCTGTACCGCCATGCGTGGAAGAAGCGCGAGGAACTGGGACTGAACGAGTTCGAGAGCTTCGAGACGGAGCACAGCATCCGCCGTTTGAGCGTGGCCGCGGCAGTCGGCTTCACGTACTTCCTCATCGCCGGAATGGACGCACTTCCGCATCACACGAAGAGCGAGAAGCGGATCGTCATGGCCGTGGCGATCGCCGTCCTTCTGTTGCTCGTCGGCCTGATGACGATGCTGCTTCGCCTCGCGCTCACACGACGCAAGCGGGCCAAAGAGTGGAAAGCTGTACAAGCATCCGAGGGCGACGTCGCTAAGCGCGCGGATCACCCTGAAGAAAATGCCCTGTGATGCTGCGCAACGCGTCCGAGGTGCGCTTGCCCGCGATGCCGTCGACGGCGAGCGAGATTCCCGGAATGTGATTCAGAGCTTGTTGCAGATGAGCAGCTGCCGCGGTTTCGTGACTCGGATCGAAAACGACGGCTGAGGCCAATGCATCGATTGGCTCGTCGCTGGGAGCGTTCGCGGCATCAAACTGGATAATGCCCTTCTCCGCCATGCGCCGAATCAGGACTGCCGCGCCGCACTGCTGCGACACGAGCACCGGCGAAAAGACGCCATCCTCCGCGAATTTGCCTTGCGAGTAGTGCGTAGAGAAGGACCAGAGGTACGGTGTGTTGATGTCTCGCGACCGGTAGCCGAAACCGTTGTATGCCTCCAGACGGTAGAGAATCGCGGGCAATGACCAGTCGCTCAGGTTAACGAAATTCTCGATGGTAAGCGCGTCCGTCGCGCTCTCCTCCCAAGTGTATCGAACGCCGTCCGCCGGCGCCGCGACTGGCCGTCCCTTCGGCACGTGCGTCGTGCGCTTGGTAAGCGGATCGCCGTTATGGAGATGGGTCGTGAACTTCAGACTGGCCTCGAGACAATGAATGACGCCAACGAAAAACCACGGGATACCGAGCGGAACACCAACTGACGCGTACCGCTGCTGGTTCGCTGCAATCGCGGCGGTCGTCTTCTCGACTTCGGTGGCATGCGCCGGTCGGATCAGGCACGTATCGAAGAGGTGCTGATACTCATTCCGCAGTTCGGGCGTAAGCGAAACCTTGGTCATACGAATGCTCCTTCGGTTTAGTGACGGACACGCGGCACTCTATCCGTTCGCGCGCTCTTCTTGCACGTCGGAATGAGTGGCAACTTTTGCCGGTTACGATGTGAGTCTCTCAGACTCAACGTGAGGTAATCGTATGAATTTTAATAAGCTTACAGTCAAAGCGCAGGAGGCTGTCTCCGAGGCGCAGAACCTTGCCCGCGGCGCAGGGAACCCCGAGTTCACGCCCGAGCACCTGCTCATCGCCCTGCTCCGGCAGGAAGGCGGGATCGTCGTTCCGATCCTGACCAAGCTCGGCTTGCAGCCCGGCCAGATCGAGGCGGAAGTCGCGGCCGAGGTCGCGAAGTACTCGCGCGTCGGCGGCGCATCGGCCGAGCCGATGATCGGATCGACACTTCGCAAAGTCTTCGATGCCGCGTTCACCGCGGCCACGCAGTTCAACGACGAATACGTTTCCACCGAGCACTTCCTGCTCGCCATCGCGCAGACGAAAGAAGCGACCGCCGCGAAAATCCTTGCGCGGCACGGAGCCGTTCCCGACGCGCTGCTGAAGGCGCTGCAGTCGGTGCGCGGCACGCAGCGCGTCACCGATCAGAACCCTGAAGCGAAGTACCAGGCGCTGGAGCGCTATGCGCGCGATCTGACGCAGTTGGCTCGCCGCGGCAAGCTCGATCCGGTCATCGGACGCGACGAGGAAATCCGCCGCGTGATCCAGGTGCTGTCGCGCCGCACGAAAAACAATCCGGTGCTCATCGGCGAGCCGGGCGTCGGCAAGACGGCCATCGTCGAAGGTCTGGCCCGCCGCATCATGGAAGGGGATGTTCCGGAAGGCCTCAAGAACAAGCGCGTGGTCGCCCTCGACCTCGGCGCGATGATCGCCGGCGCGAAGTACCGCGGCGAATTCGAAGATCGTCTGAAGGCGGTCATCAAGGAAGTCGAGGAGAGCGAAGGCGACGTCATCCTCTTCATCGACGAGTTGCACACGCTCATCGGCGCCGGAGCCGCGGAAGGGGCGATGGACGCTTCAAACATGCTCAAGCCGGCGCTGGCGCGCGGCGAGCTACGCGCGATCGGCGCGACGACGCTGAACGAGTATCAGAAGCACATCGAGAAGGACGCCGCGCTGGAGCGCCGCTTCCAGCCGGTGTTCGTCGGCGAGCCGACGGTCGAAGACACGATCGCGATTCTGCGCGGTTTGAAAGAGCGCTACGAAGTTCATCACGGCGTAAAGATTCAGGACTCGGCCATCGTCGCGGCCGCCACGCTGTCGCATCGCTACATCACCGACCGTTTCCTCCCCGACAAAGCGATCGATCTGATCGACGAAGCCGCCTCGAAGCTGCGCATCGAGCTGACTTCGATGCCGCAGGAGATCGACGAGCTGACGCGCCGCATGACGCAGCTCCAGATCGAGAAGCAGGCCCTTTCCCGCGAGGACAACCCAACCTCCAAACACCGCCTCGGCGAGATCGACAGCGAGATCAGCGAGCTGCAGGAAAAAATCAGCACCCTGCGCACGCAGTGGGAAAACGAGAAAGGCGTGATCACGCAGATCAACGATCTGAAGAAGAAGCTCGAAGAGACGCGCGAAGCCGCGAATGCCGCAGAGCGCCAGGGCGATTTGAACAAGGCGGCGGAGCTGCGCTACGGAACGTTGCCGCAGATCAATCAGCAGCTCGAATCGTTGTCGGCAAACCTCGGCGAGATGCAGAAGTCGGGCGCGCTGCTGCGCGAGGAAGTGACTGACGAGGACATCGCCGAGATCGTGTCGAAATGGACCGGCGTGCCCGTGACGCGAATGATGGAATCCGAAATCCAGAAGCTGGTGAAGATGGAGGACAACCTCAAGAAGCGCGTGGTCGGGCAGGAAGAGGCGGTGGCTGCCGTCTCCAGCGCCGTGCGCCGTTCGCGCGCGGGACTGAAGGATCCAAACCGCCCCATCGGCTCGTTCATCTTCATGGGTCCGACAGGCGTCGGCAAAACCGAGCTGGCGCGCGCGCTGGCGGAGTTTCTCTTCGACGACGAGAACGCCATGGTGCGCATCGACATGTCGGAGTACATGGAACGCCACGCCGTGGCGCGCCTGATCGGCGCGCCGCCGGGATACGTCGGCTACGAGGAAGGCGGGCAGTTAACGGAAGCCATTCGCCGCCGGCCATACGCCGTTGTGCTGTTCGACGAGATCGAGAAAGCGCATCCCGAGGTTTTCAATGTGATGTTGCAGGTGCTCGATGATGGACGGTTGACCGATTCGAAAGGACGCGAAGTCAATTTCAAGAACACGGTCATCATCATGACGTCGAACGTCGGCGCGCAGTACATCTTCGACTATCAGAAGTCGATGCAGGCGCCGCAGCAGGAAGCGGAGATGGAGCGCAAGGTCGAGGAGGAGCTGCACAAGCACTTCCGCCCGGAATTCCTCAATCGCATCGACGACGTGATCATCTTCCACGCGCTTGACATGCAGCACATCAAGCGGATCATCGAGATCCAGCTGCGCAAGCTGGCGAAGCTGATCGGCGACCGCGGCCTGTCGATCGAGATCAGCGATCACGCGAAGGAGCAGCTGGCGAAGGAAGGGTACGACCCCGCCTTCGGTGCCCGCCCGCTCAAACGCGCGCTGCAGAAGCTGATCATCGATCCGCTGGCGATGAAGCTGCTGGACGGATCGTTCAAGCCCGGCGACATCGTCTTCGTGAACGGGAGCGCGGACGGGAAGGTGGAGTTGTCGCTGGAACCGGAAGCGGTGGCGGTCAACTAAAGACGATTCACCACAGAGACACCGAGGGCACAGAGAAATCCCTCTGTGATCTCTGTGTCTCTGTGGTGATCTCCACGGTAAGTCGGATGCGTCTCCCCGAGCGGCAGAAAAATAGGGTTGGCAACCCCATTCACCTGGTTTGGAACCCCATTCATTAGGTTTCAAACCCCATTCATGCGGTTTCAAACCCCATTCATCAGGTTTGAAACCCCATTTATCAGGTTTGAACCTCATTCATCAGGTTTGAAACCTCATTCATTAGGTTTCAAACCCCTTTCACTGGGTTCGCAACCTCATTCACTAGGTTTCAAACCTCATTCATTAGGTTTCAAACCCCATTCATTAGGTTTGCAACCTCATTCATCAGGTTTGCAACCTCATGAAAAGATCACGGTAAGTGATAGAGCCGGATCGACTTCCCCACCCGGCGGTAGTCCTCCGGCAGCCATCGCCATCCGCCTTGCTGCGCTTTGGTCATCTGGTAGGAGTGATCGCTGACGGCGATCCAGCCCTTGGACGGCACCCAGGGGCTGGGATAGCGGAACGGGGGGAAGCCGAGCGCGTCGTAGTCGGCGGGTCCCATCAACGACAGCGCGATGGACGGGATGTGCTCGCGGCGGATCACCCTGCGGAGGCGGAGCACGTCCTGTCCCCAGTCGATGTTGCTGTCGACGAGGAGGCGCGACGGATCGCGTCCGGCGAAGGCGTTGAAGTACGGGAAGTAGTCAGGATGCGCGAGGGCCGATGCGCCGAGGTGGCAAATGAGCAGGCCCGCGGCGGCGTAGCGGATCGCGCGGTTGCCGCGCAGCATCGCCACAACCGTCGTCGCGCACGCGATCGCGAACGGCACGTAGAACGGCAGGATGTAGCGAACGCCGAGGTCGAGAGTGCTCGGAACCGCAACGGCGATGATGGCCAGACCCGCAAGCCCCCACTCCGCGAAGACGCCGCGCAGGTCGCGGTCGCGCAGCGCGAACCAGAGGCCCGAGACGAAGAGCAGCAGTGCGGCGATGCTCGTCTTCAGCGCCACGGCGAAGGGGAAGTACCACCGGAAACCGTTTCGGGAGGCGGTGCCGCAAAGGAAGCTGTCCATCCCCTCTTTGTCGATTTTTCGGATGGCGCTGATGCCGACGAAAAACTGCGATGCGGGCAGCGGCATGGAAGGACTGATGTGCGCGAGGAGATGCTGCAATCGCGGCGGATACGAATCCATCCACGGCTGCAGGTCGGCGAAGGTGTGGACGCTGAAGGCGTAACCGGCCCAGATCACGAAGAGCGTCACGAATGCTGCCGGAATCATCGTGCCGAGGGCGCGGGCGAAACGTTTTCGGAAATCGGGATCGCGCAGCAGGCGGACGATGGCGATCGTCACGCACGTCACCGGCACGTAGATGATGCTGGTGAACTTGCAGTGGGTGCTGAAGCCGAACGCGGCGCCGAAGAGGAGCGCGTGTTTCAGGTCAGGAACGCGCAGCCAGCGTGTAAACGCGAGGAGTGCGACGGCGAGGCCGGCCACGGCCGGACCGTCGTGCGTGGTCAGCGCGGAGTAGCCGAGAACGACCGGCTCCATGGTGAAGAGAAAGGTGGCGGCGAGCGCGCCGGTGTCGCCGAGTGCGTCGCGCGCGGCGAAGAAGACGGCCATCGCGGCGATGACGAAAAAGACCGCCGTCCCGGCGCGCCCACGGAAGAGGTTCGCTTTGTATTCGCCGTGGCCGTAGAAAACGCTGTGAATCTGATCGGTGAACGTGCCGCGCGGATCGAAGCGCATCCCGCCGAACCACGGCACGGCGGCGTAGATGACGCGCGGCAGCGGCGGGTTCTCGCTCTGCAGCGTGTAGCGGTGGAACTCGTACAGCTCCAGTCCGGCGCCGAGGTGCGTGCCCTCGTCGTTCGTCACGGAAAAGACGCGCCAGGTCGTGGCCATGCGGATCGCGCCGATGGCGATCAGCAGCGCCGCGATGACGGCGGGACGGACTCGTGGGAAGGGCGGCACGGCGGGCGATTCTACTGCGCACGACTCTTGCCTCCCCGCTGAGCGGAGGTAGTTGTCATGCGCGATCGCCGTCATCTCGTCGTCTTCGTCATCACGATGTTTGTCTGTTGCCTGGCGTTGATGCCGGGCGGCTGCAGAAAGGCCGACCAGCCCGCCGAGACGAATACGAAGGGGAACGCCACCGACCGCGACGCCGCCACCGGCACGAGCGGAACCGGCGAGCCGGCCTCGCAAGCGACGGGTACGACATCCGCCGCACAGCAGCTCAGCACCGTCGCGCCAAGTTCTGCCGGAACATCCGCCATCGCTCTGACCGGCACCGAGGAAGTGCACGCGCAGAAGACGGAAACGACGTCGACACTCCAGGGTCCCGGCGGCACGACCACTGCCTCGGTGGCCACGCCGACCGATACGACCGCGACGTTCAAGACGACGACGGGAACCTCAACCGCCGCCACGAAGAAGCACTGATGCGCAAACTGCCGTTTCTCGCGTTCGCGTTTTTGATCGCGGCCTGTCCCGGCGACCGCCGCACCGACGTTTCCCAAAGCGGACCCGCGCAGACGTCGACGACGACGCGCAATCCGCAAGCGGTGCCGGAGAACAGCACGGCCATGAATCCGATCACGCCGCCGCAGACGGCCATGCCGTCGGCGCGCGCCGCCGGCGCCGCCACGGCGCCGGGCGTCGATGTGCAACTCACCGAATACGAGATCCGGATGCCTGATTCACTGACCGCCGGTCCGCAGCACTTCCGCATCGCGAACGGCGGCAAGCAGGCGCACAACTTCGCCATCGAAGGTGCCGGGATTTCGCAGAAGCTGGCCTCCGATCTCTCCCGCGGCAATACGGCAGAGTTGACGGTGAATCTCCCCGCCGGTTCGTACACGGTCTATTGCCCGGTGGACGGACATCGCGGGAAAGGGATGCAGCGGACGATCGCGGTGCGGTGAACGTCTCGAACAGCGTTTCACCACAAAGACACAAAGGACACAAAGGGATTCTCTTCGTGCCCTTTGTGTCTTTGTGGTGATCCGTCCCTCTACGGCTTCGTTAGCCGGATCACCAGGAACGGATTCACCGCGCTGCGCGCAAGCCGCGGAACGTCATCCATCGCCGCAAACAACAACTGCATCGGTAATGCGAACGCGCGGCCGTACCAGTGCTGGCGCACCTGGCGGAATCGGAGGCGTCCGTTGGGGCTGATCGCGGTCACGGCGATGCGCGGCTCGAGATCGTTGGCGAGTTGTACGCCTTCGGCGAAGGTCGGCAGGAAGCCTTCGCGAATCGAATGAAATCGCGCGGAGCCGCCGCGGGTGTTGTGCCAGAAGTCGATCGGGAAGGCGCCGTTCGGGAAGTCGAGGTAGAGCGTGCCGCCGGGCGCGAGGACGCGCAGCAGGCCGGCGAGGAACGCGCGGCGCGCGGCGTCGCGATTCGGCAGCGGCTTGACGCAATAGTGATCGCCGCCGATTTCCTCGACGCCGACGTGTTCGAGGACGCCGGAGCAGAGCAGGACGTGAAAGTACGCGTCGGCAAATGGCAGCTTCGCGCCGTCAGCGACCGCGAGGCGTTCGCGATGGACGCGCTCGCGCCATTGCCAGCGGCGCAGCGCCGAGGAGTCGATGCCATGCGCGTCGTGGCCGGCGGCGGTGAGGAGATCGACGGAGATGCCGTTGCCGCAGCCGGCGTCGAGAATCCGCAGCGAACTCTCTTTGATCAGCGGGAGATAGAAGTCGTTGATGCGTGCGATGGCACCGTCGTTTTCGCGCTCCAGCGCTTGGCGATGCTCGGCGGTCAGGACGGTGTTCTCGTCGAACTGGTCGTAGTACGCGCCGCGTATGAAATCGGCGATGTGATCGGCGACCGGGTAATCGATGTCTTCGCGATCGCAATGCAGCGCATCGGGTTTCGCGGTCAATGCGCCGAGGCAGTTTGGGCAGCGGTAGACGTCTACCAATGTCCGCGCTCCGCGCTGAACATCACTTCGTAGACTTTGCGCGCCCAGCTCCGTTTGCCGAATTCAACGGGGCCGGTCGCTTCCTGCGTCAGCCACTCCTTGATCGGCAGCGTGAAGCCGGTCTTGCGCCGTTCGCGAACTTCCGGCGGCAGCGGCGGACGCGGCGCGGCGGCTAGCAACTGTTTGCCGCGCTCGCGGCGCGTGACGAGCGCCGGCGCGACTTTGCGGAGCAGATGCGCGTCGACGAGCGGCACGCGCACTTCCAGCGAATGCGCCATCGAAGCCCAATCCATGTCGCGCAGCAGTTGATTGCGAAGGTAGAGCGACGACTCCAGCGCGGCCACGCGCGCGAACGCGTTGCCCGGATCGGGAGTCACGGCGCGTTCGATGAGCTTCAGCAGATCGAGTCGGCGCAATCCTTCGGCGGCGATGTCCTCGCCGAGGATCGACGGCAACTCGGATGCGAGGAAACGCCCGCGTTTCACGAGATACGCGCCGGCGTAGCTGCCGCCGTAGCGGACGATCTCGCCCATCTTTGGACTGATATGGCGGCTGCGTTTTGACAACGCACTGTACAGCCGATGCACGGCGTCGCCGAGTTTCGGAACGCGCGCCAGGATCGAAGTCACCGGCATCCATCGCGGGATGTCGCGGAACGACGTGTATCCGCCGAACAACTCGTCGCCGCCCGCGCCGGACATCGCTACTTTCAGCCCGAGGTCGTGAGCGGCTTTGCTGATGAAGTAGGAGTTGAGACCATCGACCGTCGGTTGGTCCATCGCCGCGAAAATCCGCGGCAGCTCGGAGCGAAACTCGGCCAGCGTCAGCTCCTGAATCGAGTGGCGAACGCCATACTGCCGCGCCACGAGTGCCGCCAGCGGCGCCTCGTCGTTGACGCGGCCGCGGTACTCTTCGAAGCGGAGCGTCATCGTTTGCAGGTCTGTCGCGCCGGTCTCGCGCGCGAGCGCGACGACGGCGGTCGAGTCGATTCCGGCGGACAAAAACGCTCCGACCGGGACGTCGGCAACCATGTGATAGCGCACCGATTCGAGCACCGCGTCGTGCACGATTTCGCGGCGCTGCTCGTCGGTGAAGTGTTCATCGCGATCAACGGCGTCGCGCAGCGTGGCCGCGATCGAAAAATACTGCACCGGTTCGTGTACGCCGTTCGCATGGACGTACAGATACGAACCGGCCGGAAGCGCGCGAATAGCGCGATACATCGTGAACGGCTCCGGCACGGTTCCTCGGAGAAAGAATCCGGCGGCACCGGCCGCATCGAATTGCTTCGACACCTTCCCACCGGCGACGAGCGCGCGCACCTGCGAGGCGATGCGAATCGTCCCGCCGTCGTCCGCGTAGTACAACGGCTTGATGCCGTACGGATCGCGCGCCAGCAGCATCCGCCGCCGCGCGCCATCCCACAGCGCGAAGGTGAACATGCCGCGCAGCTCGCCGAGCATCGCCTCCTGCTTTTCGTCATACAGCTGCAGCAGCACCTCGGTGTCCGACTGCGACGTGAACCGCCGCCCGCGCGCTTCGAGCTGCGCGCGCAACTCGCGATAGTTGTAGATCTCGCCGTTGAAGACGATTGTCAGCGCGCCGAAATGCTTCGGCTGCGCGCCGCCGGGTGAGAGATCGATGATGGCCAGGCGGCGATGCCCGAGTCCGACCCGGCCGTCGGCGGAAAACCAGGCGTCGCCGGCGTCAGGCCCGCGGCTGTGCATGCACTCGCGCGTGGCGATCACCTCATCGTGATCGATCAGCGGCGCCGCGCCGCCGTACGCGAAGATCGCGTTGATGCCGCACATGGCGCGCGAGTATACGGGCGCCGGTTCCGTCGTCCAGTGGCATGCGACTCGACACCGCTTCGGTGGCGGAGCCTTGGGCAACCAACGCTGCCGGCCGTGCCGGCTCAGCGCGTGCCGCTGATCGCCATCGGCGACGCGGCGTCGACACGGATCGAAACGTCGCTGGCCGGAATGGCGTCGGCGGTACTGCCGTGCGGACGCACCCAGACAACGACGGTGTAAACGCCGGGACCGTCGGGCAGCGGAATGGCGAAGGCGAACTTGCCGTCGGCGGCCACCTGAAAATCGCCGCGGCGGCCGTCGCTGTACTCCTCGCGGATTGTTTCGACACCGCCGGGGACGGTTTGTTTGTAGGTGCCGCGGAGGCGCGGCAGGTATTCGCGGCGCGCGTTCGGCAGGCTGTAACTTTGGATCGCATTTGCGGTGACCGCGGCCATTGGCTGCGGCAGCGGCTCGTGATGCACGGTGATCGCCTCGACGGCGTATCCCTTCACCGCCTGGCCGCTGCACATCACCGGCTGCGCGTTGGCAAGGCGGCGTGGCAGCGGACGAAGCCATTCGACATAGTGGCGAATGAACTCCTGCGTCAGCCGGAACTCGCCCTTTTCCCACGCCAGACCGATGCCGACGTGCGTCGCGTCAGGATCGAGAATGGTCCGGCGATGCCCGTCATGCGGCGCGACCTCGGCCATCATGGCCGCTTCTGAGCGCCGCATCATGTCGTACAGCGCGGAGTCGGCGAAGGTGTAGTTGGCCGACCACGCCGCGGCGTTTTCGCTGACGCCGTCGTTGCCGCCGGCGAAGGAGTAACGCATGTACGGCGCCTCGCCGTCGGTCGTGAAATGGCCGGTCGTACCGTTGCGGATCTGCGCGCGGCAGTAGGCGTCGGCCGTCGCGGAGACCTGCGTATCGAGTTGAACGGGCCGAAGACCGAACTTCGCGCGGTCGCGATTGATGAGCCGCACGAACTCGCCGCGCAGCGTCATCCGCGTCTCATCAGCCGCTCCTTCGCCCTGCGCGAGTGTCGCGCCGAACGTGAAGGCGATCGTGAGGACCGCGAGAAGAAGCTTCTTCATGGGGCGACGATAAAACGGTTCGGGGTTGGCTGTCATTCCTCAAAAGACTTTGCACCACAAAGACACAAAGGGCACGAAGAAAATCTTTGTGCTCTTTGTGCCTTTGTGGTGAAGCGCCTTTAAACAGCCGCGAACGCTTGATCGACGTCCGCGATCAAGTCCTCCACATCCTCGATGCCGACCGAAATGCGCACCAAACCCGGCGTGATGCCGAGGCGGGTGCGGGTTTCGAGGGGGACGGAGGCGTGGGTCATCGTCTCGGGGTGCGAGATCAACGTCTCTACGCCGCCGAGGGACTCGCCGAGCGAGCAGAGGCGTACGCGGTCGAGGAACTTCTTGGCGTTCGCGAGCGAGCCGAGCTCGAACGAGATCATCGCGCCGAAGCCGCGCATCTGGCGTTTGGCGAGCTCATGCTGCGGATGTTCGGGCAGACCCGGGTAATACGTCTTCAGCGCTTTCGGCTGGCGCGACAGGTAATCGGCCATGGCCCGGCCGTTCTCCTCGTGCTGCTTCATGCGGACGGCCAGCGTCTTCACGCCGCGGAGGATCAGCCAGGAATCCATCGGCGACAGGATTGCGCCGACGGCGTTCTGGAGGAAGCCGATCTGCTCGGCGATGGCGTCGTCGTTCGTGATCACCACGCCGCCGACGGAGTCCGAGTGTCCGTTGAGGAACTTCGTCGTGGAGTGGACGACGATGTCCGCGCCGAGATCGAGCGGCTGCTGCAGCCACGGCGAGCAGAAGGTGTTGTCGACCACCACCAGCGAATCATTCTTGTGCGCGACCTCGGCACAGGCGGCGATGTCGGTGACCGTCATCATCGGATTGGTCGGGGTTTCGAGGAAGACGATCTTCGTATTCGGACGCAGCGCCGCGCGGACTTTGTCGACGCACGCCGTGTCGACGTAGGTGAACTGCAGGCCGAACTTCTCGCAGACCTTGTTGAAGAGGCGGAACGAGCCGCCGTACATGTTCTCGCCGGCCACGACGTGGTCGCCCGACTTCAGCATGCGGAAGACCGTGTCCGTGGCCGACATCCCCGAGGCGAAGCAGTGCGCGTGTTTGCCGCGTTCGAGCGCGGCCAGGTTCGCTTCGAGCACGGAGCGCGTCGGATTTTTCGTCCGCGCGTATTCGAAGCCTTTGTTCCTGCCGAGCTCCGGCTGGACGTATGTCGATGTCTGAAAGATCGGGTAGGTGACGGCGCCAGTGACCGGCTCCGGCTCCTGGCCGGCGTGGATGCAATCGGTGGAGAAGCCCATGAGAGTTTCCTTTGCGTCAATCCGCGTGTTCGGGTGCGGGCGGCTTCGCCCACTTCGTGTAAATGCCCTTCGACATGTAGCGCTCGGAGGCGTCGGGGATGATCGTGACGACGCGTTTGCCCGGGCCGAGTTTTTTGCAGACCTGAATCGCCGCCGCCACGTTCGCGCCCGCGGACGACGCCCCCAGCACGCCTTCCTCGGACGCAAGCCTGCGGACCATGACAAAGGCGGGATCGTCATAGATCTGGATCACTTCGTCCGCCAGCGACAGATCCAGTACGGGCGGGATGAACGATGACGCGCCGATCCCTTCGACTTCGTGCGGCCCGGCCTCGCCGCCCTTCAAAATCGATCCCTGCGGCTCGACGACGACGCACCAGCAGCTCGGGTTGCGCTCCTTCAGATACCTGGCCACGCCGCTGAACGTGCCGCCGGTACCAGCGCCGGCGAGCCAGGCGTCGACGCGGCCTTCCATCTGCTCCCAGATCTCGGGACCGGTCGTCGCGTAGTGCGACTCGGTGTTGTACGGATTCGCGAACTGCTGCGGCACGTACGAGTTCGCGATCGTCTTCGACAACTCCTCCGCCTTCGCGATCGCGCCCTTCATCCCGTCGTCCTTCGGCGTGAGGACGACCTCGCCGCCGAGGGCTTTCATCACTTCGCGCTTCTCGGTGGAGAAGTTTTCGGGGACGCAGAGGATGACGCGATAGCCCATGCGCGTGCCCGCCAGCGCGAGGGCGATGCCGGTGTTGCCGGCGGTCGGCTCGATGATCGTTCCGCCCTTGGCGAGCTTTCCATCGCGCTCGGCGCGCTCGATCATGCCGACGCCGATGCGGTCTTTGACGGAGAAGCCGGGATTGAGAAACTCGAGCTTCACGAACAGATCGGCATCGTCGCCGCCGGCGATGTTGGCGAGCTGCAGCATCGGCGTATTGCCGACGAGATCGAGGATGCTCCGGACGGGTTTGCCGAGGGGACGGGTCAAGGCGGCGGGATTGTATACGCCAAAAACAAAACGGCGGACCCGAAGGTCCGCCGTGGTTGAAATGATCGAAGAAAAAACTACGCCCAGCTGGAGGAGCGGGTGGTCGACCGGCGCTGGTTGTAGCAATCGCGGCAGTAGACAGGTTTGCCGCTGACGGGAGTGAACGGCACTTCGGTCGCGACTCCGCAGCTATCGCACGTCACACTCACCATCGAACGCTCACGTCCACCGCCGCCGCCATTTCCGTCGCGCGCCGTCTTCCGCTTGTCGCGGCAGTTCTTGCAGCGCTTCGGCTCGTTCGTGAAGCCACGCTCTGAGTAAAAGGCCTGCTCGTTCTTGCTGAACACGAATTCCTGTCCGCAATCGGCGCAGTTGAGAGACTTGTCGTTGAATGTATCCATGAACCTTGATCTCCTAAGTTGTTCCTTGTTCGTACGATGAAGATGTGATGCCGCAGCTCAGAGTGTGTGCGGGGTGCCGCGACCTCGCCCCCGCTTTGGTGCTTCACAAGCGAAATCGGATAGGTCGACCAGCCTCCCTTCGGTAACGAACACAGCACGCCCCCTGAACGCTCTATCGCAGTTCCTGGAAGGTGTTGTTTTTCGCTGGGTTCGTTGGGCCGCGTTTTAGCATAGATGTCCAGCCCAGGCAACGAATTACGCCATGCTCAAAATAAGTTCGTCAACGTATTGACCATCGAAATATGGAACATCAGATTCGCGTCGGACCGGCCGGCTGGAGCTACAAAGATTGGGAGGGAACCGTCTACCCGCCGCACGGTTCGAAGTTCGATCACCTCGCCTATCTGGCCTCGTTCTTCGACACGATCGAGATCAACTCGCCGTTCTACCGCATCCCACCGCCGACGCATGCGAAGTCGTGGGTGCGCCGCGTGGCCGACAATCCGAATTTCAAATTCACGACGAAGGTGTTCCGCGGATTTACGCACGACGACGCATCGCTCGAGGATGCCGACGTCACAGCCTTCCGCAACTATCTCGGCCCACTCGCCGACGCCAACCGTCTCGGCGCGGTGCTGCTGCAGTATCCGTGGAGTTTCAAAAACAGCGAGGAATCACGCGACAAGCTTGTGGCTCTTTTCAACGCCTTCGACGGGTATCCGCTCGCGCTCGAAGTCCGTCACTCGACGTTCCAAAACGAAGAGTTCCTCCAATTCCTCAACGAGCACGACGTGGCGTGGGTGAACGTCGATCAGCCGCTCTTTCACGATTCGGTCAAGCCGTCCGACGCCATGACCGGCCCCCTCGCTTACGCCCGCCTGCACGGCCGCAACTACGAGAAGTGGTTCGCGCACGGCGAGACGTGGGAGCGCTACAACTACTTGTATTCAAAAGCTGAGCTGGAGCCGTGGGTCGACCGGATTCAGACGATGGCGTCGGCGAAGGAGACGTACGTCGTCACGAACAATCACTTCCGCGGACAAGCCATCGTGAATGCAGTGGAACTCGAAGAGTCGCTCGGGATGGACGCGAAGATGCCGCCGCAGTTGAAGGAGACGTATCCGGGGAGGGCGTGACTACGACCTCGGTTATCCTTGCGCAGGACAATTGCAATGACGACTCATCCTGAATCCTCCGACACCTCAGATCGAGAAGAAGACGCGTACGACGACTCCCATCCGCCGATCTGGCAACAGGTGATCGAGCTCGGCGCAAGTTTGCCGCCTGAAACATGGGATCTGTTTCCGAGCGATCTTGCCTCCAATCTCGACCATTACCTCTACGGCGACGGCAAGGACGAATGACGAGCGTCTTCGCGGACGCCGGATACTGGATTGCTCTTCTCAATCCGACGGATACCCTGCACGAGAGAGCTGCGCGAGTTTCCGCAAGCATCGGGCGTACTCGAATTCTCACCAGCGAATTAGTTCTGACTGAGGTTCTCAACGCATGCTCCAGGAAAGGCGATTTGTCGCGCATGGGAGCCTGTACGCTCATCGACAAAATGCGATCGAATCCGAACGTCGAAATCGTTCCGATGACGAGCAGTGCGTTCCGACAGGCAGTCGAGCGTTACCGGAGACGCGCCGACAAGAGGTGGGGCCTGACGGATTGCGCTTCGTTTCTGATCATGGAGGAGAAGGGCATCACGGACGCGCTCAGTGCAGATCGCGACTTTCAGCAGGCGGGATTCAAAGCATTACTACTTGACGTCGATCGCTACCGCGCCACGTAGTTCGCCGACGGCAGCAGCGCGCGCGACAGATTCACGTGTCCGGCCAGCGTCTCGGCGGGTTCGTCGTTGATGAGGATGCGCACGCGCTTCGCGTCGGGGAAGTTTGTGGTGACCGTTTGCACGACGGAGTAGACGGCCATCAGCTCTTCGTGGCTGCCGGTGCCCCAGCCTTGCGTGAGCGTGTTGCCGCCGAGGTCGACGAAGGCGGTGCCGTCGGGGAGGAGGAAGGTGGCGCGGACTACGGTGTCGCGCGGAAAGATCGGCGGGACACCGGCGTTCGACGATCCTTTGAGCAGCTCGCGCGCGACCACGGACAACGCGCCTGCGGGATTCTCCGGCAGCGCGACGTTGCGCGTCTCGCGGACGAGCAGCATCTCCGGCCCTTCGTAAAACAGCGTCACCGGACGGACTGCGACTTTGTTCTCCACATTGAGATTCGACGACAACGGTTTTTTCTTGCAGCCGCCGGCAATGACGAGGATCGCCAGCGACAGCACTACCGCGCGGCGCACTACGTTCCCGTCCTCGTGGTGGGCTTCGTGGTCGTCGTCGTTGGTGCGGCCGGAGCGGTCGTCGTCGGTGCGGCGGGAGGTGGCTGGACGATGCCGATGCGCGTCTCGTAGTCGGTCTTGTAGCGCTCCACCGCGGTCGTCAGCGCGTCGACGACGCTCTTCTGGAATGCATCGGATTTGATTTTTGACTCTTCGTCAGGATTGGTGATGAACGCGACTTCGACCAGCGCCGCCGGCATCGTCGCCCCAACCAGCACTTTGAATGGTGCCTGCTTCACTCCTCGGCTTTGAATGCCGGTGATGCGGTTCATCTCTTCCTGCACCGCCTGCGCGAGGCGGCTCGATTCGTTGAGGTACTCCTGCTGCGCGAGGTCCCACAGCATCAGTTTCAGATCGCTCGATGCCGCCGGAGCCGCGGCGCTCTTCGAGGCGTTCTCGAGCTCCGCGGCCTTCTCGGCCAGCTTGTCCGAGGCGTCGAGGGAGAGGAAATAGGTCTCGGCGCCGTGCGCGCCTTTGACGATGGCGGCGTTCATGTGCACCGAGAGAAAAAGATCGGCGTGGTACTGGTTGGCGATGGCGGTGCGCTGATCGAGCGGCACCACCGTGTCGTCGTTGCGCGTGAGGACGACGCGCGTCTTCAGCCTGGCTTCGAGCGCGGACGCGAGACGCTGGCAGAGCGCGAGCGTGGCGTCCTTTTCCATCAAGCCACCGGGGCCGATCGCGCCGACTTCCTTTCCGCCATGGCCGGGATCGATGACGATGGTGTGAATGCCGGGCGCTTCCACCGGCCGCGTCGAGTTCATCGGCTGCGGCGTTCCGGGCGCGACGGCCGCGCCTTTTCGCAGGTCGAGGACGACGCGGAAGGGATTTTCGAGACGGTAGGCATCGGCGACGACGTCCGGCGCGGTGAGCTGGATGCGCAGGTCGTTGCCGGTGAACGTCGTCTTGGCCACATTCGGATCGTCGTGCGCCTGCTCGGCGTACGGCGCGTGGATTGCGTTCTTGAATCGGACGGTGTACGCGCCCGGCTCTTTGACGATGTTGTAGTCGGCCGGCGCGGTGAGCGTGAGGACGACCTTCGAAATCCCCTGAACATTCGCGACGGAAACCGTCACGCCCGCGGCGGTGGTCACCGCCGGATGAACCTGCAGGATTTTTCCGGCCGTATCCCACGTCGCGTCGAGTCCCGAGGCGCGGATCAAAAATCCCTGGAAGAACTGCCACGGCACGAAGGGACGGTTGTCGATCGTCACCGGCGCGACAGGCATCTCGATCAGATCGTCCTTGACCACGCCGAAGCGGCTGTCGGTTCCGAACGCGGCCACGGTGTTGTTCAGCGCGGCCTTGAAGCCGTTGCCGTCTTTGGTCACCGATCCACCGAGCGCAGCGATCACTTCATCGGCGGCGAAATACGTGTTGCCGTTCTGGTGGGCGATGGTGATCTGCTTGTCGCCGCTGGCCGTGCGCAGAGTAGCCAGATTGGCGGGGTTGGGAGGAACGGGCGTCGGTGCCTGGGCCAGGAGGAGGAGCGAGGACGCGAACGCGATCGCCAGGAGGGAGAGAGAACGAGTCATAGGGACCGCGGGATTATCGCACGGAGGATTCGCCGCGCTCGCGCGCTCGGCGCTTCCCCTTCTGCGCGCACGTGCGTTTCGACGTGATCTTCGCCGAGGAGGATCTCGCGCGTGCGGAGGTACCCGATGCGCGCCAGGACGTCGAGCACATCCCATCGTCGCTCGGTGAAACTGAACGGAAGACGGTGGCGCGGACGGATGACGACCACACGCGGATCGGTGACGACGTGCTCGTAGTCGCCTTTGCGTTTGAACAGTCCGCCCTCCGACTCCCCCTTCTGCGTGACCACCACCACCGCGTCGCACCCCTCGGCCAACGCTTTTTCGTACGGAGCGTTATCCGAAATCCCACCGTCGCCGTACATCTCGCCGTTGATCACCGGACGGTGCGTATAGAACGGCGGCAGGTAGTTGGTGGCGAGCAGCAGCTGCAGCGGATCGTCGACGTCGCGCGCATCGAAGATGACATTGGCGCCGTCGCGGAAGCGGGTCACGGAGACGAAGAGCGGCAGCGCGTCGGGCTGCTTGAAGCGATCGCGCCCAATGAATCGCTCAAACGTCCGCTCGTGCAGTTTCCGGAAACGGAACGGCGAGTGATCGACGAGCAGGTTGCGCAGGTCGATGTGCGGCATGCGCATGAACGAGCGCCAGTAGTAGCGGATGCGCGATTCGGAGCGCGCCGCAACCAGCGCCGCGTTCCATGCGCCGGCGGAGACGCCGATGGCCAGCGCGGGACGGACGCCGAGCTCGGCGAGCGCTTCGATGACGCCGATCTGGAAGGCGCAGCGGGAAGAGCCGCCGGAGAAAACGTAGCCGACGCGTTTGGCGTCGCGCAGCAAAGCGAGAGGATGCAACGCGTTCAGTCTATGCTTTTGCGGTGAACGCAAAGCACTCCCTATTCATTTTGGCCCTGCTCGCCGCGGCCTGCGGCGGTCCGTCGGAACCGAAAGGTCCGCACGTGCACAAGGATCCGATCAGCGTCCGCGGCTGGATCGTCGACGTCGAAACCGGTCCGAGCACGGCCTACCACACGGTGGAAACGGAGGCGGCCCGCAAGCGCGATCTGTTCCGCGGCACGAACGTCTGGGTCGAGAACGCGCCGTACGTTTCGGGGGGCGTGGCGGAGACGGGAGCGTTCCTCCTGCTCGATGTGCCGCCGGGCGATGTGACGATCACCTTCTCGGCGCCGGGTGTGCCCGTATCGCGGCTGGTGCTGAAGCAGATCCCCGGCAATGCCGACGTCTTCATCCCGGCGATGCTGATCAAGAAGGACGCGGTGTCGCTGCTCGATCCGAAGAGCGCGAAAGTGCGGGTGGCGGCGCAGATCGACAAGGCCGTTCCGACCGGGGCATTCGCGACTGTCGGAGATCAGCGCATTGCGGTCGTGTCGACGCCGATTCGGGAAATGATCGATAGGCTCGATTATCCGAACGCGCCGACATCACAGGCCCCGTTGGCGACCGTGAAATAAAGAACGGGTTCGCGCGGCGTTCGCGGGCGGAACGCTGGCGTCTCGCCGGCTGGCTCGGCGGCGTCCTCGCCGCCGAATGGGAGGCTGGCGCAAGTGTTGTGTTACCAGCGAGATTCGAGGGTTTGCCGGTTCGGCAGCGAGGACCCTTCGCTTGTGCTCAGGGCAGGCTCCGCCGAGCCAGCCGGCGAGGACGCCAGCGCTCCATTGCGCGCTTTAGGTTAAGGCGCTTGGGTTCACGCGGGGCACGCCGGGGGGCGGAGAAAGGCGGATCAACGGCGGCGCATGCGTCGGATCAGCGCGTCGATCGAGAAGAGGCCAGGGCCGAAAGCGAGGACGATCAGCGAGGTGAGCAGGTAGAGGAACGGCGCGGCGTTCGTGAACGCATCCTGATCCTTGAAGAAGCCCTTCACCGAATCGAGGTCGGCGGTGAGATAGGCCACGATGAAGTTGATGACGAGCGGGATGCAGATCAGCCGCGAGGCCAGCCCCAACATCAGCAACAGGCCGCCGACGCATTCGAGCGACGCCACGAAATACGCGTTCGCAACCGGCATGGGGATGTGCAGGTGCGTCAGGAAATCGATGAAGCGGTCAATGTTCTCCAGCTTTCCTTTGCCGGTCTGAAAGAGTCCCCATCCGAAGATCAGGCGCAGCGCGAGCAGGAGCGGACTGCGCAGCCGGTCGAAGATGCGCGTCGTGGCGAGGTCGTACCAGCGATCCAGTTTGGTCATCGTTTTCCTTTTATCCGACCTCGATTGCCGTGAACAAGCCCGCGGCGCTCCAGTCGCGGAACCAGGTGAAGAGCTCGGACTGCTCGGGGAAACGGCGGAAGCGCTCGTGGAACGTTTCGATCGCGCTGCCGATCGTCTGCCGCGCGGCGAGGCATTCGAGGAACACGTACGCCTCGCGCGTGAGCGGCATGCGATAGACGCCGTAATCGCGACGATGAACGGCCAGCCACGATTTCTGCCGCCGCGGTTTCATCGGCTCCTCATCCCGAAAAGCCTGGAAGGCCTCATTCGCGTCGTAGTCGAACGCGATCAGGCGCAGCGCCGGAATCGGAATGATGCGCGCGTCCGCGACCTCCTCCGGCGCAATCGACGCAATCGCGTCCGCCGGCAGCGCCTCGGCCTCGGCTTCGTCGAACACCTGCGTCATCGCCAGTTCGAGTTTCGCCAGGTCGCGCAGGAACGTCTTGCGCTTCCATGTCGACGATGCGATGTACTCCGGCAGCGAATCGCCCAGACGGTTGAACGTGTAGCTGCGCGACGGAAACTGTTGGACGTACTCGCGCACCAGGTGCTCGAATGCGTGTTCGCCGAGGAAGGTCGCGAGCGCCGCGTAGTCGACGGTGAGCGCCTCGATCATCCGCAGCATGTACATGCCGTGGTAGATGCCGATGCGTTGAATCGGCTGCAGCGTCTGCGATGGCAGGATGACGTCGTCGACCGGAATCTCCGTCGCCTCCGCCGCTTCGTACACATCGGAAGGATGGGTGACAACCGCCTGCATCCACTCCTGCAGCGGCGCAAGCGCGACGTCAGACTGCGGCATACGCGACCTCGTCGTCGGGGAGTGGGGAGTTGGGTGTGGGGTGTGGGAGATCGGGACTGGGGTCGGTTTTTCCACTCCCCACACCCCACACCCCACTCCCCTCGCTTCTGAAGGCCGAAGCTTTTTTCGCCTCAGCATGCACCGTCTCAAAATCAGGGATATCCGCATCCCACTCCAGCAGCGTCGACACATCGCCGGTGCGCGCACACGCGCGGCCGTACAACTTCCACACCTCGTCGATCACGAAATCATTGTGCGTATCGATGATGTGCGTGCCGTGATTCTGATGGCCGGCCAGGTGAACCTGCACCACGCGGTCGGCCGGAATGGCGTCGACGTAAACCTTCGGATCGAAGCTGTGGTTGAACGAGCTGACGTAGATGTTGTTCACGTCGAGCAGCAGACCGCAGTCGCTTTCTTCCGCCAGCGCCGCCAGGAAATCCCACTCCGTCATCGTCGACGTCGCGAACTCGACGTACGACGACGGATTCTCGACCACCAGCGGCGTTTCGAGATAGTCCGACACCACGCGAACGCGCTCCGCCGTGTGCCGCAGCGACTCGGCGTTGTACGGCATCGGCAGAAGGTCGTGCACGTTGCGGCCGCTCACGCCCGTCCAGCAGAGGTGATCGGAGATCCAGCGCGCATTGACCGTGCGCGCCAGCGACTTCAGTTTGCGGAGGTAATCGAAATCGAGCGGATCGGTCCCGCCGATCGACAGCGAAACGCCGTGCAGCACGATCGGATACTGCTCCGCGATTTTCTCGAGCACGTAGCGCGGACGGCCGCCCGTGTCCATGTAGTTTTCGGAGAGGGCCTCGAACCAATCGACGTCGGGCTGCGAGCCGAGGATGTGGCCGTAGTGGACGGTGCGCAGCCCCACGCCGATGCCGAGGTCAGGGAAATTGAATCGATTCATTGAGTGTCCGTTGGAGTTGGAGGACAGGCGCGCGGGACGCCTGCCCTCCGTGAAGGCAGACGCGTTACGAAGCCTTCGGCGGAACAGCGCAGGAACTCTTGCCCTTGCACTCGTTCTTGCCACCCTGGCCCTGGCCTTTACAGGCGTTCTGGCCGGCGCAGCTGTGTCTGTACTCCTTCGAGGCGCAGCTGCCCTTGCCTTTGCAGCCGTTCTTGCCGTCGGCGCCCTGGCCCTTGCAACCATTCAGGCCTTTACAGGCATGCTTGTCGGCCGCCTTGGCCGTGTCGGACATCTGGACGGCCTGCGACGTAGCCTTGTTAAGGCCGGCTGCGGTCGTTTTGGCCTGGTCGGCACGAAGACTGGTTCCGGCGCTGAGGCCGGCGACGACACCACCGAGAACGAGATAACGGGCGAGATCACGACTATTCATGGGATTCTCCTCCTAAATTTTGTTGGACAGCGTTAGACCTACGTTTCCGGGAAGCGACTGGATGCGAGACGACCTTGGACATGACGAAATGGCACTCCCGATGCAGTTATTCGCACCGATGAGACGCCGTTTGGGAGTAATGATTGTCGCGATTGTAATCCTGTCGGCCTCCACGGTCATGGCAGATTTCAGTGACGATTTTCGAACCGTCAACGAGGTCGACCGGAACCCCGCGGTCCGCGTCCGCGACAGCATCGAAGTGCGCAGCCTCGACGGATCGCTGACTCCCGCGCAGCTCGATGACTTCGCCGACCTCGCCGAAAAAGGCGCCGGCGACATCGCCCGATTCACCGGCGTCGCACCGCGCAAGCAACGCATCCTCATCTATCTGTCGCCGCGCATCGACATCTCCCATACCTATCCGCACTATCCCGGCTCGATTCATCACGAGGCGCGCGTCTTCATCGACAGCGAGCGCGTCGAACACCACGCCGCTCCGTACCTTCACGAGCTGGTACACGCGGTGGTCGGCGACGGCGGGGCGATGTGGCTCGAAGAAGGGTTCGCGTCATGGGTCGCCTCCTCCGTCGCGACGACGTACGGCGGCTACTACGCGCCGGTCCTCAGCCAGGGAAACGACCGCGTCGACATGCAAGCCCGCGACGTCCTCGAACGCGCTCGCGGCGCCAGCGCCGCCGCGGCGTGGTTCGACAGCGATTCGCCAAACCTCTCGCAGCGCGAGCGCCGCAACTTCTACATCCTCTCCCACTCGTTCACGAAGTACCTCGGCACGACGCTCGGCACGAAGCGCCTGGTCCAGATTCATCGCGCCGACAACTCCGACGCGCTCGAACGCATCACCGGCACCTCACTCGACCAGTGGCGCACGCGCTGGATGGCCAGCCTCGGCACATCGAACGGGCGAGTGGCGGCGGGGCGGTAACGACAGAAAAGCAAATGTTGAACGTTCAATGATGAATGTTGAATGTTGAATGAAGCGCCGCCCTGGATCTCATTCAACATTGAACATTCAACATTCAACATTCAACATTTCGATTTGTCGGAAACATAGAAATCGGCCGGCCGGCCAACTACGTTCTTAATCCCTCCTTAACGGCCTCCTGTGTTTCACTTGCGGCGTGACGACCCGGCTCACGACCTGGATCGCGACCTTCGGCTCGCTGGCGCTGGTCACGGCGGCCGGACGCGCGGCCAATCTCAATCCGAGCACGATCGGCTTCGCGTACCTGATCGTCGTTTTGCTCATCTCCGTCCGAGGGGGATTGCTGGCGGGCGCGGTAGCGTCGATTACCGCGACGCTCTGCTACAACTTCTTCTTCTTCCCGCCGCTCTACACCTTCACGATCGAGAACCCCGCCAACTGGTTTGCCCTCGTCGCATTTCTCGTGGCCTCCGTAACGGTCAACCGGCTCGTCGTGGCCGCGCGCGTACAGGCGGACAAGGCCGAGCAGCGGCGCACGGAACTGGAAACGCTTTACGGCTTGAGCATCGATCTCTTCACCGCCACGAATCGCGTCGGCGCCCTCGGCGAGGCAGCCGGACGCGCGCTCACGCTCCTCGGCGCGCGCGCCGGAGGGCTGGTGCTGTTCGACGGCAGCCCGTTCCGGCAGAACGTCATCTCCTGGAACGGCGACAAGCCGGACGAGATCGAAGACCTGATCGCAGGAGTCGGCCGCCACAAGGAGCCGCTGGAGTTCCCCTCGCCGCTCGGACGCGACGCCTATCTGCCGCTGGTCGTTGGCGGCAAGACCACCGGAGCGCTCGTCGCGCGCGGCACCGAGGCATCGAGGCAATCGCTCGAATCCGCCGCGCGGCTCGTGGCGCTGGCGGTGGAACGGCAGCGATTCATGGAAGAGAACGCGCACGTGCAGGCACTGCGCGAAAGCGAATCGTTGAAAACGTCGCTGCTGCGCGCCATCTCGCACGACCTGACCACGCCCATCACCGCGGTCACGATCCGGACGGAGTCGATCCGCCGACGCGCCGGGACCGACAGCGAGCTCCTCGAAGATGTCGCCGCAATCGCCGAGGAGACCGGGAGATTGCGGAGGCGGATCGACAACCTGCTGGCGATGGCACGGCTCGAAGCCGGAAAAGCGAAACCGCACCGCGAGCCGACGCCGCCCGCCGATCTCTTTCGCGCCACGCGCGAAAATCTGCCGATCGTCTTCAGCGTGCGCCCGATCACCGTCCACGTCGACGCCGACTGTCCCGACGCGAACGTAGATCCGTCGCTGGCGCTGGAGATCCTCGTCAATCTCGTCGAAAACGCGCATCGCGTCTCGCCGCCCGGAGCGACCATCGAGCTGCTCGCGCGGCGGCACCCGCTCGACCTGAATAAGCTGCGCATCGAAATTCTCGACCGCGGTCCGGGCCTCCCGCCCGGCGTCGTCGATGCGGACGGCAACGTGGCCGCGGAAACGTCCGACGTCGCGCAACGCGGCCTCGGCCTGGAAATCGCGCGTAGCCTTGCCGTCGCGAACGGAGGCAGCATCGGTCTCGCCCCTCGCGTCGGCGGCGGCACGATCGCGCGCATCGATCTCCCCGTGGCGCTCCTCGGAGCGGAGCAAGCATGACGATCTCGAACGTGATCCTCATCGTCGACGACGATCCCGCCATTCGCGATTCGCTGTCGAAGGAGCTGCGCGCGGCGGGCTATTCGACGACGACCGCGGCCGACGGCAGCGAGGGGATGAGCGCGTTCCAGTCGCAGGTTCCCGATCTCGTCCTCACCGACCTGGCCATGCCGCGCTCGGACGGTTTCGAACTGATCGCCGCGATCCGCGCCTCGTCACGCGTCCCGATCATCGTCCTCTCCGTCCGCGGCGCCGATCCCGACAAAGTCCGCGCCCTAGACCTCGGCGCGGACGATTTCGTGACCAAGCCATTCTCGATGACCGAACTGCTCGCGCGCGTCCGCGCACAACTCCGCCGCACCGCCCCGCCATCAACATCACTGGCCTTCCCCGATCTGACCATTGAGCTCGATCGCCGCCACGTCGTCCAGGGCGGTCGCGAAGTTCGCCTCACACCGACGGAGTTTTCCCTCCTCGAAGTCCTCGCCACCAACGCCGGCAAGCCGATGTTCATCGAACAGATCATCGCCCGTGTCTGGCGCTCCGCCCCCAGCACAAGCGCCGACACGGTCCGCGTTCACATGAGCTCCCTGCGAAAGAAGATCGAGCCAAATCCGTCCGAGCCGCGCTACATCGTGACTGAGCCGTGGGTCGGTTACCGGTTCATCGCAGAACCCATCTGACCTTTAGAAACTTTTAACCCACTTTTAAGCCATTCCAATCGCGGCGTTTCGTCATTTTTAACGAGGCGCTTCAGAGCCGCGTGTTGAAAACGAGTCAGGAGGCGGTGATGACCACCATGACTCGCTCGCTCACAACGGATGCCGCGCAGACAAAGCATCGCACTGTCACGAGAGTGGCGCTGGTGGCTGTCTTCTGGATTGTCGCTGCACTGCTCGTCGCGGTCGCGCATCAAAAAATGTACACGGCGTCTCCGGTGGTCGCCGTGTCAGTCGAAGCAGCGGCCATTGTGGCCACGGCGGGAGCCTACATCCGGATCACAGCTCCGCATTCGACGCTCGATCACGCGCTCTTCGTCGGCACCGTCTGGGTGCTGCTCGGAATCGCCATGGAAATCGCCATGACCGCAAATTCGGGGCATCAATGGGTTGCGCTCCTCGGCTCGCCGGCAAACGGCGGTCTTCGATGCGTGCTGCTGATCGCCTGGCTCATTGCGCCGGCGCTGTTCGTCCGAAGCCGCGACTGAGACAGTGACTGACCAAATAGAGCAATCGACGATTCAACGCGTGCGGCGGCTGATCGTCGGTCCGCCGCGCGACGTGAGCGATCCGAAGATTTTTCATCACGTCTCGCTGATCGCCTTTCTGGCCTGGGTCGGCCTCGGCGCGGATGGATTGTCGTCGTCCGCTTACGGTCCCGAAGAAGCCTACAAAGCGCTCGGAACACACTCGCACCTTTCGATACTGCTCGTGGCGATGACGGCGGTAACGATCGCCGTCATCTCGATCGCGTACTCGAACCTGATCCAGCACTTTCCGGGAGGCGGCGGCGGGTATCTCGTCGCTACAAAACTGCTCGGCAGCCGGATCGGCGTGGTATCGGGCTGCGCGCTGCTCGTCGACTACGTATTGACCATTACGGTATCGATTGCCAGCGGGTGCGACCAGCTCTGGTCGTTCCTTCCGCCTTCCGTGGCGCACTACAAACTGCTCACTGAGTTTCTGATCCTCTTCATCCTCATCGTTCTCAACCTTCGCGGCGTCAAGGAGTCCGTCAATATCCTCGCGCCGATCTTCGTGCTGTTCATCGTCACGCATGGGTTTGCGATCATCTATGCGATCACTTCTCATGTAACGGGGCTGCCCAAGGTATTTCACGACGCGCACGTCGACTACACACACTCCGTCGGCACCATCGGCTTTCTGCCGCTCATGCTCATTCTTCTGCGTGCATATTCGCTCGGCGGCGGTACGTACACGGGAATCGAAGCGGTCTCCAATGGCGTGTCGATGCTCCGCGAGCCGCGCGTCCGCACCGGAAAGCGAACCATGGCCCTCATGGCCGTGTCGCTGGCGTTCACAGCGGGCGGAATCATGTTCGCCTATCTCCTCACGGATTCGAGGCCATCCGAGGGAAAGACGATGAACGCCGTACTGCTAAGCAATCTGTTCGGTCAATGGCACCTCGGTGCCTTTTCCGCGGGCACGACGTTCGTGATTGTGAGCCTTGTCGCCGAGGCGGCGCTGCTCTTTGTGGCGGCACAAGCCGGCTTTCTCGACGGACCGCGCGTCCTCGGCAATATGGCGCTCGACTCGTGGATGCCGCATCGCTTCAGCCAGCTTTCGGACCGGCTCGTCACCAAGAACGGCGTATACATGATGGGGATCGCCGCGGCGGCCGCCCTGCTCTACACGCGCGGCGACATTCTCACGCTCGTGGTCATGTACTCCATCAACGTATTCATCACCTTTTCATTGACGGAGCTGGGAATGGCGCGCCACTGGATCAAAGACCGCGACAAGGAACCGAAATGGAAAAGCCAGCTCGCAATCCACGGAACGGGTTTGATCATGTGTCTCAGCATCCTCGTGATCACGGTATTTGAAAAATTCTCGCAAGGCGGCTGGGTCACAGTGGTCATCACGGGACTCGTGATCGCTCTCTGCTTCGCGATCCGACGCCACTACGATGAGGTCCGCGCCGGGTTGCGCCGCCTGGACGACATCCTGACTACAGTTCCTCTTCCTGATACGAAATCCGAGCCGGCCGCTTCCGATCTGGACACGAATGTGCCGACTGCCGTGATCAGCATTTCATCGTTCTCAGGGTTTGGACTCCATCAGATCCTGTCGATTCACAAGGCCTTTCCGAATTACTTCAAACAATTCCTGTTCGTCTCCGCCGCGGTCGTAGATTCCGGCAATTTCAAAGGCGCTGAGGAACTCGATCGTCTGCAAACCAATACGGAGGACAACCTCCTGAAATACGTTCGCTGGGCGCAAGGTCACGGCTTCCGCGCCGAATACCGAATGGCAGTCGGCACCGAGGCGGTGGCCACGGTCGAGGCAATCTGCCGCGATATCGCAAGCGAGTTTCCCCGCGCCATCTTCTTTACGGGACGCCTGATCTTCAAAGAAGAGAAGTGGTACCACCGGCTTCTCCACAACGAAACGCCCCACGCCATTCAGCGCAGGCTGCAATTCGACGGCATCCAGGCCATGGTGCTGCCGATCCGCGTGCTGTAGCCCTAAACTCGATCTGCGCGCCGAGCTCGACACCCGATGTCGCGGGAGCCGAAAGAAGCGCGTAGCCCGAAGCCTCGCAAGCCGGTGAGCGGCGTCAGCAATGAGAAAGCAGACTTGCGGTAGTCCCGCCGTGGGACTACCATGGCGAATGCGCGTCATCGCTCTACGCACGATCAAGCTCTTTATCGAGAGCAGGCCCGAGTACAGCGACGTTCGCGAGCCAGCGTTGGCGTGGTATCAACAAGTGCTGAAAGCGGACTGGTCCTCACCTGCCGCAGTCAAGCGCGATGTCAGAAACGCGAGCATCTTGAAGGATGGTCGCGTGGTGTTCAACATCGGCGGTAACAAGTACCGGATCGTGGTTTGGATCAACTACCCCTATCGCGTCGTTTACATTCGCTTCATCGGATCTCATCGCCAGTACGATCAAATCGACGCACAGACCATTTGAAGAACTGAGGACAACGATGGACATCAAACCGATCAAGACAAAGCGGGATTACGAGGCGGCTCTCCGCGCGATCGAGTCATTGATGGCCGCGAAACGCAACACGCCGGAAGGCGATCGGCTGGAAGTGCTCGTGACGTTGGTCGAACGGTACGAGCGTAAGCATTTTCCGCTCGATTTGCCAGATCCCGTCGAAGCGATCAAGTTCGTGATGGAGCAGCGCAACCTCACGGCAAAGGATCTCGTGCCCTACATCGGACGAGCCAACCGCGTGTACGAGGTGCTCAATCATAAACGTCCGCTTACGATCGCGATGATCTGGAATCTCCACACGGGTTTGGGTATCCCGGCCGAGTCGTTGATCAAACAAGCTGCCTAACGGGGATTCATCGTTGGCGATAACCGCCAGTTGAGCATCTCTAAAACTCGATTTGCGCCCCCAGCTCCACCACCCGGTTCGGTGGGAGGCGGAAGAACCTCGCGGCGCTTTCGGCGTTGCGCATCATCGAGGCGAAGAGTTTTTCGCGCCAGGTGGCCATGCCGCTTTCGCGCGACGTCACGATCAGCGTTTCGCGGCCGAGGAAGTAGGTCGTATCCATCGGCGGGATGGCGGTGTGGATCTCGCGGCTGACGCGTTCGAGCAGCGCGGGGATGTCCGCTTCTTCCATGTAGCCGTAACGGCAGGTGATGCGGAAAATGCCTTCGCCGAGGTTCTCGATCAGCAGGCGTTCGTCGTCGTTCAGATGCGACACCTCCTCGGTCATCACGGTAAGCAGCATCACCTGTTTGTGCAGCGCCTTGTAATGCTTGAGGCTGTGCAGCAGCGCGGGCGGAATCACGCCGCCGGAACGATGCATGAAGACCGCGGTGCCCGGAACGCGCACCGGAGGATGGCCGCCCAGCGATTTCACGAAGTCCTCGGGCGACAGCGCTCCTTCGCGAAGCCGGGCGTTGAGAATCTGCCGGCCGCGCCGCCACGTGGTCATGATCAGGAAGACGATCGAGGCGATGAGCAGCGGGAACCAGCCGCCGTCGGCGATCTTGGCCAG
>Ga0157375_10000545_pt1 | contig 33865 bp, 40 predicted proteins | sample M35metaG_FD_115311 | JGI IMG/M metagenome (GOLD analysis project Ga0157375, IMG submission 115311) | Miscanthus rhizosphere microbial communities from Kellogg Biological Station, Michigan, USA - M3-5 metaG | ecosystem: Host-associated > Plants > Roots > Rhizosphere > Soil | place: USA: Michigan... | reverse complement strand
TTTCCATTTGGAATCTCATTTCTCTGTGGAGTTTTCAAGTGGCCTTTGGTTTCCGGCCTGAGACAAGTATTGCATAGTCTTTGGGACCTTCGCAAGTCCCAAAGACAAGAACTTTTTGTAAGAGGCTGTGAGGCTCTGTGAGGGGCTGGCAGGTCTGGCGTGGGTGATTGGGCCTAGGGCAGGCTGCGAGGCTGTCAGGCGGGCTGCTGGGGCTGTAAGAGGACAAAGAAAAAGACCCCGTAGGGTCTTAGTCTTAGTGGTCTTAGTATTCGTTGGTATATCCATTTTCGGACAGCCATTCCTTAGCGGCGTCCTCACTCTGGAATTCCATCGTTCCCTCCGGAGCGTGGAAGAAATAGGTGGTCTCCGTGTAGAATTCGTAGCCACCTTCGTACTCCGTGTACCGGCTGTACTCCAGTGAGAATTCTTCCGCGCCTTCCGTGTACGGGGTCTTGACGTAGTAGCTGTCAATCTCGTTTTCGTTGCGGTTGGAAGTGTAGGCCATGGTTTCCTCTCGTGGCCGGTGTTTCCGGCTCATGTAAAGAGCATAGCACGATTCTTTTTGGGCGCACAATACCTAAGCCTAAGAACTTTTTGTAAGCTGTAGCGGGCCTCCGGAGAGGCCCGCTACTGGACTAGTTCAGGTGCTCCGTCCAAAGCTTCAGTTCCTGCTCTGTGGTCGCGTAGGTGCGCTCCGTGGTCCCATCGTTGAATCGTACTAGAATTTCGTACTGGGTAAACACGGTGCGCGTGTTGTCCACTTCGTGGGCAATGTAGTAGCCGGTGCCATCCTTAACGGTAAAGGTCTTGACTTCATAGCCGGACCATTCGTCACCGAACAGTTCATGAGACTTAAGCAGAGTAGCCATTGTGACTCCTAGGTTGGGGCTGGTTGGTAGTAACAGCATAAGGGACGGGGCCGCTAGATGCAACCCCGTCCCGCTGCTATTACTTTTTGTAAGTCAGCACGTGCCACGTGCGCGGGAGGTTCACAGACTTAACGATCACCTCATGAGCGCGGGCGGTGGGCCGAGTGTGAACGGTGCGAACGTACCGGAGTACATGCGTACGGTCATAGCGCGGGACCTTGGCCATGTATTCCATGGACTCCCACGCGTCCCCAATGGTCTTGACGCTGCCCTTGCACTGCTTGACTCCCAACGTGTCACAGTCCCACGTATGGGCTGCGGTGGGCGTGTTGGTGGCTGCGGTGGCCGGGAGAGTGGTACCGGCTGCGATAAGCAGGGCTGCGGTGGCTGCGGTGGCGAGCTTAGCAAGGATGTTCATGATTCTCCTGTTGGTTGGTACTGCTTGATTGGTACTCTCAAAGACTATGGGACAGGGAACCTGCTGTCAAATCCCCTGTCCCGCGTGTCTTACGCGTCTTGCAAGGTATCCCACTTGAAGACATGGAACGCGTTAGGGAGAGTGTCAGACTCCACTGCGAAGTAGCCCGCGCCCGCTGGCAGGTTGGCAGGGTAGCCTGTCACTGTCTCCACATAGGACAACATGAGGTTAGGGGAATCCTCTGGGGCGTGGATGTTGGCAGTGTCAATGGTGTTCCACGCGTCCGTCTTGAGCGTGTCAGCCTGCCCGTTGCCCATTGTCTGGGCATCCCAGCATGCATCTTCCTCGTGACAGACAGCCTGAACAGGGGCTGTAGCCTCCGTATCAGGTGCTGGGACAGGCGCACCAAAGGCAATGGAGAGGGACAGAATCAGGGCTGAGAGGATGTTCACGTTGACTCCCTTGTTGTGTGCACCTTGTGTGCATACCCAAAGACTATGGGACATTGGGTCATGAGTCAATGTGTCTCGTGTGTATGTACGAATTTTTTTCTGAGATGACAAAAACTTTTTGTAAGTTTCATTGAATGAAAGTTTCAAGGCCAAAGGGCTAAGAACTTTTTGTAAATGTGGCAGGGCTTGACAGGTGGCCACCGCATGCGGTAGAGTTGGGTGCGGTGCCCATCTCGAAACTTTTGCCCCACTTTTCTGACACCCAGCCCTACCCCCTTTACCGAAATAGCTAAAAAATACTTAGTATAACCAGATGTCAACTTGCAAACCCGCCCCCACCCTGCTAAGCTGTACCAAATCAACTCGAAAGGACCCCATGACTTCCCTCTCCCAAGCCCAAACCCTTGCAGACGCCATCGACACCGCCAAACAGCAGTTCGAGGCCTACATCCGACCCGTCCTTCAGGACTACATCAACTTCATTCCCGAACGCGACAATAGCTGGGAGCAGGTCAAATTCACTGACGCCGAAAAATACAGCTTCACCGAAGTAGATAGCACCTTCTTCATCTTCGAGTCCGAAGAATACTACCAGTACGGTGAGTACGACAAGGATTGTGTGGAAATGCCCCTCGCCTTTGTGGAGGACCCCGAAGCCTTCAAGACAAAGGACCGGGAAGTCCGTGCGGAGAAAGCCAGAAAGTCCACCGAAGCCCAGCGAAAGCTGGCACAAGATGAAGTGATCCGTCTGGAAGCCCAACTCGAAGCCGCCAAGAAGAGGGCTGTCCTTGCGTCGGTGAAATCTGCCCTGAACGGGGACAAGTGACCTCCACGCACCCTTACGAAGCCTACATCGAAAAGAAGGCCGAAGAATACTACACCCAGCAGGCCCATGAGCCCTTCTGTGAAGTGCTCAACCCTCCCGGACCTCCCACGGATTCCAACGGCTTCGTCTATGATGTCTATGTCTTCCCGCACTGTGACTGCTGGCTGACCGAAAACCTCGACAACCTCACCACAGAGCGTAAGTTCGAAGCCTTGCGGAACCTCTCTCACCGGTTCAACCTGCACTCCCCAGTCTGCGGACTGCACCGGAAGACCGCCATCGTCTACCGGAACCGTCCACAGACCATGACCGGCTGGTGCAACTGCTGGCTTTCGGTTGACACCCCCAAAGAAACCGAGTATACTGAACCCATGACAACGGAATTCTACATCCTCCCTCTTGAAGGAGAGCCTAACTTCTTTGACAAGGGCCGGACCTACCCGACCAGACAGGCCGCAATTGACATGCTCGCCTATCAGGGCTACTCAGTCCTCGCGCATGACCCCGGATACTGGGGAAACAGCCTTAAAATCGTCCAGCGGGTAGACACGACACCGCCTCCTGCCCCTGCCGGACCATTCGAAGCTCCCGCTCCGGACCCAAATCTGGCCCGGATCAAGGACAAAGTCGATCAGGTCCGCGCAAATGCCCTTGGTCCGCACCTCGACACCCCGATTTATGACCAGCTTGCCCGAGAATATGACGAGAAGTTCAACACAACGAGCTACTTTGACACTGCTCTCGCCAAGAAACTCGAACAGATAGGAAAACGGTATCGCTAATCCACACCCAGCCGTCGATCCGGTAGCTGCTTATCTAGCCATTGACGAAAAAGTCAACCAAGATCCTAAAACACCGTACCCTCACACGGAGATGGTGCATGATATGGCTGTACTCATCGTCGCCTGCCGAACCCTGATCAGCCAGAATGCCCTCCTTTCGGAGCGTATCGTTGATGCCGAGCGCATTGCGGAGGACGCACAGGTGAAAATTCTGGCCAAAGACATCGAAATCCATGACCTGAAGGGACAAATTTCATGAAACACCCCAACCAAGACGTCATTGACGAGATGTACCGGCAGGTCAAGGCCGGAATTACCCCTCCCCTTGGCAATCTTGACTGGCTGCTGCGGATGGTGTATGCTCAGCAGAAGGTCATGGAGGCCGGTCAGGCACTCATTGAGTCGCAGGCCGTCGGCATCCTCAAAAGGGACATGGAAATCTTTGAACTGAAGCAAAATCCGCTCTCGGAGACCCCAAATGACCCCTAAAGAACCCAACTTGTTCGAAGAAACGGTCGATGTGATCGAACATCACGTTGACCGGGTTGACAAAATCAACAAAAAGGTGGCAAAATGGTACTTTGTACCGTCCGTTCTCGACTTTTTGTATCTTCTGAACACCACAGTCAAGCTTCTCCAAGTTGCATTGACCAGTGCGAAGGTGATAGACTCGTCTGAGCGCCTTATTGCAGACCAAGACCGTGAAATTGCCCGCCTTGAGCGTGAAATCTCCCGTCTGAACGAACAAATCGTATCAAATACCATCAAAAACCAAGCGAAAGAAGAAAAATGACCAACCCTCTCGATCTCTCCCTCACCAGCCTCATCAACACGGCCATTGTTGCCCTTGCCGAGCGCACCGATCCGCTGATCACCCGCGTCAATGAGGGCGGCGTGCTCACGAACGCCGAATCCCATCAGGTTTTCCACGATATGTTCAAGCTGACGACCATCATGAAGGCGTCTGCGTCGGCCATTGAGGCTGCACAGGGCGAACTGGCCGCTCAGGACAAGGAAATCGCCATGATGAAGGTCCTCCTTGGCCTCACCGACTCCCAGAAGGCCGGAAACTGAGCCAACTGACCCCTCAGGAGATTCTGGCGCTGCCGGTCACCGAGGGTAACCGCTCTGACGCCAAAACGGTGGGCCAGTATCTCGTACGGATCGCCGGAAACGCCTTTCTCAACGGGAAACTGGACAAGCCGTTCCTACAGGCCAGCTATTCGGACCCTTTGGTCTTCGCCTTGGCCCATGCCAACCTGATTTGGCTGCGAACGGACGAAAACGGCTTGATCGAGGACTATCCGGATGCCAAGTTCAGGACTATCATGAACAATCTCTTCCATTTCCTCTTCAGCGCCGACTACTCCACCCTTGAACTGCCTCCGGAGCCTAAGGAGTGGTATGTAGTTTGCGTGGAACGTGATACAGGGTCAAACCGGCTCATGACGGACTATTTTGGGGAGGGTTTCACCGAGGAAGAGGCCAAAACAAAGGCCGACGCGGAGAACGAACACTACAACTACCACGCGTGGGTTGCGGTCCACATTCCGGCGTGACCTAAGCCACATAAAAAGTCTGCTATACTAAGAAAACCAACGAAAAGACACTGCCATCCCACTGGCGGTGTCTTTTCTTTTTTCATGGCAAGCAGATAAGGGGGAATCTAGTGGATAAGCTCTATGACATCCTAGGTACCGCTGGATACCCAAGTGGCTTTGTGGGAATCTGCCTGATGCTTTTGTTTTACCTTCGTAAGCAGGAATCGGGGGTCCGTACCGACATCAACGGCTCCCTCCAGAGGCTTACCGCTGAGACTCTTGACCTCAAGGAAGAGATTGACGCGCTGCGAGAGGACATTCGCCTCAAGGAAGACGAGATTGATACGCTACGTAAGGAACGTAGGGAAGCCGAAGACAGGGAAGACAAGCAGAGGCGTCGAGCAGAGGCAGCCGAAGCTAAGCTAGGAGTAAAAGATGCATGATACACCTAATGAGTCAGCGCTTGAAACAAGAATAGCCCAGCTTGTAAAGTATATGAGTATTGGCCTTGTTTGCCTCATCATTGTAGGCGTCATGTCTGGTATTACCTTTGCCAAGGTGAACTCCGAGAAGGATGTTGCCCAGACGAACTCTCAGGTTCAGGCCGAGACCACGAAGCAGTCATCCTTCTGCTCCATCTACCCGGACGATGAGGTCTGCAAGATGGCGCGTTCGATTGCTGCGAACCCGACCCAGACCGTTGTTCCCAAGGACGGAACCAACGGCACCAACGGTCAGGACGGGCGCGGTGTGACGAAGTTCTCCAAATCCGCTGAGGGAGATCTGATTGTCGAGTACACGGATGGCACAACCCAGAATGTGGGCCGTGTGGTGGGCAACAAGGGCCTTGACGGGATCAACGGCACTGACGGGCGCGGAATTCTCTCTGCCGTTGTCGAATCCGGGAACCTGATCATCGGCTTCACGGACGGCACGAGCCAGAACCTTGGCATGGTTGTCGGCCCTGCCGGTAAACCCGGTGCAGACGGGGCCACAGGGCCTCAGGGTGCCCCCGGAGAGGCCGGTAAGGACGGAATCTCCGTGACGGACCTTCAGGTGGACAACGAGGGCAACGTGAACGTCTCCTACTCTGACGGAACGACCCGTCCAGCGGGCCACATCATCGTCAACACCATCCGCGCTGTCTCCTGTGAGGTCGATACCTTGACACTCACGATGGCTGACGGCTCTACACTTTCAACGACTGCCGACTGCACACCGGACAGCGCACCCGTTGATACCACAGGTAAACCCACCACAACCCCCTAGGAGCTACATTGGAAGTACTTCCAGTCGCTATCACGGCTATTCTGGCCATTTTCTCCCCATTCATCAACGCCTACATCAACAAGGTTACATGGTCCGCGAAGACCAAGACCGTCGTTGCCATGGCTGTCTCCCTTGTCATTGCCGTAGCCTACCTTGGCTTCTCGGGCATGATCGGTGACTGGTCCCAGCTTGCGGTAGTTGCACCCATGGTGTACTCCTTGCAGCAACTCGTGTACAACTTCTTCGTGAAGAACATTGCGACGAAGTTTGAGGCCGTCACCGAACTTGGTTCGCTTGTTTTGACAAAGAGCGAAGAAGCTGGTAAGGTTGATGTCACCTCTGACGCCACGATCAACGCCACCGGTGACAACGTCACCGTTGACGCTCCTGTTCAGGTGAGCACATCGGACACTGACCCGAAGCACCGCGCATAACATCCGCACACAGAAGACCCCCTCCACAAGAGGGGGTCTTTGCGTTTTCGGGCAGGGGATGGTAGAATTTATCCATGACCGCATACAACTACACGTTCCAGACCCCGCACCATTCCTACGATCTGGTTCCGGACCCTCTCGACCCCAACACCGTCCGTGTCCAGTCCGAGTTCAAGGATTCGATTGAGGATTTCCTCAACACCCTTGAATTGTCGGGCCGTGCCGATGACGAGGATTTTGCTGCACTCACCATTCAAGAAGGACAGAACACCTATGACACCTACTGGTACACCGAAGTCTCCAAAGACGACCTCGCCCTCTATTTCCAGTTCGAAGTACGTTTCTTCATGGGGACAGTCCCAGAAGACTAAGCCGGAGAAGCGCACCTTCTCGTATTTCACCGTCGCTGCGCTGGCTCTGTGGGTTGTCGCCTGCGTGGTGGGCTTGATTGGCTTGTTCGCTGGATCTGTGACCGCCCTGATCGCTGCCGTCATCATTGCCATCTGTTCCACGACCTCTGCCGTCCTGTCTTTGAGAGAGTAAATGACCACAACATTCAACCGCCAGCCTGATTACGAGAACTGGCCCCAAGATGAGTACTTCGACGCCAAGCGCTCCCGGCTGGAGTCGATTCAGTTGGAGTATGACACCACTGGCTCACTGAACGAGCGGGATTTCGCCTACGTCATGGGCAAGAACAAGCAGTTCTGGTGCCTCTTTGACTTCTCAACGAATGAGCGTCTTCGCGTGGAGACGGAGCTTATGTGCAAGGACATCGAGATCGAGGAATTGAAACGACAACTTAAGGAAGCCCATGGACAATGATGAGAAGAGCAGTATCGCAGATCAGATGCGTGAGATCCGGAACACGACAAACGTTATCAGGAACACCTTCGAGAAGACCGGCACCATTAGTGCCGAAGACCTTGACTTCCTGATCGGCAGGGCTGTCCGATACACCATCATCCGCGAGATCGCAGACTCGGATTGGGCACGCTGGCGGGTGGATGTCCTCACAAAGGATATGGAAATCGAGGAACTGAAGCGACAACTCAAGGAGAAGAGTGGCGACACCCTCTGAAAACAAACCCGACCCTGTTGTCCTGCCCGTTGACCTGCTTGACGGATTCTCCGGCCATGCGCTAGAGTTTCTACTCAATGCGGTAAAAGAAAATGAAGCCAAGCGAGAGAAGGAAAAGATGGAAGAACAAGATCTTTACTCCGGAAGCACCAACCTCCGCTCAGTCCTTGAGCGCGGCGAAGAGTACGAGGCCGACTGATGAGTGAAGTCCAGTACACCCTCAAGGCCTTCCGTGATGACCAGATCGGGGCCATCCATGAGAAGGATGTCACACCTCTCGACAATCACAAGGCCATTGCCAATGAGATTGCCGAGCGTTTCGGACTGGGTGCCTTCGTGAAGGAGACCATTTCCGGAAAGTTCATCTATGAAGACGGGGAAATCTTGACCTACTTCAGGTTGACACCGCTCCGGAACTAGGGTATATTAGAAGTATCAACCCGACGAACAGGAGATAAAGTGAATGTTGAACTAAAGGTGTACCGCGACGACAAGGCCCAGCCGGTCGCTGTGGAGACCGTTCCCGAACCCTACGGCCCGCGTGCCGACGCTCTCTCCAAGGAGCACCACCTAGGGGCCTTCTTCAAGGAGACCGTTCGCGGCGAAATCCTGTACGAGAACGGCATGATCTTCGTCCTCCCAATCACCGACCAGAAGGAGAACTAAAGTGGCAACTCAGTACACCATGACCGTCGAAACCCTCTCTCGCGGCGTAGAGCCGTTCACCGACACCTTCAGTGAGATGAGGGAGGAACTGGCCCATCTGGAGACCTCTCCTGAGTTCAACCTTGGCCCCCGCGTAGGCACCCGCAAGGCCGATGACTGGGACGTGTATGGCGGAACCCGCTATTACTACTACCACAACGGTCGGATCACCGTACGAACCCGGTACCACCAGTTGACCACCGGCCAGCGAACGGGCGCACGCTCATACAGCACGCCTGCCGCTGTCATCCGAGCACAGGCCGAGCACTACAAGTGATCCAACTCATCCGGGTCTACAAGGACGAGCGGGTCATCCACGCGGAAGCCTATGACCATGACGAGTACCCGCCACCACTGCCTGAACATCTGCGTTGCCGGTGTATTCCGTCTCCGGTCTGGCGGGCGAGAGTGTCAAAACTCTCCCACGAAGCCGACTACGATAAGATCACAGTCGCGTCGATCTACCCCACACCAAAGTAAGGACCCATGAAAACCGAAAAATTCGTCTACCGGTATATGACTCCAGACGGGTCAAAGGGACCAGCCTCTGACGACGGTATAGCCCTCGTCGCGCTTAACGCCTTTGTTACCCGCCTGAAGCTTGATGGCCGTACCCACGAGGCAGACAAGAACCTGTGGACCGGCAAGACCCTCAAGCAGGAGCAAACCGGCAAGAACGCCTACAGGGCCACCATCATCTTCACTAAAAAGTAAAGGACTATATGAGTTTTCAGATTGAAAAAGGCGACCTCTTCAACCCGATGTGGGAGTTCGACGCGCTAGCACAGGGCGTCAATTGTCAGGGTAAGATGGGCGCGGGCATTGCTGTGGAGTTCCGCACCAGACACCCGCAGATGTTTGCCGAATACAAGAAGCTGTGTGACAAGCACAAGGACATCCTTCCGGGCCTGATCCATGTGTACAACCCGTTCCCCACTATGGTGCCGGAGTATGCCCCGGAAGGCTCTGACGGCCCGTACGATGTCACCATTGACTTCGGCACGACCATCTACAACCTGTTCACTCAGATCATGCCCGGAAAGAACGGTGACTATAAACTTCTGAAGTCTTCGGCTCTTTTGATGCTGATGGACGCAGAGGCTCAGGAGTTCGACTCCGTTGGCCTTCCATGGATCGGCTGTGGCATTGCCGGACTCGAAAAGCACAACGTGGAACACATTCTCCACGAGATTCTGGATGAGTCAAGTGTGCAGTTTGTATTGGTGGAGCAATAGAGAAAGGATAGCCTGTGGAATTTCTGCTTTTCCTGCTGTATCCGGCAGGAATTGTCTCCTTTGTCGGTGTTGCGTTCCTGTATCTCCGGTCCACTCACACGGCCCAGAGGGCGCTCACAATCGCCAAGGCACACATGACCCCAGCGGAGGACATTGCGAAAGGCTACGCGGCTGTGGAGGCTTCTGTGAAGGCTCTGAGGGCTGCTAAGGAAGAAGAGCAGGCCCTGTACGAAGCAGAGTGGGAGAAGCAGTTCTATACCCCTGAAGAGTATAAGGAACTTCTCGACAAGCGCCACCATGAGAAGATGCTCTCCGATCATAAGATCAAGTCCAGATTCATCTCTGCTGACAAAATCAAAACGGTCAGTGCTGTGCAGGAAGATCTTGTTCCTGATGGGCCTGAGTGGGTTCCGCTTCCCGGTGCACGGCACAAGGAGCCTGAGGAACTGACGTACTCCCAGCGCCGTATCCAGCGTGCCGGTGCGTTTGTACGAGCCGACGCAAGCACATCTGCCTCCGTCTACGGTGTTGCTGAGGGCGGGTCCGTGGTACGATTTGACGGATACGTCCATGGTGAGACTGTGGCAGGGAATGATGTCTGGTTTGTCTACATCGGTCAGCATTCGAACCTGCCCAAGTACATCCACTCCGTTGCCACCACAAACCGGTCCACTTCAGGGCTGAAGGATCTGACCGAGTACGATACGGTCACCATGAAGAGCCTTGACGGGACCGAGATCCGAACGTCCAAGATCCCCAACGGTGGCATCACCATGGGCAGCACCTACATTCAGATGCCTAATGCTGCTATCCGGAGCAGACAGGCAGAGAACTTGAACCCGGATCAGGTCAGAGAACTTGAGAGGCAACCTGCCATTGTTAAGAACTATCAGGAAGACCGCCGTAACGGCAAGTACGACCCGGTTCCGAAGGAGTTTATTCCTTCCGCTGTCAAGAGAGTCAAGTCTAAGTGAGGGCACTTGTTACTGGTTCCCGAACATGGGATGACCCGCTGACGATCTATAACACGGTCAAGGAATGGTGGGAGGCTTCCGGACGGCCAGAGAAGCCCACACTGGTCTCCGGAGCCTGCCCCAAGGGTGCTGACGCCCTCATGGAGTATGTCTGGAGCCGCAACGGCTGGCCGGTCGAACGGCATCCGGCAGACTGGGACCGTCTCGGGCGTAAGGCAGGCTTTGTCAGGAATGCTGAGATGGTCCGCAGCAACCCTGATGTACTTTTTGCGTTCATCCGGGACAACTCAAAGGGCGCGACACACACGCTGAGACTGGCAGAACTGGCCGGTATTCCGGTCATTGTCAAGAGAATGTAAAGCATTTTGAATATATACGAGGGTATGGTACACTTGTGGAAACGCAACTAAGATTTTAGAGGACTCATGAAAGAGAACAGACTGGTCAAGGCGTACACCGCCGCATGGAGATGGCCGGAGGTTTACACGACCTCACCGTCCCTGATTTGGACGAGCCGTGCCATTGCGGTACTGATACCAATGTCCTTGGTTGCCATGACGGCGATCATTGGCGTGCCTTTGTTCGGGCCTGTTGTCACAGCAGCCCTTTCATTTGTGCTTGTTGTCATCATCGTGTTGGTAACCGTTCAGATTTTCTACCATGAGTACGATACGGTAGAGGATTTCCAGACCCGAGAGAACCGGATCAGAGAATTCTTCCATGGATTCCCGTCGATCACGGACATCCCTCTCATTGAGCTTGAGAAGGATGAATGGGTGGCCTACGGACATATTGCTCCGGAGGATTTCATCACGGCCATCCGGCAGGTTCTGGATTCGGTGACGGATGACCCGTCCAAGTCTTTGGACCTGCTCTTCCTGACCGAATCGGTCGGACACCTGTATGCGTCCTTCAGGAACCCTGAAGAGTCGCATTGGGGGGATGGTCTGGAGTTGTGTAAACCCTCAGCGGAGAATTGCTTCCCGATCACCCGCCTCAGTCTCTAGTTGACATCCCCTCCGTTGTACGGTATGCTGTAAGCACCAACAACGAGAGGGGTTTTCAATGTTCAAGAACAACCACAAACCACGCACGGCAACCAAGTCCCAAGTCGAGGCGCTTGCCAAGAAGCTGAACGTCGAAGTCGATGATGAGACGGACGAGAACTACATTTCGATCTTTCTGTACACGCCCAAGGGCATGCGTTTCAAGGCCACCGAGTGCCATACGGCAGCTACCTCCTTTTCCCGCGCACAGCCGGGCGAGCCGTCCAACCAGTATGCTGGCAAGAAGCCGGAGGGCTGGGGATGCTGCATGAGCGATCTGGAGTTTGGCGTGGAAGAATGCACCAATCCGAACTGCGGCTACTGCGAGCGCGGACTTATGAATGAATAGGAATATATGATTTCGCTAGAACTTGCTCTTATCCTTGCGCTGATCGCGCACTTCGTCGGGGATTACATCATCCAGAACCAGTGGATGGCCGACGAGAAGACCTCCAAGTGGCTCCCAGCCCTTGTGCACGGCTTCACCTACACCATCCCGTTCCTCTTTGCAACGCACTCCGTTGCGGCCCTGCTGGTGATCGCCTTGACCCATGCTGTCATTGACCGCTACCGGCTTGCCAAGTACCTGATCTGGTTCAAGAACCAGATTGTCCCGAAGAGCGCACGCTACAAGTGGAACCCGTCTTTTGAGTCAAACGGTGTCCAGATGCCCAACAAGCTCAACAACACGGCCACCGGCTTCCCTCAGTCCGTTCCACCGTGGATGTCCGTCTGGCTGCTCATCATCGTTGACAACACCGTCCATATTGTGATCAACACCCTTGCCATCATTTTCCTTGGGCACATCTGGGTCTTCTGAGTTGACAACCAACAAGTAAAGGATTAGACTACAAACATAATGATTACCTTCAAAGCAAAGACCGCAACCGGCGAGATCATCAAGTCCGCCCTCTCCCCATTTAATTTTCCCGCTGGCGAAGCCCACATCAAGCGTGAGGACCAGCGAGAGCTTGAACCCACCGAGATCGCCATCATCCAGCCGTCAGCAGATTCCATTCACGATGACCTGTTCGCCCTCTCCATGTGGGTAGACTATATCACCCGTCTGGATCGTGAAGCCAAGAGAGAGGGAGGCGCGGAGACCCGAACCGTTCTCATCTTGCCGTATATGCCCGGAGCACGTGCTGACCGTGGCAATCCGTTCGGCCTAAGCGTCTACGCCCGCTTCATCAACGACCTCTACTTGCATCAGGTCATCGTCTTTGACCCGCACTCTGAGGTGACTCAGGACAGTCTGACTCCTTTTGAATCGCTGACTGTCGTCCACTCGGATGAACTCTTCGACCAGAAGCACATGCGGGCCGTACTGAACCAGTATAACGGCATCATTGCTCCTGACAAGGGTGCAGCTTTCCGCGCTGCTGCTGTGGCCAAGGTTGCTAATCTTCCGGTCTTCACCGCCAGCAAGAACCGCGACGAAGCCACCGGCAAGCTCTCCGGTTTTGCCATTGAGGGCCTTGACCCTGACGGAACTTACCTCATCATCGATGACATCTGTGACGGAGGTGGAACCTTCCTTGGTTTGAAAGAGGCGTCTGGTCTTGGTTTCGGCCAGATTGACTTGTACGTCTCCCATGGTGTATTCTCTAAAGAGGCCCTGCACAATCTCTCGGAGAACTTCGAGTATATTTACACGACCAACTCCTATAACCCGGAACGAAAGCTTGTCCCTGAGGCTTACGTGAATGATGATCATTACGAGGCGTTCCGCCGCTTCGATGTCATCCGCCTCCTGCTTTCCAAAATCAAGTAAACTAACGAAAGGCTATTACCATTTTCCTTCTTAACCCGCTCCTGAACACCGACTCCTATAAGCTCTCCCACTTCCTGATGTACCCGGAGGGCTTCACCTACGGCGAGTCCAACTACACCAACCGCAAGTCCCGTATCGAGGGTGTCAACCACGCCGTCAACTTCGGCCTTCAGGCTTGGCTCAAGGATCTCACCGAAGCATGGGACCGCTTCTTCGCAGCCCCCAAGGCCAAGGTCATTCAGGAATACAAGGACAACATCGAGACCTTCGTCTCTCCCGGCTTCACCCTTGAGCACGTCGAGGCCCTGCACGATCTCGGCTACCTGCCGCTCCAGTTCGCACAGGTTCCGGAAGGCACACTTGTCCCCATCGGCGTCCCGTCGATCCTGATCCGTTCCACCCATGAGGATTTCGCATGGCTGGTCAACTACGTCGAGTCCGATCTGTCCGCTGGCATCTGGCACACGTCCACGGTCGCTACGATTGCATGGGATCTTCGCCGCGTCTTCGAACAGGCGGCAAAGGAAACCGGTGGAGCTACTGAGGCCGTTGATTTTCAGGTTCACGACTTCTCCTACCGTGGACAGGTCAACCGTGAGGCAGCAGCAAGCTCCGGTGCAGCACACCTGACCTCCTTCTTCGGCTCTGACGCTGTTCCGGCTGTTCCGTGGGTGAACCACTACTACCCCGGAGACAACGGCCTGATTGCGGCCTCTGTGCCTGCCACGGAGCACTCTGTGATGTGTGCCGGTGGTGAGGAAGACGAGATTGAAACCTTCCGCCGCCTGCTCAAGCAGTTCCCGTCCGGTATCCTGTCCGTCGTCTCTGACACGTGGGACTTCTGGAAGGTTGTCACGGAGTACCTGCCTGCCCTGAAGGATGAGATCATGGCACGTGACGGCAAGCTCGTCATCCGTCCGGACTCCGGCGATCCTGCCGACATCATTGCAGGCACTGCCCGCCATTCCAAGTACATGCCTCTGACTCCGGGAGGCCGTGCATATCTTCAGTCTCAGGGCATCGACCCTGACGCGGAACTTAGCGCTGAAGAGAAGGGTGCCATCGAAGTACTGGCAGAGACCTTCGGTACGACGAGGAACGGTCTTGGTTACCACGAACTGGACTCCCACATCGGCCTGATCTACGGTGATGGCATGTACAAGGGCCGCATCAAGGACATCAACTCCCGTCTGAAGGCCAAGGGCTTCGCGTCCACCAACTGGGTCGCTGGCATCGGCTCCTACGCCTACCAGATGATCACCCGCGATTCTCTCGGATCTGCTGTCAAGATGACCTACGTTGTGGTCAACGGTGAGGGCCGGAACATCCAGAAGAACCCGAAGACCGACGACGGTACCAAGAAGTCCGCTACGGGGCGTCTGGCAGTGTGCTACATGGCCAACGGCAACTTGTACCGGATCGAGAAGGCCACAGACGAACAGATCGCCAACAGCATTATCCAGCCGGTCTGGGAGAACGGCAAGTTCCTCAAGGAGCAGTCCTTCGCCAACATCCGCGAAACGCTGAAGCGCAACACTGGCATTCTTGAGAGGAACGGTAGCCTTTCTTGAAAACCATTGACTGGCTTGATATTATTTGGGGTGTCCTCCTGATTATCCTAGCAATCAAGTGGTTCCCTGTCATCGGAATCTTTGGCACCCTTACGGTTGTCATGGCGGGTATCAAAATCGGCACGAGCTTCGTTGACAGGAGCATGAATGGCTGATGAAATCGAACCGCTGCTGCCCTTTGCTCCGGCATCGTGGATCAACAACAATCCGTGGGATGGGCAGGCAGAGAAAGTCCTCTGGCTTCTGACACCCATGGAACTGGAGGTAACCTCTCCGGGAACCATCGTGACATCCATCATGGGTGACACGAAAATCGTTGGGGCACAGCACATCGACACAGACACCCGCTTCGGATATACTGCTTACGGGCTGACCGAAGATCAATTCAAACACTAGGAAACAATGTTCAGAGAACCAAAGACCGACGTACTGGTAGTTGGTGACGTGCACGGCAGCTTCAAGCAAATGGAAAAGGCTATTCGGCATGCCAAGGAACTGGGACTCGACACGATCTTTCAGGTCGGGGATTACGGTATCTGGCACAACGACAAGCCGTTCCTGAACCAGCAGCAGCACCTTCTGGAGCAGTGGGGCATCCAGCTTCTGTGGATCGACGGAAACCATGAAAACTTCCCGAGACTCTACGAAAAGAAGATTCTGGATGACGGCACGCGGTACGTGCGTGAGAACATCACTCACGTCCCGCGTGGCTACCGGTGGCAGTGGCACGGCCTGACCTTCATGGGTCTTGGCGGTGCCGCCTCCATCGACCGTAAACACCGCCGCGCTGGCTACAGTTGGTGGCCTGAGGAACTGCTCACCGTTGAGGATATCCTGACGGCTCAGTCGGGCGGTCCTGTGGATGTCATGTTCACCCATGACTCACCGCGTACGGCCCCTAACTCTGTCACGGATGACCTTCGCGGCCAGATGGAAGCCATTGAGTACTTCGGGGAGGATTCCCTTGCGTACTGTAACGACCACCGTGACCGGCTGGCTGAAGTCACAAACGTGACCACGCCAAGGCTTCTGATCCATGGCCACTACCACATGTCCATGTATGGAACCTACGCCCACGAGGACGAGAACCAGACCGTTGGTGACGTTCGCGGACTGCATCAGGGCATGTCGTCATTGAATAACTACACCATGCGTTTCAGCTTCGATGAGGCCAAAAAGCGCATCGAGGAACTTGACACGATCAAGAAATAAGTGGTATACTGGAAGCACAAAAGGAGTGTATATGTCAACAGATAATAACCTTCCTTCTCTGTCTCCGGAAACCGTACAACAGTTGGTGGCCCTCAGGGATACAGACAAGGAAAAGTTCTACGCGCTAGTCATGGCGATACGAACCCGGAACTGGCCCCTGAGGGCCATTGCTGAACCACTCGGGGTATCCCGAACCGCAGTACAGGGGTGGGAGAGAAAATACAACCACATCCCCCTACCTGAAGTAGAATGGATGCCGACACCGCCTCCCAAGGAGCGAACGAGCGGCACAGTAAGAAAAACCCTCTCCGACGAAGAGTGTCAGGCTCTCCGGGAACTGGCTGAAGAAGCCTCAACAATCAGACGACACACAGACCAGAACGCACCAGCACGTCGTTCGGCAGTCATTCTGGAATCAAAGCTGTATACTTATCACGTCAACGGAATCACCTTGACACAATTGGCCGAAGCGTGCGGAGTATCCCGCTCAGCCATAGCACAGCGACTCAGGAAGTTCAACTAATGGCATTCACCATCGACGTACAGCCAGCAGCATTCATCAATCTGGATCTGTTTCCCGCCAAGGTTTTCATCAGCGTGGGAAGTTTTGAGCCAAAACACGAGGAATACCGTGTCATCGTCACCGACAATTACCTCTACATCATCGATGACACCATAGACGGCCCGAAAGCCCTTGTCTCAGAACCTCTACAGGGGTTCTCAGGCACTAACAAGACCGGATACACCGTACAGACCGGGGACGGGCTATACTTCATTGAACGCGCCCTCAACTGTGGCTGTGGTTCCCGTCTCCGAGGCCTTCACCCGTTTGCCGGTGTACCATTTGTAGCACAACTAGGAAAGTAAAGGAATATACATGGGTTTCGCCACACCTAAGGCCCCCAACTTCGGAATCATTGGCAAGGTCAGCACAGAAACACCAGTCCAGTTCGGCTGCGTCTACTGTCTGCACGAGAATCTGGAAGCCCCCGCAGAGAACCACGTGGCCTATATGTGGCAGGGAACGAGTATGTGCGCTTCCCACATGTCCTCCAAAGTCTTCAACCCGGTACAACCTCAGGCGGCACAGTGAACAAGCTCGTAACATTGGCAAACGATATCGTGGCAACGCACCGCTTGACCAAGCTGGTCATGGATGATAAGATCACAGAAGACTTCAGGAACTACATCTTTGAGAAGTTCCCGAGAGGTTCGAAGATCTCCTACCTGATTACGTGCCCATGGTGCGTATCGATCTGGGCAGGAGCGGCCATCTTCACCTTGCGGAGAATTGATCCGAAGACCGCTGATATCGTCTCTGGAACCTTGACAGCTTCATACCTGACGGGAACAGCATACACTAGAGGTCTATGATGTCATGGTAGAATTGGTGTAAACGTACTCAATTCTTCCCGGAGATGACATGGCCTCATCGATTTTTGATAGAAGAAACTCTAAGCCTTCTGATGAGGCAATTGTTCCTCAGTCTTACAACGCACCACGACCGCTGACAGCTTCCGCTGCGCGTGTCGATATGAAGAACAAAAAAGAAGTTGACGCTATCAATAAGCGCCGACAGGCAGATAAGTGGCAGCAAGAGGCGTGGGAGTACTATGATCTTATTGGTGAGATCAAGTACACCGCGAACCTTGTTGCCTCTATCATGTCCAGAATCAACCTGTATGTAGGGTATGTGGACAAGAGCGCCAATATCCCATCCGAGATCAGTCAGATGGAAAAGCTCGACCCAGAATTCGTCCAGCAGGCAGAGGATATCCTGTACCTGCTTGAGTCCGGCAACGGTGGTACTTCCGGCCTGCTCCGTAACGCTGCACTGAACATGTTCGTCACAGGCGAGTGCTGGCTGGTCCATGAGCCTGCCAGATTCACCACCGGAGAACAGGCCAAGTACCAGATCCGTTCCGTCGAGGAAATCACCACGACATCAGGACGCAACGCTCAGGTCGCCATCAAGCCGCGACGTGACGCCAAGCCTGCCGAGTTCGTCAGGCTTCCAAACAACGGATTCATTTCCCGTATCTGGCGCAACCACCCACGTTACTCTGATGAGGCGGATTCCTCCCTTCGCGGCGTGCTGGACATCTGTGACCAGCTTCTCCTTGTAGACCGTACCGCATCTGCCACAGCCAAGTCAAGGCTCAACGGTGGTCTCCTGTTCGTCCCTGACGGCCTCTCCAACGTCACCCAGAGTGAAGGGGAGATGACCGAAGAGGGCGAGACCCCTCTGGTGGCTGAGGACGTTGAGGATTCCTTTGAGGAAGAACTCATTACGGCCATGGTCACTCCGATTGAGGATGTCGGCTCTGCGTCCGCTGTTGTTCCTCTCGTGGTCCGTGGTCCCGAGGATCTGGGCGAGAAGATTGTCCACATCAAGTTTGAGCGCTCTTTTGACCCACAGCTTGCCGCACGTGCCGAGCGCCTGCTTGAGCGTATCCTTGGTGGGCTGGACATCCCCAAGGATGTTGCTGCCGGTATGTCCTCTGTCAAATACTCAAACGCTATCATCATTGAAGAGCAGCTTTACAAGGCCCACATTGAGCCGCTGATCCTTATGATTGTTGACTGCCTCACCATTGGGTTCCTCCGTCCGGCTCTTCGTGCACAGGGAATCTGGTCTGAGGATCAGATCAACCGTGCGGTTGTGTGGTATGATCCTTCAGCGATCACAGCCAAGCCGTCCAAGGCTGAGGCTGCTGTTACACTCTACGGTATGAAGGCAATCTCCGAAGGTGCTCTGCGCCGTGCTAACGGCTTCACCGACTCTGACGCACCGACCCAGCTTGAGCGTGCACAGCGCATGGCTGAAGAGCGTGCAGCGATTTCCGACGCAATGTCTGAAACCCTCATGAACTCCCTTATTCCGGAGGAACTGAAAAATGAAGCAAAGGATCAAGCCCTTGCAATGTCTGATCCAGCGAGTGCCAATGCGCTGCAAACCGCTCTAGGTGGTGACCCAGCGGCGGCAGGAGCACCGGCAGGACCGGCAACTCCGGCTGGGTCTGATACAATAGAACAAACACCAAGTAATGAGCAAGCCCCTCCTACACTGATGGAGCCGTAATACATGGCATGGAACATGAGCGCTGCGAAGCGCCGAGCACTCGTAAAGCTACAGCTTCGAGATAAAAAAGGTCGATGGATCGAGATGGGCAGGGGAGTAAAATGGTACTCTTCGAAGTTCAAAAAGGAGATCTCCGGAGAGGTTGTTGACGGTGAGGGCGGCAACGCCATTGTCCGTCTGAATAAGGAATTTGGCGGCAAGGTTGTCTCCGTTCCTGCCCACAACATTGAGGTTATCGAGTCCAAGGCTGAACTTGACCTCAACGGAGGAAAGTCCAAGGCAGATACCCCTGAGTTTGAGAAGCCGAAGGCTGTCTCTGACGCGCCTGCTGCACCTGTGGCGGACGAGTCCGGGTTCATGGGCAAGAAGCTCAGCGAGGTTTCCGCACAGGACATGGCCAAGATGCCTGCCGGTACCCGCCTTACTTCTGACAAGGACGTTGCAACCTTCACCAAGGGTGAGGGCGACAACTGGAACCACATCCTCTCCAACGGAACCCCTTCCGGCACTGTGTCCTCGTCAGCCATGGTCAAGAACGCTGACACCTTCCAAGACCACACGTTTGGTGATGGAAGCAATGAGCCTGATCCGCACGACGAGAAGATGCCTCTTGAAGAGCGCACCTACCCGAACGCTGTTGACGAGAACGATGAGAACAGCTACAAGTCCACCAAGACTTCTGACGGCAAGTTCTACTTTGGCCGCGCCGATCAGGAGGGCATCTACACGCCTGCCCGAGATCTTCAGGTTGGCGACGAACTGATTGCACCTGACGGTACGGACGACTCCAAGCCGTTCTCCATCGGTGCCAAGTGGAACCGTCGTGGTGTGGAGCGCGTTGCAGAGGGCAAGGGTCTCGGAACTGTCGAGTCCATTGTCCCTGACCGCTATGCCATTGTCAGGCTTCCTGAGGGCTACATGGCCCCGGACGGACGCGAGACGGTTACCGTTGGTCTCCGTAACGACATCATCAAGGCAACTCCGGGTCTGAAGAAGTCCCTTGAGTCTGCCGGTTACAAGTTCAACTCTGACGGCTCATCGGATGGTGCTTCCAAGCCTGCCGCTGATCCTGTTGACAAGCCTGTTGACAAGCCTGTCGATGTTGAACGTGACATCATGGATTCCCGCCGCAAGAACAACAACGCTGCCAAGGTCTCTGCTGCTCAGCAGGGAGACAAGCTTGTTGCCGAGCGCCCTGAAGGTGCCCTCACGTTCACCAAGACCGGTGACAACCAGTGGGAGGATTCCGATGGTGGCTCCGGCCTGACCGATGAGGATGTCACCAACACTCCGATCACCCTCAACGCGTGGACCCCCGCTCCGATGGTCGGCAAGAAGCCCGTAGAGGCCCCTGCAAACGCTCCGGAACCTTCCAAGGCCAACGTGTCGCTGGAAGACCTTGAGAAGCAGGCCAAGGCTGACGGAGACACTGTTCTCTACCATGGCGGTCTACCTGAGGGTACAACCCTCGATAACATCGACCTCAACCGCAACGGAAGCCAGCAGAACAAGCGTGGGCAGTCCTTCGGCGGATTCTACCTCACCGACGAGTCCTCCAAAAGCTGGTCTGACAAGTACGCCATGGAGCGTAACGGTGCCATGCACGGCTTCGCCATCGACAAGAACGCCCGAATCGATGACCGTGGAAGCCAGCAGATCGACCGCCTCTCCGAACAGGACCGTGCGGAAGCTGCCAAGAGCGCCGATGTCATCAAGGGTAAGGACCTTCTCGGTCGTACCCAGTATGTCCTCCTTAACAAGGATGTCGTCAAGGGTGTTGGTGAGACCAACCTCAAGAACGACAAGGAATCCGGTACGGCTCCAAAGCCCGTAGAGGCCCCTGTAAGCGGCCCGGAGGCCGGAAACGAACCGGTGGAGCCGAACGCTCCTGCTGAGCCGTCAGAGGCCTCAAAGAAGGCCGCTCAGCCTAAGAAGATGTCCAAGGCTGAGAAGGATTCTTACGCCCCTGACTACATCAATAAGAAGAAGGCCGGTGAGCCGTACCCAAGCGGGGCTGACTGGGAGTCTGACCACTTCATGCCTGAGGATGCTAAGCGTCTTCCGGTGGGTACCCTAGTCTATGGTACTTCTGAAGATGATAAGATGCAGTTCGCGGAGTATGTGAAGCTTGCCGATAACAAGTGGATCGGTGAAGACAACAGAATCATCGATGACAGTTCCATGGGAGATGGACAGTACCCTCAGGCTATCTTCCTTCCAAGCAACCCCAACAACAAGATCACTCCTGAAGATCTCGCCGCAGACATCAAGAAGTACGATAATGCGTACAACCAGCCGGACAACCATCTTTACAGGGAGAACGATCCGGTAGAAGCTGATCCGGTAAATACAGACCCGAATGATGTTGGCAACGAGACTACTCCTGTAGATGATGTCGTTGAGGGTGTTTCCCGTATCGAACAGGATATGGAGGACATTCAAAGTGCCGGACTTGAGGGTGACGAGCTTGCTGCTGCCCTCGATGAGGCCACCTTCACCTTCACCGCCAAGGACGGTCTTGACTACACTGTTGCCGGACGCCCGGAGGGTGACGGCGAGTGGAGCTACAACGTCACCGACCTTGAGGGAAATGACGTTGGCAACTGGATTCCGAGCAAGTACGATTCCGCTGAGGAAGTCGGAAAGGATATCCACAAGACTGTCAACAAGATCCGTTCCACAGACCCGGCAAAGAATAGCCAGTCTACGGAACCGGCTGTTGTTGAACCGGTTGACACTCCGGCTGCTCCGTCATACAATGAGAACGGTCTGACTGCTGAAGAGCAGACAACCGCTGACGCACTGACCCGCATGATTGCACGTGCGGAGTCTCAGGGTAATTTTGAGAAGGCCGACCAGCTTGCCAATCAGCTTGCACAGATGATGCGTGCCGGTGAAGAGCGTAAGAACGCACCGGAGCCTCAGCCTGCTCCCAAGCCGGAGCCGACTGCAACGGCACCGAAGCCTGTAGAGGCTCCTGCCGCTCCGAAACTGACTGAGCCTGATCCGGTTGATGCTCCTGCGTCCAACACCGGACGCAAGTCCACCATGGCGGACTGGAAAGACTCGATTGAAGAGCTTACCTCTGTGCTTGGTTCCGAAGAGATCAAGAACGCCGGTAACTACATCACTGCTGCTGTTCAGAAGATGAACGGACTTGATGGTGCCCCTACGGTCGTCTCCAAGGCAGACTTTGACGCCCTTCCGGGCAAGAAGCTCTACCGTGGAGTGTCCTCAGAGGAACAGGCTAACCGCTTCAACACCGGCCCTAACTGGGTTGGAGAGGGCGGAAGCGGGTCCGGTATCTACACATCCACCAACAGGTTCCGTGGTGAGTCCTTCAAGAGGGCTGACGGCGGCGCTCTTATGGAGATGAAGCTGAATCCGGACGCCAACGTTGCAGACGGCACCGCTCTTGAGAAGGAGCGTAGGGCCGACTTTGAGAAGGCTGTTGCCGAAAATGACGTGGCTGGTATGTTCTTGGCCGAGGGTGATATGGGCCGCTATGCGTCCGCACGTGGCTTTGACGGTTACACCGTTCCTCCGATTGACCCGTACGGTGACGACGAGGAATACGTTGTCCTGACCAACCGTGCCGCTGTCTCTGTGCTTGGTGATCCCAACAAGGGCGGAACGGACGCTGGTACCTCCACTGAGCCTGTCGATACCCAGACACAGGCACCTGTTGATGGCCCGACTGTTTCGGAGCCTGCCGCTGTCGAGCCTGTCGAAACAAGCCACCTTCAATACCTTGAGACGACTCCAGACGGCTTCAAGGTACGCGAATCTGAGAAGTACCCCGGCTACATCGAGGTTGTCGCACCTGACGGTGTGGTGGCGCGTCGTGCCAAGATCTCCGAAGGCGATCTTGAGAACAAGATCAAGTCCGGAATGGACGACGCTCGCGTAGCCTACGAGGACCGCGTTCGTGTTCAGACTGCTAGAGACCAGCGACGTGAGGCAATTGCTGCCCTTACACCGTTCGAACCTATGGAGATCCCTGCCCCGGCAAACGCTTTCCGTACAAGCGACGGCATCCGCGAAGGTGACAGGCTTCTCACCGCCAGCCGCCCTAACGGGTCTGAGGGAGTCATCCAGTCAATCCAAAGCAAGGTTGCTAGGCAGGAACCTGTAAAGTTCTCCGGTAAGTCTGCAATCGTTACCAAAGCAACTCCGATCATGGGTCAGAACAAGACCTCCATCGGAAAAGTTGTCGGTACTCGTGTCGAACTTCAGCACTCTGATGGACAAATCGAGAAGCTTGACCTATACTCCAACCGAGGGGGCACCAGCGATAGGGCTGGTGTGTTCTTGGACACCCCTGAGTTCCGCGAGGAACTTGGGCTAAACAACCCTGCCACCAAACCTACAGAAGGACAAAATGGAACAGAATCAGGAACCAGCAACGGAACCCCAGAGCCAGCCGGAACAGAAGCCGATCCCGTCGAAGGACCGAGCGTTTCGGGACCGACTGGTGGGGACGGAGGAACAGATAACGATCCTGCATCCGGGACAGACGGCACAGGTGACGGAGAAGGAACCGGCTCTGGATCGGACACCGGACTATCAGGACGACCAACTCTAAGCAAGGAAGACCTTGACGATCTTCCTGAAGGCGCTGTCATTGTTGACAGTGATGGATACCGTCTTGCCAAGAATGAAGACGGTGAGTGGTACAGCGTAGCTCGCTTCCTTGAGTCAGGTGATAAGGAGGGTCTACCCTCTGAGATGCTTGAGGGAGGCGCTACGCATCCTGAGGACAGTAAGTACGGTGAGGAAGAGTTCGTTCCTGCCGTCAACCACTACATCAAGAACAGCTTCAAGAGCGTCAACGATTACATCCGTAACGGAAATGATTCTGAAGCAGCCACACCGGGTTACACCGATACTGTGATTGATGTCATGGATGACGCTATTGCACATTCTCCTTTGGAGAAGGATACTACCTTCTTCCGTGGCCTCCAGATCAACGCTGCTGAGGCTGAGAAGTTTGTTGCCGGGTCGATCATCAATGACAAGGGATTCACATCCGTATCCTCTGACAAGGACATTGCTGGCTCATTTGCCTACCAGTCCAGCAGACTTACAGGTGTGCCGGGTCCGACTGATCCCGTTCCGGTTGTTCTGGAAGTCAACCTTCCCAAGGGCCACAACGCCCTTGCCATCGACTACTCCAAGATCGAGAACGAGTCGTGGAGCCACCAGCAGGAATCCGTTCTTGCACGTGATTCATCCTTCAAGGTTGATAGTGTAGAGGTTTCTGAGCAGCATGGTCAGAAATTCTATACCCTAAAGGTGTCTCCGGCAACGGAAGAAGATCTCAACGCGATCCCGAAGCCCGAACCCGAGCCAGCGAGTGTCTTCCCTGAGGGAATCATCCGCCGTACTCCGGAGACGGTTCCGGGGGAGAAGTACCCGCCGACTCAGCAGCAGCAGGACGTTATTGACGCCGTTCTCGGTGGTCTTGACACGAAGGTTCAGGCCATGGCCGGAACCGGTAAGACCTCCACCCTTGTTGCGCTCTCACGACGCATCAAGGAGCACGGCAAGCAGGCTATCTACATTGCCTTCAACAAGACTGTGCAGGAGGAAGCTGAAGAGCGCATGAAGGGCCTTCCAGTGGAAGCTAAGACCGGTCACGGTGTAGCTTACCAGTGGGCACTCAAGAATGCGCCTCACCTGATTGCCCGTCTCAACGGTGGTGACCCCACAAAGCCTAAGAAGTTCGACAAGAACGGAAAGGCAACGGACTGGGAGCCTAAGTACACGGTCACCAACAGCGGCAGGATCGCCTCAATGCTGGACATCAACGATGGGGATGTCAAGTCTGAGGGTGGTCAGGATATGCGTAAGACCACGGCTGTCCTTGCTGTCAAGAAGACTGTGGAGAAGTTCGCACTCAGTGACAAGGATGAGATCGGCATCGAGCATGTCCCGGACTCATTCGAAGTTGATGAGGACTCCAAGCAGGCCGTAGTTGACTTTGCCAAGAAGTACTGGGATGATCTTAACTCAGAGACTGGTGACTTCCGCATCACTCACGACGTTTACCGTAAGGTGTGGGCACTTTCCCGCCCTGACCTTACAGACGGCTCCGGTGGCAACAAGAAGGGTGCAAACATCCTCTACATTGACGAGGCTCAGGATACCCCTCCTGTTCTCGCCAAGGTTGTTGCTGACCAGAAGATGCAGAAGGTCATCGTTGGTGACCCGAACCAAGCAATCTACGCGTTCGCTGAGAACATTGACTACCTGTCTGAGGCAGATGGAGACATTGAGCTTCCACTGAACAAGTCATGGCGCTTCGGTCCCGAGGTTGCCGATATCGGTAACCGATTCCTAGAATTCCTAGGGTCCAAGGACCGTGTTGTCGGTGGCGGTGGCGAATCTAAAATCACATACGGTATGGAAGATGCTGACGCAGTATTGGTCCGCACCAATGCCGGTATGATTACAGTCATCCTCGAAGAAGCTGAGCGTGGACGTAGGGTTTCGGCACCGAACGGTACCAAGGAAGATCTTACCAAGCTGGTCAAGACTGTACAAGGCCTGATGGATGAAGATCCGCTGGACTCTCCCCACGATGACCTCATTGGGTTCAAGACTTGGGGACAGGTTCTCAGTGCTTGGAACAGTGGAGATAAGAGCCTCAACAAAATCGTCAACCTCTTCGACGTTGTGGACGCGTACTCCCTCTCACGCCTTGATGCTGACGAGATTGCACGCGCCAAGCAGCGCAAGATGGACAACGCTGTCAAGGCTATCAACATGCTTGTTGTCAAGGTTGCAAAGTCTGAGGGCGTAGAGGTCACAAAGGAAGGTGACCGCACCTACATTACACCTGTCGATGTCCACCCTGACCCTAAGATGCAAGCAAAATGGGAGGGACGCAACAAGCAGTATGCTGTGGAGAACTTCAGTCAGGAAATCGGTAAGATCCGTGCCCCTGAAGCCTTTGACAGGTCTCTTAGCTGGTCTGACCAGATGTACGCGTACCACCGCAAGGGTGGACTTGAGACCATGGGATTCACCAAGGACAAGAGGACCGGTCGCTGGTACACTGATGACGCGGAAGCCGCACAGCAGCTTTCAGCGTACTTCGGTGAATTCGATGTTACCGTGTCCACGGCTCACAAGTCCAAGGGACTTGAATGGGATCGCGTTCGTATCGGTGATGACTTCTTCGTGCCGCGTGAAAACCCGAAGACGGGTGCACTGGAATTCCCTGAGGACCCTGCTGAATACAAGCTCGCCTACGTTGCGGTGACTCGTGCAGCCAAGGAACTCGATCCGGGCGTTCTCGGTTGGATCTACGATCACACCAGCCCTAACGGTGGAGATCCAAACAAGGTTGCAACACCCAAGGTAGATCCTGTAGAATCACCAAAGGACCCAGTTGACACCACACCTACCGCTCCCGAGCCGGTTGATGTAGTAGACCCTGAGCCAGTGGACGTTCCTGCGGAACCTGCACCAGTTGATCCTGAACCAGTTGATGTTCCTACGGAACCGGAGCCTGTCTCTGCGCCTGCTCCTGTGGAGCCTGCCGAGCCAACACCTGTTCCCGGCTACAACGAGAACGGGTACACTGAGGCTGAGCAAAAGCGTGTAGATGAGCTTGAAGCGCTGATCACAAAGGTCTACAAGGGTGAAGCTGAAGGTGATGTTAAGTCACTGGAGAACGAGCTTGACGACTACTACGCAGCCAGCGAGAGCCGCCTTGGAGGTACGGACGTTGCGGAGATCAAGCGCACTGAGCCGGTAGCACCTGAGCCTACTGTTGCCCCTGTGGCACCAGAGCCGGTCAATGCTCCTGCTCCTGCTCCTGCTCCTGCTCCTGCGCCGACCGAGCCAAAGACCCGCACGAGGACCAACATGGCCGGTGTCAAGGTCAAGTCTCTGGACGGTAAGGATCTGGAAGAAGGCACGAAGGTGCGTCACCCGAAGTACACTGGTACAGTTATCAAGGTGATTCCTTCTGCTGGTACAGTCCGCATCCGCAAGGAAGACGGAACTGAGGTTATCGCCAGAGGACACAAGGTCTCTGTTATTGACGAAGGTGCCGATCCGGTACCAGCGCCTGTCGTACAGAACCTCGTAGCTGGTTCTGCCGGTGTTGATCCTGCTACAGGTCTCCCGTACTTCGTGGGACGTGACGGCAAGGTCTACCAGATCGGTGACACTATCTCTCACGCCAAGAAGGGTGACGGAAAGGTCAAGTCGATCTACGTTGGCGCAACTTCTGTTGCGGTTGACTGGGCCGATGGAACTCAGAGCCGTTCACAGGCTAACGCCCTGTTCGGTAAGGACAGCGGTGGGGAGAAGGCTCCTGAGCCTGTCGATCCGCCTGCTGTAGAGCCGACTGCACCTACCGCTCCAACTGCTCCGGAACCTGTAGCCCCTGAACCGGCTCCTGCCCCGAAGGTGAAGCTTACAGGACAGTTCACTGATCCTGAACCTAAGAAGAAGCTTTCGGTCAAGACCGGAATCGAAGGTGGAGATCCGGTTGGCAAGAGCGGACCTGTCTCACCGCACGGTGAACTTCTTCCGGGCGATCCGTCAGACACTATGGTCCTGTCAATGCTGTACCCGACAGGGTCTGTCGTAACGTACCACAACAAGACCGGTGGAGTCAAGTACCGCATCAAAAAGGGCGAAGACTTCATGTGGTATGAGTTGAACGATGACGGCTCCACAACCCCTGATGGATTCCACCAGTACATTCCGGCCATCTCACGTGTCCAGATGTACGTCAAGGTTGATCCAAACGGAAAGCGCGACACAAGGAACGAAGCTCCGGACAACGAAGAGTGGTTGAACTCTATTCCGCTTGGTGGTACTGTCACTACCAACGGACACTGGGACGGCGGAACTAAGGTTTGGACAAAGCTGGCTGACGGCTTCTGGAAGACCGATGAGATGGGTGCCCTGAATGCAGGGGTCACCCGATACAACATCATCGACTCTTCTGGTGACGGCGACTGGAGAACCCCTAACCACGCAGCAGAAGGCTGGGACGAATACCCGGACACCCGCACCCGCCACATGAAGCTCTTCAAGCTCCCTGAGGGTTCTGAGGTCACATTTGCTAAGACTCCTAACATTTCCTATGTGAAGGAGAACGGACGATGGGCTGAAGTTCTACGCGGCCAGCGTACTGGACTGACACACAACAACCTGAACAACTTCAGTGCGAATACTACTATGGCGTTCGTGAAGAAGGGCCAAGGTGAGGCCGTCTCCGTAGTTCCTAAGCGTGAGCGTCCAGCAAGCCTGAAGGGCGATCCGAGGGAGATTCATGCTGTGTTCGGCTCCGATATGGATAAGTACACCGGCATCGATACCCTGTTCCGTGAGTATGACAGGGAGTCGTCACCATTCAATGCATTGAACGTCGATCCTATCGCGGTGCAGAGTCCAAGGGTGGCGGTCAACCAGACTACTAACTCAAGGGGCGAAAAGTTCGTCACTGGTGCTAGAATCTACGACCTTAAGGGTGAATACCTTGGCAAGATTGCCGGGATCATGAAGCCTGAGGTTGCCTACGGTAAGAACACCATCGAAATTCAGCACGCTCGCGGTGACGGACTGTATTCGGCCTACAGAAGGCCTCCTACATACAACCCGGAGAACGTCACCACCGTCCGTACGAAGAACTGGGACACTTCAACAGACCTCGATTTCTCAGGCTACACTAGTGTAGATGAGATTGCGAGGAAAATGAACGACACCTACGGCGGAATGGTGTTTGATCTTGACCCAAGGACGACCGACCTACGTCTCGCTAGAGAATATGCCGGAACTGTTTCCAAGCTGTTCAACAAATACCCAATGCTTCAGGAAAGCATGGCATGGGTAGGAACCGAGGAATTCCCCAACGGAGCCAACGCAGCAGCCCTGTCGTACGGTCCAAAGGATTACGGAGTCAATGGACAGCCGAGCAACAGTAATGACGACCCCTCATACGGACACGTAGGTACGCGAGTCGGATTCAGCACTGCCAAGAGCTACAACACGTTCGTCCGCTTGAAGAAGGAAGGACAGGTAACTCGCTGGAATAACAAGGTTGAACCGGGTAAGGAAGTCGAGGCCACCACTACCCACGAGTTCGGACACGTGCTAGACTACTTCACAGGTGTTATCAGTGAGAAGAAGGTTCTGGAAATGGTGTCTGAGGTTCTGGGCCGTGAGGTCACGAAGAACGACTCCGCTCTGGGGCAGGAACTCTTCAACAACCACATGCTTTCGGGCTACTCTTTGCAGTTTGGGGCTATCTACCCAGTGGAGCTTGTTGCTGAATCCTTCCAAGATGTTGAGATGAACGGTGCGGAAGCGAAGGAACTTTCCAAGCTGGTTCACCAAGAACTCATGAGGCGACTTGCAATTCTTAGCCAGTCTGGTGTAGTATCTGTAAATAACGAAGTAGTATCCATCGACGGGAAGGCAGTATAATGTTGGAGCAGGACGTAACATGGGGTGATCTCAAGGCGATCCATCGTCAGGCGCTGGTCACCGGCTCCCATCCGGACGACATTCTGGCTAACCCTGAGATGCTGGCGCTGTCGAAGACCAAGGGGGATGACGAATTCTACTTCGACATCTCTCCCGAGACAGCCGCCACATTGAAGCAGATCCGCGACGAGAACGACCCGGAGAAGGTTCCGGGCACCGTCTCTGTCACGATCTCCAGAACCGGTGAGGTACTGGAACTGGTCAAGACCACGGACGAGAACGTACTTGTACGTCACAAGGGCCACTGGTACCCGGTCCAGCCGGATCAGGATGAGCCAAGGATCTTTGACCAGACTCTGGCCGATGTCTCCGAGGACTTCGTGGAGTACTGGGACCGTCTGAGGTCACAGGATGCGAAGATCACCAAGGAAGTCATTCAGGACTACCTAGTCTAAATAGTGAAGAGGGCAGTGGAGAAATCCGCTGCCCTCTTTACGTTCCTGCGGTATGATATACTTAGATTAAACTTTTATCACCGCAATCAGGACGGCTTCTGTTGAAAAATGAAAACGATCTTGGATCAACTCTGACCGATCCACTCGCAGCCTTTGCCAACGATTACCACTGGAGAAGCACCAAAGCCAAAAAGCAGCTTCGTGACCGCTTCGGGCGTTGGATCTCTCTGGGAGCCAACGTCCGCTTCCGCATGGACGGCCTAGAGCAGTCTGGTAAGGTTACCAGCGTTGTGGACGGCAAAGCGTATGTCGATCAGAAGAACCGAGACGGCTCCGTTACACAGAGGATTCTTGACCCTAGCGCTATTCGAGTCCTCGCATCGAAGGCCACATTGCCTGAAGACAGTGACAGAATTTATGACAAGGACAACAACTTCTCTAACGTCTTCAAGGGTGAAGAATACAAGAAGGTCATGCAGGAGAACCAGAAGGCATACATCGAGCGTGCAGACGGCTACGGTCTCTCCGCTGAGTACGAGGATACAGCACAGGGAGCAGAGAACAAGCTTCTAGATGGTACAGAGCCTCACGATGACAAGACCGGTGGAAACCCGATCATGTTCCAGCTTTTCGCGCCCGGTGGCCGATCCCTTGGCCAGTATGGCAGCGAAGCAATGGGCGATTTTGACGCCATGGTTGCCGAGAACAAGGGTGAAGCTGACACCGCTCCGGAAGGTGGAGGGCAGGCTGCTCCTGCCGAGACTACCCCTGTAGCCGCCTCCGTTGAGGTTCTGGACGAGGAAAAGCCTTTCCGTGTGCCTGAAGCTGTCAAGAATGAAATCGCTTCCACTATCTCAAGCCTCTCTACGGATCTTCCAGAGGCCGATCTCGCTGTAGCGAACCGTCTTGCTAATGATTCTACTGTATCTCTTTCTGATGTGCAATGGGTGCACGGTTTCTTCTGTGAGAATGACCTCTCAGAACGCCTCCGTGGGGGCTACAAGGGCCGCAAATGGGCTTCGAAGATTGTTGCCCCAACCGACGATGAACTCTACGCACCAGACGAGACAGAGACACAGGGCCACCCTAAGTACCAGTTCGATGATGACACGTTTGCGTACTTCGCCCTTGGCTCCATCCCCGGCTCCACTATCATCAACCGCCTTATTTCTGTAGACTATGAAAGTGGCGCTGTTTACGCATGGACACCGGACGGCTTTGCCATCATTCCTGATATGGACATGGCAGAAGTGGACGAGCCTCAGATCATCCCGATTGACGAGATGACGGCTGATACGCTCGCCCACTGGCTGGATTCCGGCACTGCCGAAGAGTACGATATTTTGGATGCCGACCCGGAAGAGCGCAACGTCTTCTCCATGGCTGCTTCCGAGCTTGACTTTGAGGCACTTGATCGTGCATACACTATCATTGCCGCTGCCGGGGATGGTGTCTATACGCCTGTGGAGCGTTCCCAGAACGCGAAGAAGCAGGGGCGAGGCGCTGGAGGAAAATTCGGTGAGACCCCGGATGCCGCTCTTCCGGCCCAGCCTGAGGACAAGCCTGTAGCAGGGGTCCAGAAGGCCCGCCTGCCTGTTGCGCTGCCTCTCGTGGCCGATCCTGCCGCCCGAGTAGCTGAATGGCTCTCAACGGCGTCTGAGGCCCCTGTATTGGCTGCTGCGGAAGGCCCTGCCGATCCCGCTGCGCCTGCTGACGCTCCCGAGCACACTGAAGAAGATCAGGCTGTCGAGGATTCAGCTACAGGTCCGACCGATGAGGCTCTGTACTTCGCCATCGTAGACGAAATCGACAAGACTGCCGTCATGGATGCTATCGCCATCGTAAAGCAGAACGGCCAGCCGAATGCTTTCATCCGCTCACAGGGGGCATGGAAGCCTTCTCCTGATACTCTAACCATTCTTCAGGGCAACACCCCGCCTCCTGTTGTTGAGCTACCAGATCCAGAGACGGTCAAGACCGTTCTAACTCAGATCGATGCCCACGACTCGGGTACGGATGTTGCTGAAGTTTCCTCAGAGGATGCTGTACAGCCCGGAGAGACCCCGATTGCCGCTTCCGGTTTCGCACTTCCCGATGGATCATACACTATAATTGATGAAGTGGACCTACAGGATGCAGTTGTTGCATCTGGTGCAACACCGGAGCTTAGTGTCAAGGCCCACATCCGAAAGCGTGCACGTGCCCTCAACCGTATGGACCTTGTTCCTGCCGACTGGCGAGAACTTTCTCTAGCCGAGATCGGTGAACTAGGCGCTTCCCAGTCAGTCTATGGTGAGTTTGGGGAAATCATCGTTGCCTCTGGTGTTTCCAAGGGTCACGGACACGGTAATGAAGGAAAGCTCCGCGCCTACTGGACCACCGGCAAGGGTGCCTTGAAGATCCGTTGGGGTACTCCGGGTGATCTTACACGCTGCCACCGTCACCTGTCCAAATACGTTGGGCCTGAGAGGGCGTGGGGGCTTGCACAATCCTACCACAGAGACCTCTTCGGCGTCTACAACCACACGCACGATGTTGCAACCGGACAGTACGTCCCGAGAAAGAAGAAGTAACTTGAAGATCATGCCTCAGATTGACGAAACAGTCGTCAAGTCCCTTGAATATGATGAAGCCATGGTTGCTTCTGCCGCTGCTGGTGCTTTCGAATTCTGCGCCGAGCAGGAGATTGAAGTACCTATCTATACACTAGACAAGGAGCTTGGTAAGTGGGTGGATGACAAGGGCAATGAGCCGGTTGTCGCATCCCTTCTAGCTTCCGCCGTTGATTCCTCCGGTGCCCGCTTCATTATCCCTGTTGCTATCCCTACAGAGACCGCATCAGGTGATGAGCGATCCTTTACTAAGAACTCTATCACAGTCCGAAACCTTCCGCTACCCCTAATGTGGCAGATCAAAACCAGTTCCGGACACGACGGATCAGTAGTCGTCGGGCGTATTGACACTATTGAGGTTTTTGACGACGGTTCCCTTGGAAATGCACGTGGAGTATTTGATGTCGGTGCATTTGGCCGCGAGGCTGAGCGCATGGTACGTGGCGGATTCCTCCGTGGTGTGTCTGTTGACCTTGACAAGTTCAAGGCACAGGTTGAAAAACCAAATGACGAAGACAAAGAGTTGTCTGACAAAAACACCATTGAGAACGAAAAGATTACCGTAAAGGCCGCACGCCTGATGGGAATCACCATTGTACCAAAACCAGCATTTCAGGAGTGCTTTATCATGATCGAAGAAGAGCCAACTCTGGAACTTGAAGCTGCACCCGTTGAGGATGGCATCTACGAGGAAATTCCAGAAGATTACGAATACCAGCTTGCCAGCATTGCTGCATCCGCTGCCCCTATTGTCCCGCCAAAGTCTTGGTTCAAAGATCCGGCCCTGAAGGGTCCGACACCGCTGAACATCACCGATGATGGGCGTGTCTTCGGGCACATTGCCGCATGGCAGACCTCCCACATCGGTATGCCGGGACGAAATGTCAAGCCCCCGCGCTCTGCATCCCAGTACGCATACTTCCGTAACGGTGTTCTCCGTACGGACGAGGGTGACATTCAGGTCGGTCAGCTTACTCTAGCAGGCGGACACGCGTCCCTGCAAGCGTCTGCTGATGAGGCTATCAAGCACTACGATGACACGGCGTCCGCTGTGGCCGACGTTGTTGCTGGAGAA